>Ga0194135_10001369_pt1 | contig 14499 bp, 9 predicted proteins | sample LitLau_LLRF_2013_FD_134024 | JGI IMG/M metagenome (GOLD analysis project Ga0194135, IMG submission 134024) | Freshwater sediment microbial communities in response to fracking from North America - Little Laurel Run_MetaG_LLRF_2013 (version 2) | ecosystem: Environmental > Aquatic > Freshwater >...
ATTAATCGTAAGATTGTGTGGGATGGAATGAGAGAGATGATTGGACAGTGATTACGAATTAAAGAAAATAAAATGCAGTCCCTAGGTCAAAAGCCAAACACGTGAGAAACGTGACCCTATGCATCATCATGAAATAATAAATAATCCTAAAACGCAGGTTGTGCAATATTTCCGGTTGTCTATTATATCTATTGTAAGTTTGTAACAGGCAAGGAACATGTGAGGATAGGTATCTCGCCATCATGCATATACGCAATATATTATGCCACATCACCATCATTACCAGATTAGGTTCAATCCTAACTTTCGTTGTATTGAATTTCAATCTATTAAACCCACACGAAACATCAAGCCATATAATTTCACGGAAACTGAAAGATGCGTAGGTTTCGAGCAAAATCTCTCTTTCGTATTATCTTTCCAGGCAATTTCTTCTGCTTGTTAGATAAAACACCATTAGACATTTATTTGACCCCAAAGCAAGCCAAAACTTGATCTCTGACCGATTTATAGAGCCCATATCACATTACACACTGCTACTCTTCAGAAGTAAAAGCTTTATATATCAGGAATAAGTAGTTCACCCGCCGAACAAAAGTACACAAGAGAAAGTATAACAAGGATCGCCGGGTTGATCGATGGAGAAAGCAAAATATTGTGACAATGAGCCAAAGCACTAAATTCACTTTTTATCCTTCAAATAAACCTTTTTCTCGCTTTTTCTTCTTACCTTTTACAGAATTTATTTAGTAACACATCATTTAACTTGATTTAAAACCGCGTGATACTTCCAAATCACTCAAAATCACTAACACTCATATATATTTATATCTTCTTCAACCGAAGAGAATTGAACATGTAGGATATATTATTATAAAACAGGCTCGGATTGACACAAAGCCCAGTTAATGCACACACATGTCAAATAACTATTCCTTCTATACAGAAAGGACATTTGTACTGAAAGTTTTTGTATGCACACATTAGTAGTAATGCTCACGTAGAGATATTTTGATTAGAGTGCTTTTGCACAACAGCTATTATATAAATTTTGAAATCAATACCTGAAACTTTTCAGCAGACTATAATAATGCGATATAGATAGATATAGTCGATATAGTTTAAGAAGATAGGAAGCTGAACCAGTTAATTATATATCCGTATCATATCAGAATACTTTATCCCTATACTTAATACTTTTCACGTGGAGTTCCACAAAGTTTGTTTCACAGTTTGAACAAGATTAAATATTAAAAGTATAGATTTCCCTTGCAATAATTTGGCAGATATTGATACTTAAAATCTAACAGGATAGCCTAATGGAAGAAATATTGTTGTTATGTCTTGTATTTCAGTTCGAGGGAATTTGTGTGAATGAGTGTGTGTGTGATATTAGTAAGTTGAAGAAGACACACACGGTAGAAGAACCAGTATATGGACAACACTGAGGACCCCAGAGTCCTTCATGCAATGCAATATTAGTATTTTGGTTTGAAGACTTGTGTGTATGTGTGTGTAAAATGTAAGTGCGATCGATCACGGACCCAACCCATTGGAACCGGAGAGCAGAACACTACGTGTATTCACACTACTACTTCTTCTCGTAAGAAAGAAAAGAGAGATTCGCTTGTACCTCATCTCCCTATTGCCTTTGCCTTCCTATGCATCCCTCACACTCTAAACTTTCCTCTCTCTCTCCCAACATCTCATACTACACGTCTCTATTTTGCCATCCCTTCTCTTTAGCTTGTAGTAGTGGTAGTTCCCAGCAGCATCCCTGTGTGTATATATATCGGTGGTAATACACTAACTTTTTTCCTCTCAAAAAGGCTACTAGTACTCTTCTCCTTACAGTTGGGATTTTATCCAGCAAATTTCTGTAAATCACCGTCAGACGGAGGAGAGTACTCTACACCCTCAACAACTTAGGCTTACCAACAAAAACACACACACACACCATCGTTCACGTTGACTCTCTCTGAGTAATATAATCCTCCGATACTAAATACATGCTAAATTTACCCGTTTCTTCCTCAAATATATATTGTAAGCTTTAAGTAAACTGAGAGCAGTAGTAGTAGAAGGAGTAGCAGCAGCAGAAGCTGAAGCTTTAGTGCTGAAACAAACTTGTCATTTCAAAATGCTAGAACCTTCATCACGTATTTCATACAGAGTAATTCACTTACAAGCACACACATATACATAGTCTCAAGCCTACAGGGCTTGTTGAGTGTACAGAGAGAGAGAGAGAGAGAGAGAGGGTACTTCTGGCAACGAAGAGAAAGTGAGTGAAAGCTGAAGCAGGAACACGTTCAGTTTTCTCGTAGTTTTCCCAAAATATTTCATTGCATACAAATATGACTTGCTCTTAATGTGTGTTGTGCTATATGAAAGAGAAAGCCTCTCTCGTACATATAAGTGGACTAGAGGTTGGATGAAAAGGCATGTAATATTTAATTAATAATGCCAGATTGCTTTTCTCTAATTGAATTGCTTTCCTCCTTACTTCTCTCTATGGTTAATTCAAGCTCCACTCTGTCATGGACAAGAATTGCTTCTCTCTTGTCTCCAGCTACCAATTTTAGCAGCCTCAAGTACCCGTGGAAGAGAGAGTGAGTCATATTAGATTCCTTCAAAGAGAGACACGAAGATATGCACACTTCATATGTATAGACATTTATTATTGCCAATCTATGCCCAAGATGAGATTAGACTAAATCCCTGATGAAGCGAATTATCCTGATGAAGAACACAGAGGACACGTTTGATTGTGAGGACAACAGAATGGAACAGCTTTATCCGGTTATTGGATGGAAAACATCAGAATCTTATCTGTGTTTTTCTTTCTTTACCTACTGCATCGGTGATGATTAAAGATGCATAACCTAAATTCACTCACGATCACAGGATGTATGTACGTATGTATTTCATCTGATTCAGATAAGAGAACCATAAAGTACACTACAAGTATGTATACATGATTTCCAGTTTGAATGAATAAGAAATGAAAAGAGCGAGTGCAGATTCGACACTCGCTTTTTCCTTATCGTCCAATATGCATAGGTCGACATGTGTCAGAATCACTTTGGCAGTGGTGTGTGCCAATTTACTGATGCAAGAGAGTTGAGAGTTGTGTTTCATGGTGTAACTCACATTTCATTTCGTACATAGAAAGAGTGTATACACACAGGTAGACTAGATTAATATTGATGTTTTGTACACAGACTCTATTGTAAATCGAAGCTTGAGAGTTTTTCAGCAACCCTTTCTGCATCTAACTCGCTACTTATTAAAGACTGTAATAATACCGTGACCCGGTTTTGTGAAGTACAACTTGGCAATACTCAATCACATTGAGAAGTAGTTGTGGGCTTCATGTAGCTTATTTGCTTCTAATGTAATGAAAAAGAGCTCTGCTGGAGTAGAAGCTGGAGCAGTGAAGCTGACTCTTCTTGTATTGGAGAGGCTGGCTGAGCTACTTTAAATTTATTTGAGTAATCTGAAGTCTCAACTCTCAATACAGAATACAGAACTCTCAACTCTCTCTCTCTCTCTTTGTATTACTTATGTGCAACACTATAGGTAAATGCAGTAAAAGGTCTGAAATTTTGACCTAGTATATATGTATACACACATACTTGAGTGGAAAATGGAGTCGGGTTAACGGGTAAAATGGTAAATACATAATTCTGAAGGAAATAAAGGTGAAACACTTTTTGCTTTCTGAGCTAATAAAACCTCCCTACTTAGATAGAATACACAGTCGCTTGTACTCGTTGTTGAAATATATACGATTGCGATACCATAGTTTGTGTACATATTCCCTTGCCACTAAAGATATATTTATACATACTTTGAAAGCGCAGGAGGCAAAAGTTTAAAGAGCTTGGATGGAGGAATTCTATGAATGAAATATGATCTTTAGATCTCTCTAGGCATCAAGTGTCTCAAAGGAGGGAGTAATCATTGAATCAATAGCCCATGATAGTACAATTGAGAGGTTCAAGTTCTATTTTGAAAAGAAGGATGAGACTCATACTTTATTTACACGAGGACTACTAGACGAAGAAAGCATTCAACTCGTTGAAACCCCACCTGGTCTACTAGGTGATCACTTTACTTGAGCAATAACACTTAACTGTCCTTACGCTACTATACACGCTGAGTGTTGGTCTACCTCAGAGGTAAGGTGTTATGATGACAATATTTATTCATCAGGGAAATAAGCAGGTTACACACGTTCAACATCAGTCAGGTATGGTTCTTCTCCCTCTTTTCATTCATAATTCAAGTGTGAATTCGCGAAATTCCTTTACCCTACTACTATTTACAGGAAAGAGACATACCGCAGTTAAAATATACGTAGAGCAAGATTTAACGTCAAACTACACACAACTAAACCACCACAAAGTTCACATGAAAGTTTTAGATAAGTTTGGCTTGTATGTGGAAGTGTTGTTGGACTTCATTACAACAAAAAGAGTAGCAATGTCACTCTACGAGTCTCTGTTGTAGAAGAATCGACTTCTATCTCAAATTTCTCTTCGTGACTGCTTTACAGTTCATACACTTTTGCCGTTTCTGTTCTGTAATTTAATACTACTTAATCTAATTTCGTTTCCTTTCCTTGCTCACTTTTCTCATCTTGTTAGATTCACAAAGCAAGTGGATCTCTATGAACCTTTCCGCTGAGTATCCTCCTCTGGCGAAATACTTTTCGCAATATATACATACACCTTTTATAAATTATCTTCTTTCCAGTTTAAGCTTTCTGGGAAAATATTTTGTTATAAATGTATAGTCTCCTCGAGACAAGTTTAAACCCTGTCATCCTTTAACATAGTTATCTTGATACTCTATTATTTAGAAACACAAAACACATCCGGATATCGCACACTAAGTACAAAATAACAAATCCACCACGTTCCATCACATGGAAATTATAATGGAAAAGGAATTAAGAATCAACTTACCAAAAGATCTCACGTGGGCTTTCCGGCCACCGCTTGGAATGATCCCTCCCAGCTCGTCGTCTTAAATAAATAGAAAAAGACACGTTATACATTACTACATAGAGTAAAAACATGTATTCATTTCGACAAAAGGATTTTAGAGTAAATGGCAAAAATTTCCATACAAATGGGGATACATAACTAAAAGAGTTTGATAATAATATGTGGAGATAGTAAGAGACAGGGATGGAAAGAAGAATGCAAGTGCTTTCATGTCATACCCATTCATAAGGAAAGCAAGAAAAGTGACAGTTGTATTAGTATCTATATACAGTCTCTCTTGAGTCTCTCTCTCTATTTACCCAGTTACTTTTAGAAATGCCACACCAAAACCAAGAACAAGTAAATGTATATCTTGTCTATAGATGAATTGTGATTCCTCACACACACTCTCCTCTACAACAACAAACAACACAATAGAGAGACAACTGGAGAGACCAAAATAGACGTGAGTGTGGCAAAAAACAGTTAGCGTGAGTGGTGTGTGGTGCATCTTACAACTATGAATGATGAAGTAGAGTGATAAAGTGAGAGAAAGGAAGTCAGAGAGCAGAGAAAGTTTCATGTGTAAGACAGCAAAATAAACGATACCAGAATTTTGTTGGCTTCCACCTTGGCTTCCATTACCATCATCAATAGAATGAACACAACAGTCACTACAGTAGCTACACATACTTTTTACAATCAGTATATGATCGATAGGTGATTACCTTTAAGTATATATGATAGTCACACTACTACAATACACAGAACAGATATTTAGGAAGTATTATCGAATAATTAGGTATAAACATGGGTCTTTTCTTTCCGCAGTAGACAGAAGTTGTTGTACTAGGATAACACTTGAATGAAAGCACACGCACACATGGTACCACACTATTCGAAGAACCATTCCATTTGACTTATATATCCCAATACATTCTGACACTATATATTGACTATAATGATATCACCACCATATATAATATATCTCTGTCTTATGTATCGCATAAGAAGTAACACTTTTAGCCATGCAGCAGTATTTTAGCCACAACAGAAACAACACTGAGACTGCATATCCCGACTACTATCGCAACTTTCTCCATATCCCCCGTTGAACTGTTTCTTATCAATTCTTAAACCCTCGGGGAAGAATGTAATTTTTTATTAAACCAGTCACACTATGTCTGTCAGCTCTCTTACATAACAAACCTACGAGTAAAGTGAATAAACTGAAAGAGAAAAGTTTTTGCTCTCTTTCTCTCTTTAAACAACGACGGCAACGGGATATGCTCTGTTTGTCTTACTGAGAAAGCAGATTTTGATGAACACGAAGGCAGTCAGTCTTATGAACGTGAGACTGCGAGAAGAAAGTCCAAAAGTTGCCAAATACTTTTTAAAGACAAAGATGCCAAAGCAAGACCCACCCTTTAAAATAAACACTCACTCAGTCTCTCACACCCTAAAAGAGGATGTCAAAGGTCACCCCAAAAAACTCTTGGACTTTCATTCATTCCTCACTCACCCGTATATATAATCTATATCTATACACACCACTAACCAACCACTCTCCAGGACCTCTATCTATTGTCTACGGCTACGACTCGACTACCACAGCTATTTTTACCTAGAGGACTTATACCGTCCGACCGAGTAATGATGATCCGAAGCAGTAGTAGCAGTAGAAGTTAGCTGCTGCTGGTGAGACTTCCTGATGTATGCAACCTCCCTTCCTGCTACATCTACAACTACTAAAAACTATACCGCCCGTCTCCCTCTCCTTTCACCAGCAGCATCAGTAGTAGTAACTGTAGTAGTAATAGTAGGGCCCTCCTCGCCTCCTTCCCGTTTTGCTTTCTTTCTCATGTCTCACTTTCTATTTTCGTACAAAGTGTTAGGAAATAGTAGTAGAGTACGTACGACTACGACGACTACGCTCTTCCTTCTTCATCTTATCCAGAGATACACACGAAGTAACCCTTCTACTACTAATACTACACTTTCTAGTTGTAGCCTTAGCCTCGTGTCTCAGCTGAAATTTCATAGTCTTGCAAAGAAAAGAAGTCTTGGACTTCACAATTTCATACTTGTATTTCTCCATGCGCATGCCGTAGTAGTAGTGGGTATATAAGGATATAAAAGCATCCTTTACAATTAGATACTCTACGTGCTGTTCTTCCAAATCCTCGGATACAAGGCAGAATAATAAGTCTCCCTTCCCTTATACTACAGGAACAAAGAGTGTAGTACCCTCCGATTGCATGTCTGACCTCCTGCCCACTTTAAACACAACCTGGCTCTGAGAAATACTGCGAGAAGGTATCTTTCTCTAACGGTTGATGCAACTTTTCTTCTGCGATCCCTCTCTTTGTGTATAACTGATGATGATTCTCTTCCAGGTGGTCTGGGTAGTACGTTTGTACATTTACCATCAAGTGTTACACGTTATGTGTGAGCGAAGTAGAATAAAAACTCAATAACTTTCTCCTTCCGGCGAAGCTGTGACCACTTACTATCTTTCTCTACTACTTTCACAGCACAACAACAATTTGTCTTTATTTTCACAATTGTGCCAAGCGTCTCGTATTGCTGCCTTTCCCATGCTTCTCAAAAGGCTTCGTGGATTCATTCTTTTGTTACCTCCAGCTTTATCATCAAAAAGAAAGGAAATTCTCTTGAAGTATATCCATCCTTTTTCCTTTAGTGTACAGCACAATTACACACACGCACACACACAAGAGAAAGTTCTTCTATCATCATCATCAGGTTATCATGTTGCTAAATGATATCATATTTTTATTCCATTATTACGCTCCTTAGACTTTCCTTTACAGATCATACGTTCACTTCCTTTTTCAATCCTCTTTTTCATTATGTGACGAACTAAATCTCTTTTCACTTTCCCCTCTAAGTATGTCTTTTGTCGACTTACCTTCTTGTATTTTCTTACCTTTCATACATAGTAAGTGGGAGTTACCCGAATACACTTAACAAATGAATATTGACAGGAAAAATTCCTCCCTCCCTAGCCCATTCTCATTTTCTGCCATAACTCTGGTCTACGAAATGCTTTCAAAAGAGAAATGCGTGGTACAACAAGCGAAGCTTTTTGTTAATAAAAGCAACCTGTAGTTAAGGCCAAGAACTTCATTATGAATATAAATGACATAATCACAATTTCTTTGGTTCACTATATGCGCCATTCGCCTCCTTAATTAAGGACATTTAGTATCACTGGTTCCCCCAGAGAAACTTAATACGAAACTCTTCGAGCATTCATTCGTAAACTTCTTCCGTGGAGTTCTGAGCAAGAAAAATGAAATTCTAACCCGATGTCTTGCATATACTTTACTTATACTAGGATTCTTTAGATATCATTACTTACTGCAGAAGTTCGTACTGTGGATTGCAAAGGATTCCAGAAGGTTACACAGAATGATTAAAAGTAAAATCACTAACCACTTTTTGGGAAGTTTTCATCGTTCTCTCTCGTTCTGCATTTTACGTAACATTACTTACGGTTATTTTAATCCAATTGAACTACATCCCAATACTGATGTAGAAAATGGAAAGACTTTGTGGTCGTGTCGTATATGAGATGTTTGGCGACACACGCCAAACTAGGCAAACATTGAAGCATTCAACATTGAAAAGTTCGCTTTCAACCACACTCAACTCGTGAAGAGGAAAACGAATGGCTTGGTCTTAAACATCTATATATAGACACATTTCGAAAATGCTACTTAAAGAAGATTAATAGGCTGTGTAGTTAGCAGGAGTACGAAGATAAGAACGAGAGCATCATGGATCTGTCTCTAAAAGTAAAGTAAATATTCAGCAGACTGCTTTCTACGAGATTCCTTATAATATTTATACATATACACATATATATATGTTTCGTCGCTTTTCCTAAAACTACTCACTTGAGCTCTAATGTATTCTTTCATCGTGAAAAGAATTTGTTTATTCAATGGTAGTAGCAGTGAGTAGCAGCCATTATCATGGCAAACCCAGAAGTTCTCCTATTGCCTATGTGATATCTACTTCACGAGATTTAGCAAACGATGCCGTATATAGTATTATTGCACATTGTATCAATTGATTAATGCCTTGTGTCTAACACAGCCAACAAATGACAGTTCCGTATTCTTTCTCATTGTGTTTATCTCCTGCTGAGAGGAGAATAGTTATTAATGTAAAGCAGATTAGTTGTGGCATCCTAGCTTCTATATCTCGATGGCCTACAAGCAGGCATCCATCCGCTCGTCCGTGCATAAAGAATCATAATGAGAATTGTGAAAAGAGCTCATGAAATGGAAATTACATTTTGCGGTTTACTCACCATCACCTCCCCAGCTACAAACTAAAACTGTTCCTGTTGTCTCTCTCTAGCTGATTTAGTATAGCACACGGAAGGAAGATCTTCAGTATTCAACACCCTTTCATTTTACCCTCATGATCATTTCAACGACAGGCATTACACAAAGACTTACATTTTTAACAAGATGTATGATACCACAGAGAGGCAACAAAAAGTAAAGATTTTTATGTTAGTATGGTGTAGTTGTCCATACGTATATTTTCTTCTTTTACCCAGCCACAATAATAAAAGTTCACATAACCTAAGAAGATTGGATTTGGGAGAGAGGACGCCCTTCAGAAACGAGTCATTATTACTATTATCTTTCCACCTTCCCAACTACTTGTTTTAAATTATACCAAAAGACAAGGAAATGATTTTACAACCATATGTAATCTTTGAATCTGTAACATTCAGTTGGTGCGATTGGGAGTAAGGTGATCTCTATAATTTGGACGGAATTATTAACCTAACCTAAATGGACAGATGGATAAAAACCATTTGAGCATATATGATTTGACCGCAAGAGGAATTAGCATACGTTTGCATTTACCACATATACATTTTGACATTTTGAGTAGACCCTTGATTTAAAGTGAATGCTAATTCTCGAAATGTTCGTCCAACCAGTATTTTACTCGTCTGAGTATTCACGTAGCGTAAATAAATGTGCCAGGGACATCGTGTAGACTGTAGACTACAAGACTAAGGCATTTGAAATTGAAAACACTCACAAACCAAAAGGGTTCATAAAATGTTTGAAGCTCGTCTCGTCTTACTAATTTACACGTGAAGGTGTGAAGATTTTAATTCACAATGAGCTCTTGTTCTAGATTTCTTCTTTATGCTGGTTGGAAAGAATTAAGCTTGCAGTAGAATATAGAAAGTTTGTCAAAACGGAATGTAGCACAAAGGTGGAAGGAAGGTCGAAGTGGAACAGAGAGCTTGTGAAGTGCTCTTAAATTACAAAGAAAAGTTTTACGAAGACCGAAGACGTCAGTGCTTATTATTATTGGAGGAAAGTGGAGAAAGTAGAGTGAATTGCGAGGCAGAAGAACTTAAGGAGCTCAGTTCTAGCACATCTGAGAAAACGACATAAAACAATGTATATGTATAAAAGTAGTCTATAGGATGGCACACACAGGTTGTCTTAAAATTTCAAAGGATTGACAAGATGATAATTCTCAGTCAGTAAAAATGTTGCTTTGATGTACTTTTCTTGTTGAATTGTTGACAAGTGAGCATGCAATATTTAACGGCAGCCCGTAAGTCCTATCTTGTACATTCGATTCATTTCGAGTTGACTTGATGCCACTCTTCTGTGTGTGTTCAAGTTGGACAGAAAGTCACATATATATAACTTCACGGATGACAGGGAAAGTAACACATTCGTAAGTTAAAGCGATCTCTGAGGGAGGGGAGATTTATGTCGACAGTTCTCGTAAATAAATTTGGATTTTACCAAAAAAAACTCTAGCTCCGGTGGGTTTGCACCTTTCCCAGAAGGAGAAAAAAAGTTGAGCATATAGAATAGAACAACAATAGCCGTCTCATCATCATCGTTATTGCAAAGAGTATATTATACATAAGGTTTATGCAAAAGAAATTGCGAATGTAAAGAAAAAGTGTAGACGCGGTTAGTAGAGCAAGAATGAGACTCTACTTTGTGTGTAGCTCCATTGCTTTATCCGCAGATGCTTTCTCTATTTTTGAGAACAAAATTTGTAACACATGTCCATCTACTCTTTGCTTGGTAAGCCTAGCTGTTTGTTAAATATTAATGGTGGTCTACATAATTTACCATGTCGTTGGAAAACTTTCTCCTGATGATTCGACACTCGGGGGGATTCTTCTTGGTACTTTTCTTTTTCCTGGTTCACTTTGAATGCTTCACGTTTCTCTGTTGAGTTGAAAGTTGTAGGATTACATTGTCTAGCAGCGATGGTGGTGGTGGTGGTGATGTTGGGACCTTTCCTCACAAGAGAAAGCACTGGGATGAGACTTCCTCCGGATCGTCTATGGCTTCTCTGTGGTTCAGTTTACAGAAGTCATGGGTTTGTCGGAATCAAGTATAGACATATTTATCATGCCAAACAACTAGAACAACAGCAAATGGAGTGAGAAGAGTAAAACTCAAACTGAACGTCTACTAGAGGGACAGAAAACGCTGTGGGTATAAGAAGATACGGGATTCAATATCTCTACAACAAATAGCCTCCATCCAACTACAACTCGGCCACATCTTTCCCTGCGAAGTGACTGACTGGCTGACAGTGTAATGCTACTTCAGGCAATTACATAAACTTCAGAATTTCCTGGTTTCATACCAAATTGTATCTTCTGAGCTCTCGTAAATATTGAACGCTGTGCTTCTTTCACATCCCCAATTTGCACAAGGATGCTTGTTGCTTTATTCTGACTTCCTGACAGGGAAATTCTACAGTTAATAACATTCATATGGAGGAACATAGCGATGCCTTCCAGACAATGACTTGAGCTTATCATTCTGGGAGAGAGAGAGGAGGATCTGAAATCCGTAGATTTTCACTTTTCTCACATTTCTCAAGCTTTCTTTGTAATTATTTTTCTCACTGACTTCGCCAATGGCACAATCGCACAATACACGAGAAACTTGTTTAGCTTATTACACTCACCTTTCGAGGGAACGAGCTGCTGCGTTGGACAAGAGTTGGGCTTTGTAATGGTTCCACACCTGTGCTCTTCAATATCTCCGGCGACAGAGACCTTGTTCTCTTGTTCGGAATTTTAACCTGCCATAATGAAATACGAACAGTCAGGTGTTTAATAATGAGCTATTCATGCACAAACTTTCATCCTGGAAGAGTAATGGAATTACATTCATGGAATTGACGATGTAGGATGATCTGTGCAGAGAAAAACTTCTTTTTTTGTCAGAAGAGTTTTCCGATCCATTTTGTCTGAGCTGACTCAAGCATAATGGCAGAGAACGAATCTGTGCAAGTGGACCGCATTCCCTTTTCCGGGATTCTCGTTGTTCTATTCCGATTTTGATTTTTGTATGAGTCTCCTTGAAACTGTCGTCGTGAGTTGGTTTCAGACATCTCGAGTGCCTTTGAGACAAAGGAGATTGAAATCTAGAAAAGTGAGTATTCAGTATTACTCAATTCCTTAGACAAACATTATCGATCAACATCCTTGGGCATTACGTCCTGAGCTTCCTTTATCAGAAGCAAGTCAAAACAATGAAAGTGTAGTAGCTGTATGTGGCGTACCTGACATGAGCTTTATGTTCCTCGCAACATGGAATCATAGTGCATTACGCAAACGAGATCCTGAAGAGATCAGATTCTGTCGAATACTACCTTTCAGGTGTGTTGTGAGCACAAATCACTGCTCTCTCTTCTAATGACAAAGTGGAACTGTCTACAACAAAAATTGTGAAACGTGATGAGATCACGATCACATTATGATTCTAGCATAATGCTCGAAGAAAATATGAATCTGTGGCTACAGCTAATCCTCTGTTATTCAGTTTCACATACTCTTATGAACATGTAATTATATACCTTCGAGGCAAACCACTTCCTATGAATTGTAATTTGGATTACAACGAAGTGGCATATAATGTAAAAAGGTGATGCTTATGTTGAGTAGTTGATGATGTTGCAGGAAGACGGGAATGATGATCTGACATTTCAGTCAAAGGCTAGAACAATGTGTCCAAATAATCAAACTTTTTATTCAAACAATTTCTCTCTGTATTATGGAATACTGAATTGATGCGACACATGCTATTATGTATAATCATTGTAAAGTGTTCGTACATACTATATCTCACATACAATAGCAACTTACAGCAAAGGCACACCCCTCAGTAGTACTTGAAGTAACGTTACGTTGTAGAACTTGTATATATAATTAGTAAAGCCATAAAGTTATACACTATTCAGCTCACTCAACAGTTAAAGTAAGGGAGTCAGCAAAGTAGTAGTGTATAGTTGTACTCGGTAATAAAGACATTCGTAGCACCAGAATGACAGAATGGTATTCTGATGATGCTGAGAAGATCACGAAGAGATGTCCCAGATCTCGGCAAGAAATGGTGGGAGTTTCTTGTTTCTCAGTTTGAGAGAAAAACACATTTCGGAGTTAATGTTTCCGAGGGTTCGGAGTTCAGTCAAAACACCGAGCAGTTTTGCAAAATTTACTCCTATCAATCATCAAATAATTCATGTAATTTAAACCCACTCAAATGCATCTGCAATCCTTCAAAAGCTTACCCGGTCTGACCGGATGCAAATATTCCACATACGCTCGGAGAGCTTCTAAATAAATCTCTTGAATCTTTTCAACTTTACGTGGTTCAAGTAAACACGGCCTCTCTGCAATTATTAAACAATTAGTTTTTCAATTTTATACACGAATCGTATGGCCACGCAACCCAATAACATCTGAGATCCAAGCATACCTGAAAAAATTACAATGGCAGTAAGTAGGGCATATTCCGCATTGTCCACTTTCATAGAACAAAGATGTCTGCAGAAGTTGAACAGTGGGTCTGCAGTATCTTCCACACCAGCGATGCTATAATTATCTCTTGTGTAGGGATGGTTGTTTGCAAAGATTATAGTATCCGAAGCGTAATCATATCTACGAGCTGTTCGTAACATCATCACTTCAGAGGAACAGGCCTAAAAGTTAATTATTTTCTCTAATTGTGTCACAATAATAATGCCAAAACATTACATTATAATAATTACTACCTTAAGAAGAGTAATCTGATCTTCTCTTTCCAACTTATCAAAACCTGGTAAGCGCTTGGAAAATTCGACGATTAGCTGCACAGTCAATATTGTCATCTCTGTAATATGACGGAATTTAACTTCACTTGCATCTTCACCTTCAGATGGAACACCTTGCTAAAAAATGATTAATCTACTGATTATTTCCTCTCTTTGACAAGTCTCTCGTTGAATTTTGCTACAATACCGTTAATCGTTTGAGATCATCCTCGCCTGGTTGCTCGAATTCATCTTGGAAGTACACCAACCGGTTAATCAGTTCCTCTTGTTCAACACTTAATGATCGACCAGGTGGACGATGCCGAACAGCAGGCTTATCACTGCCCACTGACATATTTCCAATCATAGACAATCCATCCTGCAA
>Ga0194135_10001370_pt1 | contig 14495 bp, 9 predicted proteins | sample LitLau_LLRF_2013_FD_134024 | JGI IMG/M metagenome (GOLD analysis project Ga0194135, IMG submission 134024) | Freshwater sediment microbial communities in response to fracking from North America - Little Laurel Run_MetaG_LLRF_2013 (version 2) | ecosystem: Environmental > Aquatic > Freshwater >...
GGATATATGTAGAGTAAAAACTCGTGACTAATACTGACTAATATTGATTAACATTTAACGAGGGAAAATTGTACGCAGCCACATGGTGTAAAAGCAAGCAATGCTTACAAGACTAGGGCTAGTTGTTAAAAACTGAGGCTCACACTTGCTGGCAGTGTTACTGCAGTTGAATGTGTAGTTAAATGATGATTCATCTCAGATTATGACGAATCCTTGCAGCTATATAGGCAACTCAGACTACGTCTTGCTCGATTCCGTGTAATGCCTGACGTGGACAAATCAGTTTTGAGAAAGCCAAAATTCTATTATTATTAATTTTTTATGGTTATGTAAGTTCTTGGTGGGGGAAATTCTGATTAATAGCATTGGAAGAATCTATGAGGTAATATCTCCAGTATGAAGTAATGCGGTATTTACTAGAGGACAAACACGGTATTATTTTAGTACGCAATAATGGTTATTTGTGCATTTTGTATGCATTTGTAGTTCATGTATATGCTATTGTCTGTCAATTTACAATTACAATAGTCTTACAGTCTTACCTTACCTACCTTCTTAAAAATATATACTAACTATAGGAAAGCAAACACTAAAAACTTATAATTAATAATAATGAATAAATAGTACTATTATTATACAACGTAGTACTCACAACTCTCTACATTTTACAATACTTGAAAGTTGAAATACAAGGGGAACAAGCAAAAATGCAAATGCATAAGTGAGTAAAAAAACGATGTATTATCTAACCCATATAATAATAGTTATTCTAAATATAATGCTAGCAATGAACCAACCCAACGGAGTGTTAAATCATTTAAAGACTCCAGAAAAATATCGCACGATATTATTAAATGCCGTGAGAATTATTTATGGAATTTTCGTCTGCATCAGACTAAGGTCATAGCTTAATTTAAGTTGAAAAATGTTGAGATTTGGTGGCAATGTGAGTGGTTGGGCCAAGACCTTTTCTGTAAACTGGAAAACACAAGGATATTTGAGCGTCCTTGTCCGTGACACGTCACAATAATTATATCATACTATCCTTCCAGCTGTTGAGCGTCAGAAGTGTATTACGTCTGTCTCTGTCTGTTCCAGACAAATATGCCTTGCATCTCTATCCCTTATGAGACCACATTGATAAAATAAAAGATAATCCGTGGCTAATTACATGGAGAATGGAGACAGAGTTTCCCATGAAAAGTCGGTCACTGCGTGCACTATCGTCTATACAGCCCCAATCTCCCAGCTGCTTAGTACTTAACCTGGTTTATGGGGGATGAGTTAGATCGTGTAATTCTAATTACTATATATTACTATGTGAAATCTATTTTTACTGGTTTAATAAACAGAATAAACTCATATAATATTAACTGAAGTCAACTATGTATAATACGAAACTATAGGACTGATGCTATTATGAACCAAGTAATGCTACACTACGTAAGATTGATACTACAAAATACATATTAAATATGAGCTACTCATCATAGGAGGATAAATCTCTGGAAATGCAGATAGATTCATTAATATTAATAGCCGCTTGGGTAGTTTTGTTGAACGCTAAAACAACCAAAAAACCATGCAGCTTAGTTGTACTTCATATCAAATAAATTTGCTTTGCCCAATAATATTACGAAAGAAGGATTGTATAATTGTATGTGCTTTGGATGACTTTCATGGCAGATTACTTTATAATTTGATTGCATATCGTACCGCATAAACACAGCATTAAGTAATACTACTGGAGCAAATATGTGTATGCTACACAAAATATGTGTCGAACTCTGAACCGATACTTACCGTACATATATACTAAGAAAACAGATTGATAACAATGATAAGACAAACTTTAAAATTATCGCTTACATGCAACAAGTTGAAAACTCGGCTGGAAATTTGTGTGAGGTGGTTGCATGACAATATCCAGAAATCAACGGTCCGTTTAAAGCCATCCAGCCACAATGCTGTGTCATTTTAAAGCTTTTTCCCACTTTGACACCACTGAACACTTCCTAATGAATTTTTGACTAGATGTAAAAGGAATTGTCGGATAAATCGGAAAAAGTATAATACTTAGAATTATTGTTCACTGCACCGAACCAAGTATTTGCGTTCTAATTTCACAACAGTTACAGAAACGTAGTATAATTTCCAGTCGAGTTGTAATAAGTGTGAAAGTGGGCACTTCGAGCCATTTTTGAAGTTTGGGAACTGCTTGTATGTCCTGAGCACAAGAATGAACATCTTTTATCGCACGAAGAGAACTTGGAACTGCAGCTCCAGCCTCCAGCTATCAACTTCATGCAAACGCTTGCTTGATGTATAAGAATGTTAACTGAGTTTCATGCAAAACAGTTCTTTTTAAGATTGGCATTATCATGAAATAATCTAAGATCTAAAAACAAGCAAGTGCTGAATGAGACGTACCCAAGTCTGAAACTGTCATTCAATAGCATCTAAGATTACGGTACTATGCACTATGCCAAATCTAATGAGAAGTATGAGAACCAAAGTATGTAGGAACCTTAAAGTATGTAAACTAGTGAATATGGAAATTAAAATTAGTGTAAGTATCGTCGAGCTGTTTGCGAAAGATTCCTATCGCTAGAAAGTAGGTAAGATATAGGTGCACTTCAATTATGCCTATTAGACAGTATTTGATGACATTTTCAATCTGCGAAAAAGTGTTGTTGTACTACATTACCACGCAGTACATAAACGCGACAAGTTGTTGCAGTATGGTGATCAATGCTTATTCTGTATTGATCCAGAATGTGACAAATATTGATTCTATGTTCCGTTCTTCCGCTTGCACTGCTGGAGGACTGACAATGAAATAGGAAATATAAGCTGTCCACGTTTATATTTGCACTTGGATAATATGTTGCTAGCAGTGTATAGCTGTTGAGTAGACTTAGCAATCATTGTGTTTTGACTTTTTGAATCAGTAAAAACATCATAGTGTTGAATATGAAGAGCATAAAGTTTAGGTGTTTAGTGTTTACGACATTTGAGAAGTCTCAGAATTCATGTGAAGTCAAGAATTGTGTATAGTACTACGAATGTCCAACAACTCTAAAACAACAGGTGGATCACATTATCACTTCACATGCATTATCAAATGGTCCATTAGTCATTGTTGTTTGTTATGTCAAGAGTTGCTTATAGTTAGACAAGTTAACTCACAAAAGTACCCATGAACTTTGTGTAAAATAATTAGAACTTCGCTTCAAATCAGAATTTACGAACGATGGATTATACAATTTAATGCTGGTTTTACGGCATGCAGTATAGGCATACTATTACATACCATCATTTTACTACACCATGAACAGAGAATACAACTTATATTCATGGTTTCTGTTTGTCTACATTGTAGGGTCTATAGATGCTGATGCATATACTTCATTTCCGGACATTATGCGAGGTAGAGGAGCAATTATGACAATATAGTTTGATTGAAATTTATTGGCATTTTATTTTAATTTGAGCCACTTCATTACGCAGTGTTAAAAGAGGGTGCAGCAAGGATAATTAATGCAGTAATTAAGTCACTTCTAAAGATGAAGTAACTTTATTTGAAGTATTTTGTTGTACATTTCAGTATACATATAGGACTTGTAGCCTTGTAGGTTTCCATCTCCAGCATCCAGCTTACAAGACTTACAAGTTATGTGAAAGGTCTGGAAGTGAGATCTCTCAACGATACGAATCATACGAGAATAAAATTTAATATTTAATGTTTAAGGACTACTTGCAATATGCCTCGTCTGACACGATACGAGACATGTGAAGATTGTGATGGTTGAAAATAGGTTATCCAGTATAAATGAATAGGGCAAGATGTAAGAGATCAACAATAAGTTATAAAATAACTGTTGAGCTTAGGCTTGAGCTTTAATACTGACGTTAAAGCCGTGAAATACAAGACGCTGATTCAGCATTATTCGCATTAAAGAAGCATTAAAGTTCAAGAGGAAAGAACTTTGACTCTTATTAATTTCAGAGTTGGACTTGCAATTCAGTGGCTGTTCATCAGCCCACAGAAAGTGCATAGTAACATCATCCCATAATATTTCATTTCATTATTCGTTTCAACCAGGATACACTCTTGGATTACAAGAGTACTAATAATAATAATAATTACGACGTAGATATTATATGCAAATGAATAAAACTCATGAAACACTATTTACTGCTACTGATAATTTTTTAGGAGGTTTTAAGCTTCATAATTCAACTTGACCGCAGTGTCATCGCGACTTTAATTGCAACACTTTTTGCTCTAATTTCTACACTTTGCGACAAGCGATGTTGGCTAAAAGCTATTAGAATTAGAATGTATATAGGCAGACAACCAATGACAGATAGTGCAAATAATATACAATTTATTTTACTGTGTAGCACTTTAAAATCTAATAATCAAACAATGACAAACATATATGTAAGATACAAAATGACACACACACTATATTTGTAAAGTATCTACAAGCTTGCACGACTTAAGTTGCTTAAAAGCTTATATCGTACAGGTATTTTCTGTAATCAGATTGTGTTAACAGTGAGAATTTCGAGTAAGTCACTTGATAAATTCGCACACATTCATACCATACATCTGGCTGGATGGGTGAAGATGATGCTACAATAAATGATGTTGACATTTCCTGGTTCAAAATTATCTGAGGTTTATAAATGTACACTCGATTCATGTATTCTATTTTGAAATTGGGCTAACCGTTGGATACATTCGCTAGCTACTAGTAAACAGAATAGACAACCAGCTATCTTCGACTGGTTAAGTGTGTAATGCTAATAAAAAAATAAAGAACAAATGTGCTGGGAACAAACATTTGGGTCGAAAGCATTTTTACTTTCAGTATTCCATCCTATTTACTCGTCATCATCGTAATAAAGGTGAAATGACTTTGGCAGTGGCTTTTTGAGACTCATCGCTTGATGCTGCACGGTGTTAATAGCTCTTCTACACTATTCATCCCAACTGTTGTGAACCAGAACTCACAAAATAATATTTAACATTAATATGATTCTCGGGTCAGTAGTCTGCGATTGTAAATAAACATGTATCTGGTATATAAAATAACTGACTAAGCAGTGGTATTATACTAGTTTAGTGTGTTTTGCGTCTTCTCATTCATGCAGACTTGTTAGCTGCAGTTATGTAAACTTGTACAGGAGTTCATGTAACTTTTAGTACTTTTACCACATCAGTAAGTCAACTTAAGTCTCCAATCTAGTCAGCAATGTCACATATATTCCACAAGTTCCTTGTTTTTGTTGTCTTCAAATGTCAGAGGCATCCTTGTGCGTATGTGTATTTATTTTGCAAAATAAGCAATGATAAAGAATGTATGTAACATATTTTGGATGGCAAATATATATATAGCAAGTATAGATTCAGCCTAACGGAAAAGGAACTAGCCATACTGAGACTAATTCTAAGCAGACGGTCAATAGACAAAATTAAATAAGCCTTGAGAGGATTAGATCAAATCGACATATCGAATCATGATACGTAGATGAAATGTACCACACAAAGCAATAAAATGACACTTAATATCTAGTCCAGATATAATCTTGAAAACGAAGTGGTTTATAAAACTTACATAGACTAAATTAATCACCTAAAAATTGACCTAAGTCATGATACTGACACCAAATAGTTCTTAGTGAAACTTATTGTTCTGACGCTTGAAAATCATTACCAAATTCTGTAATGGCCTATTATAGCTTACGAATATAAAATTTTCCAGATAAGGTTTATTGCAAGATCATAGCTTTTTTGCATGTAAGAATTATTGTAAAGGGCTTTAACAAAGAAAAATAATATCTCCAAGTATTCAATTCTTTTATTACTACGCCGTAAAAATATGTATGTGTGATGGTTACATACACATTAAATTGAATTTACTGGTAACAGATTTGGATATCCACTGTTTATCTGTTTGAATCAGTAAAACAAGGAAACCTGTCTATTTGTTACTTGTTTTCTATTTTAACTTTTGAATCGTTAAAGCAGGCAACTAATAACGTAGATTGACTTATGCTTCATTATTAGACTTTAGACTAATATAGTGCTCTTATCATGATTTCAAGGTTTAGTAGTTGTAGCTATTAACTCTCGTTTGAACAAAACAATCATGTAATGTGTTTTTAAACCTACGTTTGTGTGTATTACATTGCCAAGTATGATGCACGGAGGAAATCGATCACGTTTGAGTATTACGCTGAGATATTATGAATGAGTCATGCAAATGCTAAAATGCACTCAAGGATGAAACCAATTTTTACAGCCCTCCATATGAAAAGGAAAGAAACTGCATCTCTGTCCGTGTAGTAAAGCACTATGTACTGCACCTTACTTCCCCTTGGTAATTAATTAGTCATCGTTTAAAGATCTTCTTCAAATATCAACATTCTTGCAGATAGAAAGGCTACCGATGAAATTACAGGAAGTCTTGTAGACTTAAGCCCAAAGCCCATCCGTAACAATTGCTATTGTTTGTACATCCTAAATCTGTATTATATATAGGATTATCTATTTAACATACTGTTACCATCTTCAGCCCAAGTCAATTCGATTAGGAATGTCATAAAAATCTGGCTATAATAGCTACCCGTGCATAGACAGATATTTGCAGTTTTCAGCTTTTGTGCTAAACATACATAACGCACGTTCAACATCAATCAAGCATTAAATTATTTACAGTCTGATTATGATGAACTATCATGGTTAAATTGAATTCTTTCGTGTAGCATGTTCAGCAGCAGCTAATTATGCGCTTGAAATAGTAAAAATGGGTGGTAGTGCGGCCCCAATAATCTCACCAGGACTTGTAAACCAAACTCAGGTGTTCAATTTATTGCTTCCTAATGATTTCCTATTGAATATAAATAGATTTATAACATTCACCCAAGTAAGCTGAAGAAAGATAAGCTATTTAATTAACATAAAAAAGCAGTATGTTTATTGAGATTCTTTGCACAAAACATTTCCCGTTACTTCGGTTTTTGTAGACAACGAGAAGACATACTTTTCAACAGATTTAAACCTAAATGTATGGCAGTGTTCACATTTGTAGGTGTGTTGATGCAGATTGTAGATTGCTTCCTCATTCAGAGTTGGTTCCTATTTTGACATCCCATATACTTGGCTGCAAAGTCGAATAATAATCATTTCTTTCATATCCTTCTCAGAGTTATTCCATTGATATTCAAATGTGACATCATTACCTCATCAAGGTGTTGCGGAAATGATTTAGATTTTTTGACATGACAATGGAAAAATGAGATGCACAGTTCCAGTTTCACAGTTCCAGTATTGAAACCCAAATCCATCCATCAATCCTTTTCTTGTTTAGGTTTTCTGATCCGATCAATTATCTTCTTCGACTACTTCTACTTCATCATCACTGAAATACGTATCCTTTACAATTCGAGATTTCTTTGTACTTGCAGACGGAGTAGGTATGGCCTTAGAGTAATTCCCCGTAGCCACCTTTTGTCTGTATTCATCCTCTTCAACTTTTGCTTGCTGAAAGATCATTCATGTTTTAAAATTGGAGAGATTTTCTTTAATTTTTTAGCCTTCACGAATGTACCCATTCACATCGACATATCTTTATTGAGCAGGATTGGCTTTACCTGCCATCGTATCGCAGCACCCAAGGACTCATCCTCTTCTTGCTCAGTCTCAGATTCAGTGTCGGTTTCAAAACCATTTTGACCTTGGTTATTATCAGTGTGCCCGCTAGAAGGACATTTGTCTCGTTTCTTTTTCTTTGAAGACCTCGGGATATCACGTTGGCCAAGGATATTCTTAGGACATTTATAGCTTAAGTGATCATTTATTGCCCCACATTCGTAACATCTTGACTTGTCAGGGTACTTCCTCTTTCGAATAAATTCTGCACATCTGCCGTTGTCTTTCGCAATGTTACACTTTAGCCTCCGACCAAAAAGCTGAAAGACATTTACAGAATGGAATTGTGAAATACAGCTGTCAATCGAACAATTGAAAAACATATATATCAATCCGCGTTATCTTTTTAATGCTAATTTTGTCCTAGAATATAAAAGCAATACTTCACGAACTGCGATATCATGATATAAATATATTAACTGCTCCATCACCTCCGTGTTGTTAAACTCCTCGACACACTTTTGAGCATCTTCAGGGCGGAGAAATAAAACGAATCCAATTCCAGTGCTCTTTCTCGTCTTCCTATCCTTAACAATTGAAACCCTGCAAGATCAAAACGCATATTATAGTAATTATTTAATTATAGTCATAGGGTCTGTATAGTATGTATGGAACAAATTAGCTTTTACTACTGCTTACCTGACCACTTTACCCACTTTTTCAAAAACCTTGTGCAGGTCGCTAGTTGTCAAAGAGTAAGAGAAGTTACCGATGTAAACTGTACTTTTACTCGGAGCCAATGCTTGCTTATCCAATTGCTCGTCTTCCATTCTATGGTATGCAATGTTAGCAAATAAATCGTCCTCTACAATGTATCAGATTAATAAATCAGATCGTAGATCCTAAAAAATCTAATATTTGTAGATGTAGACAGGATTTCCGGATGAGTCGTCTGCTCAGCTGACATTATTTCAACTCACGTGCTAGAGTTTATGCATATGTGAATACTGTGCATGGCTCAGAATGAACTGTGACAGAAGTCCAAGCGTGTATGACATACGATGAAGTTTATGGGTTCGAAAAAATGAGAAAAATACATGCGTGTATGCTGACAGCACCAAAAGAAGCTCCTTCTTGTGAGATTGGTATCATTGAGTAATAAATGAGTATGAAATATGCAAAGATGAAGATAAGCTTTCTGGAAGGAAGGCATATTCACTTTCAACTTGTCTACCAGACTTGTTACAGAGATGAGGCAAGAATTTCTTTTATAGTCAGTTCAAGACAACACTTTTGCATTAATATTGACCATATATATTTATACTTACACTAAATTTCATCAGCCGGTTGGAAAATATAGTTTGGTTTGGACACAGGTACAACAGGTAAATTACAATGACATCAATATCATCAAGTTTGTCTGCTGCAAAAACCACATTAAGGGTGGAAATGAAACGCCGATTGTCCGGTATGTCGCAGCTTGAGAGAATAGCACAGTCGAAGATAATCACAGAAAAGGTATCCGAAGGCAAAATATCTAGGAATTGAGCAGTTTCAATTATATAACTGATTGCTTGCAACTTATTTTTCTAAATCAATTGGTTTTATTTTTTCGAAGGTTTTGGCAAGTGAATTCTACAAGAAGAGCAGGAGACTTTGTTTCTACTTGAGTCTCCCTGAAGAAGTCTCTACAATGAATATCATGCAGGATGCATTGACTACTGGAAAACTGTGTTTCATCCCCAGGTCCAGGGTCCATGCTCACTTTGTCAAATTAAATTACAGATGACGAGATGACTCTAATTATTTTTTTGAAATTCTATAGGTATGAAAAAATCGAGATGAAAATGCTGAGACTTTTTTCACTAGAGGATTTCGATAATCTTCCTCTGACGAAGTGGAATATAAAACAACCCGAAATGTCAGAGGATCGAGAAGACGCTTTACAATCCGGTAATTATAATTAAAAATTTAATTAGTGCTCCGGTGTATTATCATGCTTCATTGGCTTACAGGTGGACTTGATTTGGTGCTAGTGCCTGGATTGGCATTTACAACATCTGGTCAGCGCTTGGGTAATGCACAGTTAGCTGACTGGAATCTAATTGACACTTACGTATATTATAATGTAGTAAATATTTAACTACTTATAACAGGAAGAGGCAAAGGCTACTACGACGAATTCTTAAGGAAATGTAAATCAACTGAAACTCCACCCGTTGTCGTTGGCTTATCATTTACGGAACAACTTGTACCCGAAATTCCAATGATTCCGGGTCATGATGAGAATTTGGATTACGTTTTGCATCCATAAAATACAAATACTTAAATATTATTAGAACAGTAATTGTGTATACAAAAAGTCCAGCTTCGGGTACAGATTATTTAACTTGTTTGCGAGTAGAATGCCATTAAATTGAAACATGTATAGAAGTTACACAACCATTTCTTGGAATATTTAAGTGTGATGCTCCAATATCTGTGATGGCTATGATTAAATTCCTCTTGAAGGAAGACTTACAATATTGTTCAGTTTACTTTTATTACAAAAATGTACTTTTTCGTTTAGACTAGAGAGTTTTTGTAATGCGTAATTAAGTGTAGTTTGTTTCCTATTCTTTACCTTAAGTGTATACAGTTACTAGTTTGTAGAGTAAGAAGTAAGAATCAAATGTTTAAGAATACATTCAGTTCTTTTTATAAATATGCTGGGAAGCTTGGGAAACTTGGACGAGGTTGGTCAATCAAACGACTTCATCAACGATTCTTCTTACCCTATAATTTGTTATTGTTTGATTCTCACTATTTCTTAAATAATATTTCTTCATAGTTTTGAATTAAGTCCATGTAACAAATCATCCTAACTTCCTTAAAGGCTCGAAAACAATACAAAATCTCGATAGCGTAGCGTGACAACTTGACTAAACATATTACTTGGTCTTTTGACTCTGATCATTTCTATGAGACGCATCGCTCCAAGAACTTTTCCGTTGATGTTCTACACTCAGCTTCCTTCCGGTCTCTAGTTCAACATGCAGCTGCTGAGAGTATCGACGAATTTGCTGAACTATATTCAGTTCTCCGCGTGCTCTGTCTTGATAATCGTCATTTAGGTTCTTTCCTGCCGAACTTTCGTTACCACTCGGTAAGTCAGACTGTAAATGTGTTATGATACCCCTTGGACTGTCAAAAACGTATGGATTGTCTGAATATCTTGATACGAAATCTCTTAAGTTGTCTTTCGTCATGTCTAAACTTGGACGCTTTGCAGAAAGATAAGATGGCAATGAAGGAGCCTCTAGTGTTGATATCAGACTGTCTGGGGAAGCTGAAGACATTGACGAATCATCGGTTCCTGTGTCTTTTCTCAAGTCTGGGGGCTCCAAATCTTCAACTAATTGTAATTCAGTTTCTATCTCGTTGTCGCTGTCTGAAGCACTATCATGTTTTGTTTTACCAGGCTGAAGCCACTGGTGTTGCAAAGCCTCACTGGCTGACATTCTTTCCCTGCGAAATATTAAAAATTATTGAGATTCATTGTTATTTTCATTTTCATGAGAGATGCATGGTTTTAGATTTTAGATCCATACCTTTTGAACTTCATAAGTAAAGCTTGGATGAAATCCTTCGCTTCGTCTGAAATCTCATCAAAGCATGGATCGTCAAAGTCGTATTTGGCTATAGTCACATTGGCCATGGTTTCGACATCTGAATCTCCCATAAACGGAGACAAACCAGAAAGCAATACGTAAGCCATCACTCCCACAGACCACATGTCAGTTCTGTAGTCTATCTCGTCAAAGTTTACTATTTCTGGAGCTACAAACTCAGGAGTTCCAAAGAGCACCTGCATATAGCATATTCATTCATGTAAACATAAAGTCACCCATACATTTATAGTTTTCAATCTGTCTTATTGTACCTGGAGTTTTTTTGAGGGGTCGTAAAAACGAGCAAGTCCGAAATCGATAATTTTGATTCTATTTCCAGTCTTAGACACGCACATAACATTTTCTGGTTTCATATCAAGATGCAGAATGCTTCTGGAATGTATGTACTCTAAGGCTTCACATATCTGTCGTATAAAGACCGAACAGGCTCTCTCCGTCAGTATAAATTCGTCTTGGATAACTCGATCAAAAAGTTCTCCTCCTTCAACCCTAAAGAGATCATAATTTATAAATCTTTAATCTCATTGTCAGTCATCACAAAAAGTGTACCATCATGGCCAATAAGTAGTGAAGGAGAATATATGCGTTGTCTTATAAAAAATCTGAGTAACTCATAAATCAGTCATTTGCTCTAGCTTGTTCATATCACTCCCACAACTACTCTCTCGGTTAAAATCACATATTTAAAAGCTTCATACATCATCATTATTACGTCTCTAGTCATTCTTGAGGCTGAATTCACAAGGATAAAATCGGTTTAAAAATAACCCCGTGGGGGTTTATGATTGATACAAATTATTAGGTTGTTTTCGTCTACATGTTCCCAGGAAGAAGAGAAAGTGAACTATTCTCGAGATGATAGGCGTGAAAAAGCATTTCAAACTTTCATACACACATAACATGTTATCCTCGACCAACTTGGGTCATCTCCACTTGGTGTTAGTGCTGAGTTTGCGAGAGAAGCTTTGGATATTGGAATGGTAAAATGTGCCAAAATATGCGAACTGCATGTTGTTCAGAAATTTGGCCCAATTCCAGATTTCGAAACATTCGCTTTCATAAAACATAATGGGGGAAGTGGAGTCTGAAAGAATGGAGGAGTGTGTGCATAAACATATACACACATGGTACGTAGCAGGGATCAATCATAAAAGTGTACACTTGTATTCTTCCTGCGTTTTGTATGATGAAGCGGCCAATAACTTTCGACACTGATTGATGAATGCAACTCACATTTCAAGGATAAGACACATCTCGAACTCCTTGACATCTTCAATGGCGTCGTACAACTGGATTACTCTTGGGTGCTGGAGTTGCCTCATTATCTCAATCTCTCTTTCCACACACCGTTTCTCCTCCTTCCTCTTCGTGGAGACAATCTTGGCTGCCAAAATCAATCCGGATTCCCGATCTTTGCACCGATACACCAGACCGAATTTTCCCCTGCAAAGAACATAACACGCAGAGGAAGGCTTAAATGACTTATTTGTTTAACTTTTCGTGCAATGTCCTTGAACGGCTCTTTTCGAAAATCAATGTCACCCTTACTACTATCAATCTCACTTGTTTTACAGTTTTAACTACAAAATCTTAAATGCATCTAAAAAGACAGGCTTTTGAGATTTTAGTGTTTTACATGGCACGTGGGATCGTGGGAAGAATGCTTTGGTTGATTTATATAGAACTTGATAGTGTACACAGTTTTATAGATTGGCCACCAGACAAAATGATTAGTCTACGGATGACGGAATTTATTGAGCAGAGTGACATTGAAGTTTTATAAGTACGGGATTGCAGCACACAAAATAATGATAAAAATCAGGTTATACCTGCCAATTTCTGAAAGGAGACTGTAGCATCCGCGAATCTCGACATCTCGTCTGATGGAAACTTCCCGATAAGGAAAGGCTGGAGGAGAATCTACGGTATATCGTCAAATTTAATGATGAAAAGAGGATAAATCAAAAATTCTGGTGATAAAGAAGATTTTGCATTATTTTTACCTTCAGACGGATCAGATTCGTCTACAACGATCGGAATCATTTTGTTCTTCTCCTTATTCCTCAACTCGACCACCAAGGACCTGTAGAAAATTTCAAATTATTATTATTAACATGAATCATATATTGAAGTCAGCTTTTGGTTAAATGCTAAGTAAAAGCTCTGGAACAATTGGTGAAGCTGAAAGTAATATATCTTGTATAGTGTTTAGTGTTTCATGTTACCGGAATTTCGAGGGTACCATATTTAATACGTAAAAATATATGACCCGAATGAGGAACTGTGCTTCGCTTGCAGATTACAATGTTTCCTAGTTTGAAGTGCAGTTTGATATAAAATTGTCCAGTGTAGCTTTTGTTAAAAATTCTTAACCGTAGTTTTGAGCGTGAACGTGAACACACCGTGTCTGCATAATGCTTCAGATTGCGATATATTATTGTGATTATTGTGATCAATGATCAGGATGTTGAAATTTTTACTAATTAGACATATCAAATATAAATGCATTGCCGATAGGGAAGATTGGAGAACGATAAGTCAGATAATGTTCATCCTTGTTCTAACAACAACCATAATTAAACTCACACATAAGTATAAGGTATCAATGTCCATTGCTAAACCATAAATTATTCCTATCACCACAATTGCATATACACGTATGATGAATGTCAGGGACTGCTGACATTGATAAGATAAGAGTTCATTTATTCGCTTTTATCTGAAATAAGGGTTGTCTTAATTAATTTTTCATTAGTTCCAGCACAACAAAGGACTCAAAAAGCGACCAGTCCTACTAATATACAAAATATAGGTGGGCCTCTGAGAACTAAACAGCGAATACTTGTAGCGATTCACTTTCCGTCGTTCCATGGATCGTGTATTGGATATGCATGCATACTGTAACTGTAACTTTGACCTCTTATGCTTAAATTTGATCAAATGAAAAGTGAAAGTCTTGAACTCTTGAATGGTACCTCAAACGTTAACGCTGCGCGTCTAGGCTGCCCCCTCCTACCGAGAATCCTAAAAGTTTGATTGTTATTCCGTACGTGTTCCACACTCAAATGTAAATTGATACGAAACAACAGAAGTCAACTGCAATCTCTTGTGTCAAATCAAGGAGTATCTCCGAAAGCACACTAGTAGTTGCTTATATACAC
>Ga0194135_10001371_pt1 | contig 14491 bp, 14 predicted proteins | sample LitLau_LLRF_2013_FD_134024 | JGI IMG/M metagenome (GOLD analysis project Ga0194135, IMG submission 134024) | Freshwater sediment microbial communities in response to fracking from North America - Little Laurel Run_MetaG_LLRF_2013 (version 2) | ecosystem: Environmental > Aquatic > Freshwater >...
ATAGACAAAAACTTTTCAGAGAACTTGAGCGGAGTTTCCGAAGCGAAAATGGAGCCTCCACGACTATCTGCCAAGTTTCCTTCAATTCTAATCTTATACTCGGCTTTTGGAAGTTGGGTAGGTACCTGCAATTATGTAAGCATATCCGCTCTACTGTCATTTGCATCGGTGCTTTACTCGTAAGACATGAAAAAAGTAATTACAAGGATTTTCAGTTCGTCGGACGAGCCAGGACTGATAAACATTGAGGATCCCTGAATATCAGCCCCATTTCTGAACAATGACAACCGGAAATTAACACCTTGTAGGGCTGTCTTATTATCAAAGAGATTTGCTAGTCTCGGGTTCTCTTCCACACTTCCCACAGTGATTACAACAGAATAAATAGAAGCAGGTTGAATGATCGACGGAGCGACGACAATGAAGCCCCTGTGTGGTGAGATGACAAGTTGGCATACACAAAAAGTAACCAGTTACCAAATTATCTCAATATTACAACCACTACTACGTACGATATTTCATTACTAAGCTTGCAAGCTCATTAACGAGAAAGCTACACGGGCAAAATGAGACACGGGATACTTACAAAGGGTTGAATAAAGTATGATTGGATCTCAATTTAGGTCCGAACAATTCCAACTTCCTAAAGTGCGTCACGTTATCCTTATATGAATAGTTTGAAGTAGCCTCATTAATTGTATTGGTATCGTAAACATTGTAGTTGTCTTTAAATGGATTAAAGTTATTGGGCTGGAGAAAAGACGGCTGCTGAGCCTGGACGAAAAAGAAGGCGAAGGGAAAGTGAGACACCCAACACAAACCACACCACACAACCACCATACACAAACACAACGGAGGCTTTCTCCTGTTCTGTCTCATTTTAGATTCCTTACTCATGTGAACTTATCGTTAATTTAAGATCATGTCTTCAATAAAGCGGAGACCTACGCTAAGAACATGAACATTCAGGTAAGTATACTTGCAAATTATCAAGGTAATCCACAACCAACCGAATAAATGTTTGTCCGCTTAATGAATCAAGTTGGAGTGTCCAAGAGCCGACCGGTTTTGTGGTTCAAAGAGTTTAAATATTTTTTTATTGTCACAAAGTGACCACGAAACTGCGAAGAGTATCAAATGTATCAACATCCAATATATCCATGCTCAGTGCACAGCATGGTTTCAGAAGTCAAAGGGATTCAAATTCAATATGACAAGACACACTCAATTTGACATAACTGACTCTCACGCAAATACGCAATGATAAATCGGTATTAGATTGGTTGGATCAATACCACCGCTTCTGTGATATTAGAGTGGCTCACATCGAACTCGCATGGAGCAATAAAAGTTGCACAAATTATTTATTTCTGCCTAAAACTAAAAAATAATGTGAAAATGTGCGATACCATGTGATATGTGACTGGATGTATATCGGTCTGTAGTTTTGAAGAAACTGTTCTTATAACAAGTGTACTAGAGTATGCTACACTATATATGATCGAATATCTATCTACAAGTTGGACAGTACAATGTTCAAGAAATTACACGGCTTTCAAGTAGCGAAGAATCATTCGGATCGTAAGAGGATATCGAGGTTCTCTTTAGGTAGGTAGCAATTTGCGAGTTGACTTGGAGGATCAAATTACATGAGAATAAATCCGTCTCATTGCCAAAATATTTGCGAGCAATTGCTGAAACAGCTTTTAGTTTGAGTTTGAGATTACTGGAGAAGAGAGAAGGGTAGTTTGCGTAGTTTGTAGCTGGTTGATGTAGTTCTACGTGAAATTATATTGCACACAGTGAATGAAAAGTAAAGGTTATTGTATCAAAAAGTGACTTTGTTGAGTGCTTTCGTGAAATAAGTCGTTTTGGTGGAATTGCACCTGAATGAAAACGGTGGTTGTGTGTGTGAGAGAGAGAGAAGCCACCACTGCACTGAATCATGGATTCACCTGCACACTCACTTTTTAACTCAATATTGTTCTTCTTCATCTTACCTGCAATAAAACTATATATATATTACTATGTTAGGTTGGCTTAAGTTGTTTGAATGTTTGATCTTATGGGTAAATTAAATAACTTAATGCAAAGTCATTTTTCATGAAGTGAATAATGTAAAAGTATGAAGAACTGCATGGTGGTGATTAAAAGGACCGAACATGAGTTCCACCAACCGTGTGCAAAATGTTAGTTGCATCGGGTCAAGAACAAAAAAATCTCAAATGAATCCTGTCAGACTGCTTGCAAGTAAAGAAATAAAGTATTAGACTACTAAGACGCTATTTGGAAGCTCTTAGGTGAACAACCAGTATGGAAATGGAAATAGAAGTTTAAATGGAGTGGATGTGCATTTAGTTATTATTACAAAGGACAGGAGGAGGGGTTAATACTGAAGATCCGATTAGGAGCCATTATCTCCTTTGATCAATCACTTATTACGGATTCTTCATCGCATACACATTTAACATTGAAATCCTTAAACGAACCTGCAATGCAGAAAAATGTACATGTAGTGTCTTTGCTAGAATTTGCAGCATCTTGTGATGTGGGTTCTCTTGCTCTCTCTCACTATGTCTGCATGGAAAAATTACATGCCGTCTCGTGTCTTCTGCAGAATTGTGTAACAACTTGAACTTTTTCACTTGAGAGAGTTAACAATGGGCAAAAAATCTAACGAGTTGTCTGCAGTAAACCTTTGTGATTGTCTTATTCCATGTCATATCATCATAGCCATGATCACCGTCATATCTCCATACAAAATGTATTCGCGGAATGGGCCATGTCTTTCATATGAGAGTGATATGGGAATCTCATTCATTTATAATCAACGTGGTGTTTCATACGAGTTTTCCTTTGCAATGATAGTCTTGTAAAATGTCTGTGTAACCGGTACTGGTAATACAATAAGCAGAAGTTTTGAGTCTAGAGTCCAACTTTAATATTTGTTTCCGCCCTTTGTGTATTAAAAACTGATACACAGGACTTAACTGCATTGCTTAAGTGCAAAAGAAAAATATCAATTTTAGCTAAGAGTACTAAAATAGATGCAAAATAAATCATTTTCTAACAGTAAATCTGTCCAACGATATTTTATATGTTATCTATGGTTCATGAAATGTTCAGACACTCCTATTTACAACCCCATTTGTGAATTATCTGATTGAATCAGTACGCTTATCAGTGCTATTGAAACCTATCTAATGTGGTCGCAACCTACCCACATTGTTTTATTACTTTTTGTGCTGTATAATGTAATGTTGTTTTATGAGAAGGCAACTATATGATATTCTAGTATAACAATAGCAGTAGTATTTCAAGTAGGATAGCTACACATTTTTTGTACACTAAAATCAATGAATTCAAATGAAAGATTCAACTGAGAAACACTTTCGTCAATTACAGTATTTTATTAACAAGCAACCAAACTCATGGTTTAAATTGCTTTGCTTTCATTGTTTAGTAGACATCTCAATGGGATTAAAATGACTTTCACATGATACACCTTTTTAATCAAAATTTCAGCTAAACCAAATATAAGTACAAAACTGAAAAGAAGCTTTAATTGTGGAACAGTAATAGTAAGCTTGAACATGTAGAACATTTACTGAAGATTCGACTAGAGAGGAACGATGAAGCAACTACCTCAAGTCTACTGAAGACTTAACTACGTTTCTATATTCAATATTCAATTATTTCATAGGGTTTCAACCTACTTCATTGCGTACACGCACTACGCATTTTCTATTTCTGTATTTAGTATTATTTAGACACCATATCGATTCTCAGATCCATCAGCCAGCATTAAACTCACATTCCGTGATCCAGTCCAAACCAGCTTCGGAGAGCGGAATGTATTTTTCAAGTTCTCAGGCAGAGGAACCGTGCTTATGGTTTTAACACAACGAGTTTGAGTGTGGCCCAACCCAAACATTCCCGAGCTCGTCTAGAAATTCAAAAGAATTTATATAGTTTCTGATTTGGTCACCAAAAACATGCGGTTTTAACTTACCTGCCAGAATGACATTTTATTCTCTGTTGAAGTATAACTTGCTAAGAACTTTCCATCAGGTGAGAAAGCGCATGCTGTTATCGGACTATTGTGGGCCGGAATACTCTGACATTTCGAAGATCTCAATTCATAAATTGCCAAACTTCCTTGCTTAGCACCTACTGCTATTCTTCGAGATGTCGGGCAATGGCTAACTTGAGAAAATCTGCATAACACAGGGAAGACTTCAGACAGACCACGAGTCTTCAGATGGCCGTGATCTACACAGTGTAGAACGACGTCCATAACTTCCACAATGAGATCAGCTATTTCACTTTGCATTTTTTCGATTAAAAGTTCAATCACACGTAATATTTCAGGTTTGGATCGATTAAGAATGATGTTGTTTAAGTTTATCTGAATTGCTTGTGCATTCTGCTGGAGTGTGTTATATCGCGCAACTTCTTTCGCCATGTTCGTAATAAATGCAGCTGGTCTTGCTGTTGCAATAAGAGTAAGTGCATGTCTGGCTGTACGACAAGCATCTGCTTGGGGAGTCAAAGGTAGTCCAAACGCCATACTGAATGCATGAAAAATTATCATTTTAAAATTAATAAAGTATTAGAATTACGATTAAATAAAGCAATCAGAAATATTTTTTTCTTCAGAAGTAGTTCTCACCTAGGCACGAGATTGTCTGCTTCGCAGCATAACTCTAGTAAGGCTAAGAGTACTTTGGAGACATCCATAAAAGGCTCCCAAACCGTGAATCCTCGTCCTATCAGATCTATTGCAGCTCTTCTGAGTGAGGAATACGGTCCAGTTATTCCAATAGCAGATTTTTGCGAGTGATGATTTTGTTGCGGATTGAGTAATAGATGAGTCAAAGCTTTACCTGTAAATTATGAAACATAAAGTAAGAACTGCACAATAGGAAAACAATTAAAGACATCAAACCTTACTTGTCAGCCTAGCTAGATTACTGTTTCCGACACCAAATCCTTCCACTCCTTTATTTCTTCCTACTTCAACGGTTCTAGCAGTGATTTCTTGACCAAATTCAGCTCCAATAACACCTAGAAGTATTATAGCTGTTGTTTGTTTTCGTTTGAATTCAGAGGGAGAAGGTCTCAGACTTGGTTCCTCCACATCTTCATCAAAATCTTGATCTGAACCAGCTCCTGTTAATGAAGCTTGATCGTCTGCTCCGTCTCCTTGACTAGAAGGAGTAGTTACTGGAGTACTTCCACCCTGATTAGGACCACCTGCTGTTGTTACTGCAACGTTACCAGCGCCAGTACCAGAGACGTTCGTAGAGAACGGATCCACATTCAAATTCGGTAAATATGGGGCCCAAATTTCGACTAGTTTTTTTCTTCCTTCAATACCAACTCGTGATAGCTCAGCTAAGAGAAGGGCTTGTGACGCATCCCTAATTTCGACACAGCGATCCTGCCATCTTAATGCTAGAGTTTCTACAAGTGGTTCTTTGAAATCAGACGAATTCTTCAATTTCTCATGTAACATACAGCAGTGCAGCGTTGCCACAAGACTCCAACCATGCTTGGATGCAGCTTGTTGGCTCACATACGAGTCTTCTTGCTGATGAGCAGGATGTTTTGTTGAAGGTCTAATGAAGCATACATATTGCTATTAATAATACATCTTACAACTAAAACTTAAACACAAATTCAGCATTAAATCAGAAAACAATTTTTACCGATTTGCTCGACGAACTCTCTCCTGCTCTGGTACAAAAGTTGCATTTTGCATTGACATTAATGTGTTGGCCAATGCTACGATAGCTAGCAGATGATTTGTTGTTAAAGAATTAGATATTTCCCAATGAGTTCTACTCGTAAACCACTTCACCCTTTGAGATAGACTGGATGTAATTTTCAGTGTTTCTTCAATTTTAGATTTTGTAGCCGGCTTCCACGTTGGAGACATAAGGGACATGTGACCTCCTTTAGAAATCTGTCCGAATGAAATAGGAACCAAAGGTTTTAAAAGCCCAAGTCTAGCTTCAGAAATCGAATCAAGTTCCATATCTAATCCCCAGCCCATCAGGAGTGACAATAAGAGTTGAGCAATTTCCATTGGAATGGTTGACTCAAACAAAAGACTCCGGTTACGCCTAGTAGCAGAAGAACCAGAAGATACTTCGCACCCAATGAGACTTGCACTTGAATCTAGCAGGTTAAAATAGACACACATTATTTTTGCTTACGAAAAAAATGTTACTGTAAAAAATCACATCCTTCAAAACATAATGTATCTCACTTTTTCTACTAGCTGTAGCTTCTCTTTCTTGTTTGATCAGCAGAGCAGACTCTGCTTTGGCTTGAATTTTTTCAGCCCCCTCTTTGACTTTTGCCAGCAGCCCTGAATTAATAATTCGAATTGAGATAAAACTGAGTTCAAAAATGGCTCGGAACTGGTAACTTACCATGTCGATCCTTGTCTTTTAAACTTCTCTCTAAATCTCCAGCTCTATCCTTGACTTTACCAAAGAAATCTACGCAGAAAAGATACCAACAAAAGTGTGAATTTACACGTAAGATCCTGAAATGGTATCAAGGCTAACTTTACTAACCTGCAATTTTTTGCTGGGCATCAGGGCTAGCACTGTGAGTCAAAGCTAAAATTTTACAAAACTCAGTTTGACTGATAAGCCCCTGTGCCTCAAGAGTAGCTGGCGAAAGGGCCCCATACTCTTCTGATAGAAGCTGAACTATGAGAGCTTCTATATCAAAAAATAATACATGAGCCTCTGGATCTAATTCATTAGTCCGTAATCCTTGAATGATTAAAGGAGGTAATCGCTGTCTTCCATGGTCCAAAGGATCTAATGGCCCTTGCTGGCCTTGCCCATGAAGTTGATGTAGACCTCTCTGTAAAAAATTCAATGAATTAATTAGCTACAAAGCCGCATATAAGAAAACATTTCTTAATGTAGTTGTATAATTATGCACCTGAGCAGCATGTCTTATAGCCGCTAAATTTCTAGATCTAAGCCCTCTGAAAAAATGAACAGCTGGGTTAGCCAATCCTACATCTTGAACCGCTAAAACATTTCCATTCTCATCACAAGCTTGGAGCACATCTTCTGCAGCCATTCCATATAAGACACGATCTAAATGCCCAGTCTCCATTTGCCACACATGAACTGTGCCATCAGAACATCCAACTATCAAGAAGTCATCTAATGGCCTCCATTTAATTGAGACGATAGGAAAAAGATGTCGAGATGCCAGAAGTATAGCTTTCTTTTCTCGAAGTGATAGTAATGCTGCTGAATGATCACTTGAAACACTGCAGACAGTTTGTAGAACTCGGCTCTAGAGTAAGAATAGGTTCAAATTAACCCATACATGTAGGATAATTTTTACCCGTAGTACATGCACATATTCTAAACAACATACGCTGCATTCGTTAGGAGGAACAAGAATTTGTGTGATTTCTCCAGCATGAACACAAAACCGATGAAGGAGGTCGCATTTGACGATATCCCAAAGAATTACAGAAAAGTCTCTTCCACCAGATACTAAGTAAGCTGGATCATATCTCGGATGCACACCATGGGGGTAAACTAAACAGTTTACTTTGCCTTTATGTCCCAATAGAATTTGATGCATTGGCCATTCTATAACAATGAATTGCAGCTTTATAGAATCTTAACAAACGCTTAGACAAATCGCTATGTACAAAAGAAAAAGAATACTGTTCACACCATCATATTGCTGATGCTTGCCGTGTAGTAAATGAAGCATCACAGCATGAGTAGCCGGAACAACCACAATGCTTCCGTCTTCCCTTCCACAGACAAGGCGACACTGCTGGGCTAAGTAAATAGAGCAAGTCAACAGGGGTCCTCGACATTCATCAGTGTCCTAAAAATGAAACATCTATGTAAAAACTTTCGATTCGTAATTTTTCTTCCTAAACATACAAACTGATCCAATATTCCAGGTGGAGATGGTTTAATGTTATCCCATGATTGTTGCAAGCTGGATATTGATTTGGGTGGCATTTCTGAAAGAATGAGTTGTATTGCAAATGTTGGAATCAAACAATGATATTTTAACTAGCATTGTACTTTAAGCGTATTATGCTCACCTGGAGGGTGAAAAGAAGCGGGTATGGCTTTACCCGACTCTTCTGACTCCATGTGGTCCTCACCAAATGCCATTTGCTTAAGCTGAAGAATCTGTGAGTTAGTTACTTGAGGAATGTTCCAGATCACTAATTTAGAATCACAGTCTCCCCGTAGAAGTAAGAGTTTAGTTATTTTCTTCCCTTGTTGGTTATTTCCGTCCTGGAACGTATGTTGTAAAACCATATACTGAGGTGCCGAAACCAGTTGCTTTGTATTTGGAACACCTAGGACACAATAATTAAATGCTTCATCCTTGAATCCCATTCGGTGGAAGTCCTTGTGATCCACGATACAACTGTAGCAAAATTACAAGTTGCATGTAATATTGTCAATTGAACATCTATTTAGTTAACAATAAGTTACAGTACTTGTTTGGTAGTTTGTAAAGATACGACTTTCCGGAAGATCCGTAGATAATAACTCTTTCTGGAGATATGAATTGCCCTCCGACCCATTTTTCAAATTTTTGCTTCGGAGCGCAGTGAGTTAAGACTGAGAAATCTCCAGCATCATATATCTGAATGGAATGAATTTGCATTGCAATTTAGAAAATCATACACTAAAAATCGATGACGTGGGGTACAAACCTCCCAAACTCTGTCCGCAACAATCAATACAGTCCTATTGTTAAAGAGGCAGCAGACTAGAGTTGATACATTCTTCGTTTTAATTTGTTTTGATTCATTTTCATGAAGGGGGGCTCTTTCTTTGTATTCCTGTTCATTTATTGTCCATACTTTAACAGTTCCACTAATTGTCGTGGCAAGAATAACATCATCTACAAGGGTAAAATGTACAAAATAGTGAAATAACTTAGCAGTTTTTTTGGATCAGGTTTAGCCAACTTAATTACGAATGTCGTTACCTAATTTTTTGTTGGGTCGTAATACATGAAGGGCAGAAACCCAATCAGGATTGACATGCGAACAAAGAGAAAGTATGGTTTCAAGTGTTACAGGATCAACAATCTGCACATCAGGATAGTATCCAGTACAGAATAGTTTGGGTTCTTGAGGGCAGAAAGCAAGATTGTACGGCTAGAAATAGTTGACAGAGTTCACGCACAACTGACAGAATCCACAAAACCTTTATCATTCATGAAACTTACGTAAAGTTTACTATGAGGATTAGCACATTTGGTTGATTCTAAGCACCGACCATCACCAGAATCCCAATTGCATAATTCTCTAGTGAAGTAAATAAAAACAACTAATTTTGACAACATCCTATTCAGGACTAATTTTAAATCTCATCATAATAATAGAGTTTAATAGATCTCTTTTTAAAAAATTACGCTGAATCGCTGGAGCTAACGACAAGATCAAAAGACCCAGGACCTAACGGCACATATGCTAGTGAGAGGATAGCACCCGAATGGCCAATAAGAAAGCATCTTGGAGTTATCTGAAATACGACCAAGACAATAAATTTAAAGTATACTATGGCTTTAGATTATCAAGATGGATTCAATAATTTTGAAAACCATACCTCCCAACATGGCTGCTCACACAACTTTCCTCCAACACTTGCTTGATTGTTACTATTCAAAAAATCTGACTTTTGATCATTGGCTTCAATAATTCGTCCTGATTCATCGTCGATATCCATGGGGGATGGAACATTGGAATGTCGATGCGCCTCAGTAAGTTGACGAACATCCCAAATGATAATCTGTCCATCGTTACATCCTGTTACAACAGAATCAAGTTCTGGAGAAACTGCCAAGGCTGTTATCACATGGGTGGGAGCATCCTTTCCCCACAAGACAATAGGTACGACTAAACTGCTTCCTTGTGACATTTTGCAGTCCTGTTTGACCCTTGAGTGCTCTTTTTACTCCCGCTTACAGTAAAAATCTCGTCATTCTGGAAACAAAAGAAAACCAAGATATTACTATAAAACTATAAACCAGTGGTACTGGTTACACTCGTAATATTAAGACTCACTTATTGTCAGACCGTTGTCACTCCAGTGAGCTTCAGGAACCTTCTTGACTTAAGGAGAGCAGGCAAAACGCAGTGTTAGAAGGAATGTCAGGATAAAGAAGTCTTTTCAAGAGTTTATCGTTCAAGTAAACATCAAATGAATATCCTTAATCTTACGAAGATTATGAAGTGACAGTTTGTTGTTATTATTTTCTGAAGTTGACAATACAGAAGAGCCAGTCACTTTAATAATATTATTGTATTTTGTTTATATAGAAGTTCGCAAGTTTGAATGATCGCGGGATTTGCTGACACTGGGAGTTCCCTGTCTCCCCGTCCCGTGACTCTGTCGCTACTTGCCCCGTCGCATCGTTCATCTCAGGACGCCAGGATTCTTCGAAACTTACAAGAATTTATTTTATTTTATTTTTGAGTTTTGAGGATTCATAGTAATTCATACCATAGATTTTTTATGCAAATTAAACAAATCTTTTAAAACATGGGCTTTTTTATTTATTCAAACATTTACATCATCTACACGTTATGCATATATGGCTGTTGTGATTATATCGTTTTAAAACTAAAGATGAGTTATGCATTATGCATACCAAATTTCCATTATATTTAGTATTATTACACGTAACTATCATTAAGTAAATGTGTATATTGATATTTGTCATTTTTCTACATAGTATACTCCAAATACTCCTATGTATTTATCATGTACGATAAAATTCAACTGAAAGCAGAAACTGAACAAATAATATTAAAAAGCCTCTTTTTGACTTAATCCTCATTATTACACAAAGTATATTGCTAAAACTGTGCAGGTTAAGAGTAAGGACGGAAATCTCTTCATCATCAACACCATCAGTCTTTAAGATACAATACATGTCAATCGTTCAAAAAGTAGTTTACATTTGAAAAAAACTGGCTATCATTTAACAACTTTACCATAAAATACTTTGGACTTGAACAGTATTCGTTACATGAATTCAATGTGAAGGTCAACTATTTATTATGTAGCTGTTGGCTCCCTCGACGTATCCTCGTTTTCAGTGGGTTCGGGTACGTCGTCTTCGGCGTCATCTTCAGCGTCGTCGTTCATAGAACAAGCTGTACATCTGCAAAATAATTAAATGCATGCCAGTAGTTTTGCAGACCATAAGCTGATAGACTTGCCTTTTAAACATGTAAATGAGAAACATAAAGCTTACGTACCTGCTCTCATCGATGCCGTAATTAATGCAGGTTCGTCCTATGCATTCGCAGCATCCATCGTGAAACCACCGGAAGTACGATGCGCCCATGGAGTGACATGAATTTTTGCACTTGTTCAAGGGCATGCATTGAGACATATAGGCTACGGTGCAGTTCACCGTGATGACCTCCTTCGATGGATCAACAATAATTTTTCCACCAGCCAAAGCTTTGAAAAGTAAAAAAACAAATCAGACTGGTAATCACCTAGGGCATTGGCAGGTTTAAAAAATATGATGGACAAGACTATAGACTTACAAACAACATTGGTAGACGGTGTGTCAGGTTTTGGTTGAAACCAAGATTGGTCAATATCAATAGGATAAGTGAACGTAGTCCATCGGCCCTGTAGGTCTTTCTCTTCAGTGAGAATATTAAAAAGGTCTGGCATGGGTTCCTTCAAGTCTCCAACTTGACTATGCATCATGACATTGTGGGTCAAGTTGGGTTTTGGACACAATTCTACAATACATAAATATGTTAGCGGTTTGCATACTTAGTAATGAATGACATGAAGTCATGAATTGAAACTGAAAATACTTTTTCTGAGTTTCTTACTAAAAACCGTTTGGCACATAAATTGTCTTTAGTAAGAAATCAAGACTAACAATTTAAAAAGCATTTAGCAGCAATTTTTCGGAAAGTATATAGTCTCTCAAAAAACTAAACTTGTAAACTTGAACAGCCAACTTGAAAACTTACCAACGCACGAACAGCATTCATCATAAAGGTAGTCGAGACATCCAAAGCATTCTTTACAGCAACTGCAATTCTTGGCTTCACACTTGCATGCCTGGGTAAGAGTACACTTGGATACGATAGAGGCACAAACCGCCTCGTTGCACCCCACAACTCCCACAATAACTTGAGTTACTCCCACTAACAAGACCACCCACAAGGTCACTACCACTCCCACTTCGGTCCAACTGTCTCTTCTCCCCTCACTACTTCTTCGTCTTCCTCCGGACATAATTGTGTCGCACTTAGATGTACTAAATTCTCTTCAAAAACTGGGAAACTTTGCACAACCACCAACTGACAATCACTATGAATTTTGTACCGTAAAGATTTAATAACTTTCAACAAATCATAATGTGTAGCTCACATCTTTTTCACATTCCACATTGCTTAGAAGAACGAAGAATTGTTGGTTGGCGAATATGATGAGCACTTGCAGAATAGTGATAATTGGTTAACACACACACACACCTGTCTCCACTCCTCCACACCTGTAAAGCAACATCAATTAATTACACTTTTCTGACACTTCAACAATGGCTTAGTATGACTTGTATGACAGTTTGCAGAGATTCGCTATCCTATAACGAACGGACTAATATGTTGAGAAGCTTATCTAGAGACTTTGTTAAGAAGGACGAAGCAAGTGTGGCTTCGGTAAGGCACAGGAAGGTAGTGAGAAGGAGGAAGGTAAGAAAGAATATGAAGTGGAATATTCCACGCAAGGAGTATAGAGAAGGTACACAAAAAAGTGGTCAAAATATCCGGAGAAAAAAGGTCTTCTTGAGCGTCTCGAGGTCTGCCAACGAAAGCATTCTATGCCCTTTATTATGATGTTAATGGTTGGTGATGAAAGCCTCCCTCTCCTTCCCAGAAAAGCCCTCAAGGGTCTCTTCTTCTGTTCTCTTCTAATTCTGTATCTCTAAATGCATTCCTTCAACTTATTATACACCTGAGATTCCCCAAGACAATAGGGGAGGATGCAAGAACAAAAATGTCTCAAAAGGCATACACAAAAGGTACAGCTAAGATACTATACTTCTAGAATGAGAGCACGGGAGGTAGTGAATATTGAAATATCCTGGAGAATACTAAAGGCTTAAACGCTTAAAGGTCTACTCACTCAGCACATTCAACTTTTTATTGTTCTTGAACATGAATATAAGAAACTATAGACGTAGATATAGGGAACGCTGAACCATAAGAGACGAATAGTCGCCTTTTCAGTTCGCTTCAAATGTAATCTCACTTGTAACAACATCGCAAATATGATTGTTATTGTTACAATTACCTCTCTTACTATTCTGTTCTATTATCCATCTACCATAGACAGCATGGCGCCCAGTATGTAATTAAACTTACACTAATTAATGACCTATCAATCGATGATATCAATTGAATATTTGAGAGATGAAGCACTCACAAATCCTTAGTAAAAAGGAATCAGAACAGAGTAAGTCTCAAGTCGCCCTGATATTGCTGTTTAATAATGGTATTATTTAGTTTATGAAGTTTTTCTCCTTCACTCTCCAATGAAGTAACTTTCTGGTGAAGTCCAATATGAGTCCAATGGTACTTTCGCACTTGCTGCTTACCTTCGTCAGATTGTTCTGGTTGCATCTAGGTAAAACTAGTAATCGCAATGAATGCCAAAAATACAAAACAATAAGAAATTCTGTGATTCTCTGATACCAATGCGAGATAGACTACATGATGACGAGATTCGCTATCAATCGTGGTTACCTGTATCGAAATAACGAGAAGAAGAGGGATAATGGAAAGAATGAGAAATGCACTATACCAATTAGAATTACTATATGTGACGTGAGTTGATGCCGAAGAATCGGAATCTTAGCCATAAATCCCAATCAACATTACAAGTTTTAATTTGGTCTATGTGACACACCTTAGTAATCACAACTCCTCCAACAGACTGAATAAATATTTGCTTAATTAAGTAGTGGACTTTTAAGTTCTAACAACAAATTCCTTTAGCACTGCACGTCCGTGTGGACATAGGTCAAGTAAGAGACTGCCTACTGCCTTGTTGTGTGAGTAGTGGACCAAAAATCTCCCCAAAAGAGACAAGAATGTAAATTACTTTCTCAATGAATGAATGAAACAACCTCCAACAATAATCCTTCTACAACTAAAGAAGCAAAGTTTAGAAGAATCGACTAGTGTTGCTTGCACCTTCTTCGTCTTCATGTAATTAGACTGTACAAGTATCTTGTGAATGAATGAGCATTCCTCCTCATGTGTGTGATTTACCTGCTGAGAAGACTTGCTTGGTAGAATATCTCTGGACTCGAAAAGGAGTGTCAATGACGAAGGAGAAGAATTCTTTGAGGAGAGTCAATGAAAGAAGGGCCAATTAAAGTCATTCATCATGACATGCCGCACCTTCTTTTTAATGTG
>Ga0194135_10001372_pt1 | contig 14490 bp, 13 predicted proteins | sample LitLau_LLRF_2013_FD_134024 | JGI IMG/M metagenome (GOLD analysis project Ga0194135, IMG submission 134024) | Freshwater sediment microbial communities in response to fracking from North America - Little Laurel Run_MetaG_LLRF_2013 (version 2) | ecosystem: Environmental > Aquatic > Freshwater >...
GGCAGGTGTTTCGTGTTTACTCTTCATCCCTTTTACTTTTCTGAATCTCGCCTAAATTGGGAGATTGGAAAATCGCTGAAGTTTAATTTTTAGTAAGTTGATCCAGGCTCTTCCGCCTCCATACTTTATAAATTAAAGAATCCTACGCATTTGAAACTTACAAGAATCGTATCGGGATGGGCGGTCAATTTTCGGCCGTTGAATGGGGAACTTTTAAAGAGCATTTGCCTTTGAGCATTTTACTATTGGAAAGAGTTCAATGATGATGAGGAAGGAGGGTTGAGTTGAGGAAATAATTTACGAGAGATCACGTTCACGACCTTGGAGGTTTTGATAACAAAAGAATATATCGGGACAGGGAGTTTAGGAAGTCAAAGCGATTTCAATTGTTTCCCTGACGGTTACGGGTGTTTTTGGAAGACGAGGAACGTGTATATGCTGTGAAGCTGGTAGTGGTGGTGAAATCATACCCTACCTACTGCCTAGACCCTACTGACAGATTTGTATAAGTCGGGTTTGCTGCTGTAGATCAGTCAGTGCAAGGGAGACAGACATTAAACAAAAAGCGCATCTGTTCATGTTTTCATTTTTTCGACCCCAGTTTTTCCCTTTGGATAACAATGGAGCTTAATCCATAATCCCAAAATTGAGCCCAAATGAGGGACTACCCCTTTATTGGTCGGCAAATGAAGGAAGCCGGAGATGATGAGGGATGATTGATGATTTTTCTATATAATATATTTTTTTTCTTCAAATGTTACACTTCCAGAGCACGAGAATTGGCTGGGATCGGATGAAGTCCTGGGGCCACTAGCCATCAGTATTAAACGGGAGAAGATTGAGAGTGACAAGAAGGACGCACCACCATCCCCATGTCGTTACTTGTATCGTCTCATTGCCCGCTCAACAGAGGTAATTAAAAACCAATGTATCCCCATGACTCAACATTTTTTGGCAAAAATTTACAAGACTGTGAGCCTTAAAAGCCTTTGTTGGACGACTTGACAGTTGAATACGCTGAGAGGTTCTATTCTCGAAGAAGTAGTTCCAGGGATTAAAGTCAACAGTAAAGACCGGGGAATTCATTCCAAAGAAGTCATTGAATTTATGTTACCTGAAGTACAACTGCAATGGTAAGGGGGACATTTTTTGAGAATTGCATTACCATTACCATAATATTACTAGGCATTTTCTTCTACTTTTGCAAAGCTATACACTAACATTTTCTTCTTGGCATTATGAATTTGGGAAACCCACCATGTGTATGAGAGAAAAACAAAACTGATAATTTGATTCCTTTGTTCCCTTTGAAATAGTTTGAGACTTGGACAACCAGGGTCTGGGACTGAGGAACAATTACTCAAAGTAGACCAGCAAATCCTGACTCATCGTCATAAAATCGGGATTATGTACTGCCGGAGTGGACAGGGGACTGAAGAGGAAATGTACAATAATGAGGAGGCAGGTCCAGCCTTGAATGAATTCTTGGATCTAATTGGACAGAGAGTTCGCCTCAAGGGATTTGACAAGTACACGGGTGGACTGGATAACAAAGGTAAATAAATCCAATATCCAAGAACAATCCGAGAGTGTGGGTGACGGGCAAATAAGAATTTCTGTGGCTCTGTGTTGTCGAGAGCGGGCGAGGAGGGAGAGAGGCTTGACGAGTTTAAGTACTCTGTACTCCGGCACCGTGCAGCGTCTCTCTCGTCTCTACCCTCTCAATATGAATCTTCATGCGCTCCTTATATCCTTTACTCCGATTTTATGGCTCTTCTTCACACATTCCTTGTTTTCCTCGTTTTTATTTCGTTTTTTTTTATGAGCGCTCCGAAGAGTTCTTTGTTTTATTTTCATGTTTGCTTCAATTTGAATTGAGGAATTCTCTCACACCCTACCCTACCCACCCGAAAACTTGAGAGGAGCAAACGGATGTCTGACATTTAAAACTCTTCGTGCAACCTGCGTTATTCCAACAAAGTACTCTCTGAGAAAATTTAGGAAGTTATTTTCCTCCCTAATTCCTCATTGAAATAAGTGCTGAAAGTTTTAAAGTTAATATTGGAGCAACGGTACATGAATCGTTGATTTTGGGCGTCTTCCCCCCTTATCGATTCCCAATGCCAACAACCTTTGGAGGATGGATGTGTAAAGTGAGGAGAAGAGGACAGGATAGCAGAGGAGACGAATGACAGGAGTTCATTGGGATGATTGAGAGGTTTAGCTCTGGGAGTGCGAGCGTAGCCTGGAGGCGACGTGTGTCATAAACCAGAGGCGACAGTGGCGAGGAGACACTCGGGACTTCTACCTGAGCAGATCTTTCCTAACATCCCAACCGTCATGTTTTGAAGCTTTTTACTTTGAAAGTGAAAGCTTCGGAGGATGAAATTAAATTAAATGGGAAAGCATACCTGGGCTCAACATTAGGAGACGGCTTAGCTCCAACTATGTAACTTCCTTGAAATGAAACCTTGTCTCAGTCTCTTCAAATTAATATTTCCAGATGATTCCACGGGACTTTACTCAATTTACTCGGGATATCAGGGTTGTGAAGTTGTTTTCCATGTCTCTACGCTCCTCCCGTTTACTCCAAATAATCGACAGCAGGTGAGCATGAAGCTTTTTTTTCTTTCAGATTCCCCAATCTGTCTTCCTTGGACAGAATTCTAATGAAGTCATGCCATGCGAGAATGATAATTTTAAATTGGGGTTAATAACCCAGCTGACAGGAGAAATTATAATTTCCCACACTATTGTTTTTTTTTTAATTATGAATTACGAATTAAATATTTTTCTATTTGCTTGGGAGTAATAAGAAAGTGGAAAAAATTGTGGGTTTTGGTGTTTTGGGGGGAAATGAAGGACGACGCCAGGATGCCAGATATTTTTTTTCCATGGTTGTGTGATTATATGGGTCGGGGAATAATGGAAGGTTGATTGGAAGTTTATGATGATGAGTTTAATTGTATTTTTTCTTTTTATTTTTTCCTTCCGTTCTTTCTTGACTTGCTGACCTGGATTTGGACAATAGTTGATGAGGAAGAGACACATTGGGAATGACATTGTCACGTAAGTAATTTTATTCAGCTCCTTCAACAGAAATGTTTGCGGATTTATGAATTTTTTTTTCAATTCCCAGCATCGTCTTTCAAGAGCCCGGTTCAGCGCCCTTCACGCCAAAGAATATCCGCTCTCAGTTTCAACATGTTTTCATTGTTGTTCGTGCCATCAATCCCTGCTCAGAAGGCACCTACTACAGGTAACAATAAAATTTTAAGTCTCGTCATTTGTCTAGACAAATCACAATTGAAATGACAACGGTTTACTTTGAACTTTTCTATTTCGTTTTAAGTGTTTCAGTGAGTCGATCGAAGGAAGTGCCACTGTTTGGACCTCCGATCCCTGAAGGTGCTCAATTCCCAAAGGGAAAAGCCTTCGTAGATTTCCTACTCAGTAAAGGTAAACTACCTGGCATCAGTATAATTGATTCGAAGACGAATTGGGTTTTGTAAGCAACTAACTATATAATTAATAACTTATTCTAGCGATTAATGCTGAGAACGCAACATATCGGTCCGAGAAATTTACAACTATGGCTACCAGGACTCGTCAGGAATATTTGAAGGATTTAGTGGCCAGTTACACGACAAATACGCACATTGACCCGCGGACTAAATTCTGTAAGTTGAAAAATTGTCGACTTGCTTACTTCCCAACTTCTTTAGAACTGCTTGATTTTGAATGATTTATTTTGCAGCAATGCTTCAATTTGGGAACAGGAAGAAAGAGTTGACTAAACCAAAGTACAATCCAGACCCAGTTTTACGGGGGGCCTTATCCTGGTCCGTTTGGCTCCATGACAGTTGGAATAATTCTCGTATTGACACTTACGTCGCCATCTCCGCTGACACGCTTGTAGTAATTGATGCCCAAACACGAGAAGCAATCTTTGCATTACCTACTACCTCAATCCTTGGATGGAATTCTGGTACTGACAATTGGTAAGCAGATGAAATAAACCGTACAACTAATTTATCACCTTTATCACCTTTGGGGCGATACGAAAATTAAGCTATTAACCTTTCTCGACACTAATTTCTTTAGCTTGAGGATATTCTATCACCAAGGGGAGTGTGTCACAATTTTTGCAAAGGAGCTCGGCTACGGTGCCCTTGAAGTGGATGATCTCAGTGAAGTAAAGCAGAGACTGGAGGCTGTGACTCAAGGTTGTGAAACGCAAGACTTTGTCCTACGGCGGAACGAGATTGGTCAATTGGGTTTTCATGTCCAGCAAGATGGCGTCATTACAGAAGTGGAGTCTTGTGGCTACGCTGCGAAGGCTGGCCTTAAACAAGGTTCCCGATTGGTGGAGGTAAGAATTTCTGTTAATTTTAAGTTGCGCAGGCTTATTATTTGAAACCTGGCTTATGTGGAAGAATTATTGGCTGTTGGAACGTCAAAGGCTTGTTTCTGTTGTTTTATTTACTCATTTTATCATTTCTGAATGGGATTAGATTTGCAAGCTAGTTGTAGCCACCCTGACTCAAGATGAAATGATTGACTGTTTGAAGAAACTTAATGATGTTGTTGTTACAATCATTCCGCCTCTCCCTGATGGAAACATTAGACGGTAAGCTTACTATACACTGAAAATCCGTTTGCAAAGAAATCTCAAATTGGGTCTTTGGAAAAGGTCCCGAATGAGTGTTACTTTTTTTTCTGTCTTGTAGTGGTTGTGATGCCAAGCACTGCATTTATACGGCGGATCCAGAGGCAGAATACTACGAGAACACTTATGGGGCTTTGACGAATCCAGGTGTCACGGAATTTGAGTGTAATTCCTTCCAACAACAAACCCATGTCTTCAAATCTCCCCTTCATTCAAAAAATCTTCTGACTCAGGCAGTCCCCGGAAACCATCGGAAAAGGTTTGCAAATTGCTAGAGTAATTTGGGAGATCATATGATGACATTATTTGTGTGTAAAGACTACAACTGTTTAGGCGTTTGGCTTTGATTTTAATCAGACTAATAGAGGAAGCAAGCAGTCCTGAAGCTAATATTTGGTGTTGGTTTAGGTATGAGCCACGGAGTTTCTCACCTCCACGGTCATCCAATAGCTCTGGCTATGGGACAGGGAGTTCTAGCAAATCCTTCTCGAGCGATCCACACTCTCTTCCTCACCAAGAGGTAAATTGAGTCTTCAATTCACATGAGACAACTTGTCCTCTACCGCATTTTTTTTTGTTCGTCGGGGAACGCGGACGCAGCGGGTTGAAATGTGGAGTTATCTTGCAAACTAAACTAATTATCCCCCATGGCTTCTACTACTAAATTAATGATTAAGTAATAAATTAACGTTCTTGCTAGTGTGAGAAAACGGGAGGTTTTTATAGAAAAAAAAATTGTAAAAACCTTCCCACACGACGACACGACTCTGAGAAACACTTTTTACGAAATGCTTGAAACTATAAGTTGATTAAGATTTTGTTGCTTCCTAGGGAGAACTTATCAGATGTTCGAATGGCGGTAATAATGAACAGTGGTACGATTTCCTAAATGAAAAGGCGGATTCCTTGACTCATGGCAACAATTCCCCGCCACCAATACCAGCACGCAATATCCAAAACAAATTACTCAACAATCGACAAACCCATCCGTCAACAAATGGGAGTGGACACGCTCTAAGCTACGATACGAGAGGGGAGATCGGATTGACGAATGGGAACGGAATTGGAAACATCACCAATCGAAGAGTTGTTGGAATTGGAAACGGTTATTTTTCGGCCTCACCATACTCTGACAAGTCCTTCAGTGCCAAGCGAGATTTTTTCCAGCGGAATGGATCTTTCCAGGGGAAACTTTCTCCGAGTCGAAGTCATGACCTCTTACATCTCAAAGGTAGTTACGGACTCACGGGCCAGTCTCCCCAACAGCCTCCACTCCAACCAATTACCAATGGACACGGAGACTACGAACACCTTGGGCCAGACCGAGTGCAACCGAGAAAAATTGGAGCTGAGAAAATAGTCGGAAGAGGAGCCATTTACCAATTAGCAAAGAATGCAAGTAGCACGAACTTTACAACACCCGTAATCGAGACCACGCTCAAGGGGAAAGTAACTTACCTCACCGACTTCCCACTGACGCCTACCACTCCCTCAACCGATCACTCGGCTCCGAACAATCCGGTAAACGATCAAACGGTGATCATCATTGATGAAGCAGAAATTGTTTTGTAATAAGTGAGAGTTAAATCCTAAATTTTATTTTTAGGAACTGGAAGCGGCAAAGAATGAGAGACTTGCAGCATTAAAATCGGCATATTTGGAAAAAACACGACAGGAACGAAGTCCAAGTAGCCTTGAGAGTACTAAATTCTTGAAATTCTCTTCACCTGGAAATGGAGAGTTGTGCAACTCTGCAAATGGTGGTACGACATGGATTCACGCATTTTTAGAAATTGTATTTCGGAAATTCATATTTTTCATTACACTATGCAGGTCTGGAGGAATCTTCTCCAGCTGTAGCCGTGAAGATTAGAGTAACGAGTCCCAATAGTAGTCGATCCTCATCTAATGCAAATTCCAGCCCGAAATCAAGCGAAGTAAAATTACGACCACCGAGCACAACTAGTCGTGGGAGTGGGAGCAATGACCGAGCAAATCGAAATAGTACACTTCAAGAGGATCTCATGCGCTTAATAAATCCAGACTACCTCGAGGAGTCTCCGCCAAAGGAGACCCTTCGTTGTCTCAAACCCACTATATCACCAGCAAGAAATCTCATGCCGGAGACGAGTCGATTCAGCTCTCCGCCCCACCTATCGGTCGTTCCAGATGTCGCCAATTGGTCAACACTTGTGGATTCTGCCACCAAGGCCTTTATCCAAATGGATGCTGACTCCAATTCTCCTCCACCATCTCCAGAGTCTTCTTCCAAGAAGGAGCATCGGGTAGCTCCGGACCGTCAAATCTCCTCAAGTTCCTCTTCATTGAGTGCAAGCATCGGGAGCCGGCTAAGCCCAAGACCAACGCAATCCCCTACACCTTCCTGGAGAGATGACATCCAGACACCGGCAGAGATCAGGAACATGTAAGAAGTGACTTTTTCTCCTTAACTTCTTCCTCCCTTGTGGCTATAACCTTGCCCCTTCATTTAACAGGAACAATGGCGGAATCGAGAAATTCGTTCTACTTGCGGATAATCCCCTCCCAGAGAGTGTATTTAATTTGGAAACTCGTGTCTCCCAATTGGAAGCGGAACTTCGGAAAGAGCAAGAGAGTAAGCATGTCTTGGCAAGTAAAGTTGATAATCTTCAGGAAGAGAATCGTCGCCTTTTGGAAGAGAACCATATCACGCAGGATCAATTTAACAAATTTAAGAATTGGCTACTGGGAGCGGTTGACGCGTCGTCCCTACAAAGTGGCAAGAATAGTTCAAAGTCTTAGCGTTAATCAATTGCAAAATGTAAGTTAAATAGTCCTCCCTTGTTCCGTCCCCTTCCTTCCTGCCGTCGCCAATATTATACTGAGCAGAGCTCAAGTATGGAGTTTTAACCTTTTTAATTTTTTGATCAACATGACCAATACGTTTACTCCAGTTAGGACAAGGGCGTGAATTCATAATTTTCTACTCGTGTATTTTTTAATCAGTATTCTCTTTTTACTCATTTACTACTTGCGCTTGTTTGTACAATTACTTTGTCCTTGTCCTTGCCTCGTTAATAATTAATCAAACAAAGCTCTTCCACGCCTTACCGAGAGATGAACTGTTCAAGTGTTACCCAACTTAAAAGTAGGGCCAATCTGTGCCTAAATTACAAAATCTTAACTAGTAAATTATTGTTTAGTACAAGCATCGAGTTTTAGGCTCTCATTTTATTTTGATCAGTAAATGATTGGAGTTAAAACAAAACAAGGGAACGAATCAAGGAATGAAAAATTGATTTAATTAAGCCGTTAACTGTCATGCCTTGAGGAGGATAAAGAGTGAACCTGATATGATCTACCCACGCGAAAAATGAATCATCTAATTAAAAAAAAGTGGCCGGCCAAAGGGGGGAGCGGAGGAGGGCGTGAGTGAGCGTGTGAATTTCATGAGGATCGGCAGCCCGTACGCTGTCTGTTGTTGGCTCTTCTGTTGCTGTTCCTTGGACGAGTGGTGTGGGGTGTGGCTTTGCTCTTTTTCGGCAACGAGGGATTGAATTGAACTCTCTAGAAAGAAACGTGAATGTAAATTGTGAATCTTTCCTTCTATTTTGTCTTGCTCTCGCGAAGATCTTTGCTTTTTGCTCGTCACCTCGTCAATTCAATTGATTCCATTCTGAATTAGTTCTTGCACAAAGTTATTCTGATTGCTAAAATGAGTCCAGGCGCAGGTGATACCGCAAAAGTTACCCCGAGGTCATCAACCGGAACGAGCAGTAATGCTGTCTACAAGGATCGCTCGAAACCCGCTGATATCCGGGCATCTAACATGCAAGCAGCAAAAGGTATGTGACACGTCCCTGTCCCCCACCCACTCCACTCAGTGACTCAGTAAGTGTTCTTAATTTTGAAGACAATTGATACTGTGTTTTCTATTTCAGCTGTTGCTGATGCTATCCGTACGAGCTTGGGTCCGAAGGGAATGGACAAAATGGTATGTAAAATGTAACGTGAAGTTCCGTGCCGTGTACCCGTAATCAGTCAGCTCATTATTTGATTTTACATTACAGATACAAGATGGTAAGGGGGAAGTAACGATTACGAACGATGGTGCAACTATTCTCAAAGAAATCAACGTACTTCACCCAGCTGCTCAAATGGTATAAAATCCGAATCCTCCATTCCATCAGTAAAGCTTAATGTCGGGTTTGGAGTACATTAACTTGAGGAATGAATTGATGTTTTTCGCTTAGTTGGTCGAGTTATCCAAAGCTCAGGACATTGAAGCTGGTGATGGAACAACGTCGGTTGTTGTGCTCGCAGGAAGTCTGCTTGAGGCTGCTGGGAAGCTCTTGGGAAAAGGAATTCATCCGACTGCCATTGCGGAAGGGTTCCGATCTGCCGGGAACAAGTGCGTTGAAATTCTAAGGAAGGAGGTGGGTTCAGTACAGTCCTGGGTTGAATCGTATCGATCGTTTAAAAAAAATATTTTATTTTTCTAGGTATCCATCCCCCTGAATATTGAAGACCGTGAAGTTGTTACCAAATGTGCCGCAACGTCTCTCAATTCTAAAGTTGTGTCTCAACAGTCAAGCCTATTAGCTCCGATCGCAGTAGATGCAGTTTTCCGAGTCGTTGATCCCAAGAGTCCCAAGTCTGTTGATCTGCACGTAAGATTGCCTTTAGCTCACTATGGTATAATTCCTAAAACCGGTATAATTTTATAATCGATATTCACTCGTCCGTAGGACATCCGAGTGACCACGGTTCTCGGTGGGACTGTAGAGGATACGGAACTCGTCGATGGTCTCCTGTTGAATCAGAGAGTTGGCTGCGGACCAAGGAGAATTGAGAAAGCAAAGATTGGATTGATTCAGTTTTGCATCTCCCCGCCGAAAACGGACGTAAGTTTGCTGTGTAATCCTTGTTTGATTTGGTTCTTAATTCGATGGTGTGTTACGATTTACTTTTAGTATCGTTAATACATGGCTATCGTTATAAACTTTTTATTGTAGATGGACATGACTGTCGTGGTCTCTGATTACCAACAAATGGATCGAATCTTGAGGGAAGAGAGGAATCAAATTCTGGAGACGATCAAGAAAATCCGGGCAGCTGGTTGCAACGTCCTACTCATCCAAAAATCAATTCTCCGGTAAGTGAAACACGCTTTCTTTGTATTTGAGAAGTCCAATATTGAAACCGGAATCCTCAACTTTGGCAGGGATGCTGTGAGTGACTTGGCACTTCATTTCCTGGAAAAGTTGAAAATCTTGACCGTCCGTGACGTGGAAAGAGACGAAGTTGAATTTATTTCCAAAACTCTTGGATGTCGCCCAATCGCCAGTGTTGATCATTTCGTGGCAGAGAATTTGGCTTCTGCCGAATTGGTTGAGGAGTTCAATGCCAGTGGGACTAAATTAATCAAGGTATCTGGAATTGCAAAGCCCGGTCGTACTGTATCCATTTTGGTCCGAGGAAGCAACAAGTTGGTTTTGAATGAAGCTGAGCGCTCACTCCATGATGCGCTCTGTGTTGTCCGTTGTCTCGTCAAGGAGAGGTAACTTTTTCGATTCTGGTTTCGAGAAAATGACGCACTTTAATTGCTAATTCTTTCCACCCTGTTCCAGGGGAGTAATTGCTGGTGGTGGTGCACCTGAGGTTGAGCTCTCAGTCCGTCTAAATCAAATTGCAACCACGTTGACAGGTGTTGATGCCTATTGTTACAAGTAAGTCATTTCAATTGTCGTTTAATTAGCAAAGAAGTTACTTTTAGTTTCCATTGAGTATTCTTCAACTGTTTTTTCGTTCGATTTTCATAGAGCATTTGCAGAAGCATTGGAAGTCATCCCGCTCACATTGGCAGAGAATGCTGGGATGAGCGCAATCAATGTCGTGACTGAGCTCCGAAAGCTTCACGCGGAAGGGAATAAGAGTGCCGGGCTTAACGTGAAGAAGGGAGCAATTGCCAACATTATGGAAGAGAATGTCGTCCAACCTCTCCTCGTCACGTTGTCTGTCATTAACTTGGCCACCGAAACAGTCGCCAGTATTCTGAAGATTGATGATATTGTAAGGTTTTCTGACAATTTAGTTCATTAGTAGCATAAAATGCCCTAAAATGACTTAATTTTGTTTTTGTCATTTGCCTCAGGTCACCTCAATGTAATTGGAAGGGAAGTATTCGATGGGTGGATGAAGGCATTTCCGATTTATAACTTTCTTTTTCACACGTATAACAAATTAAAAGCCAACATTTGTTTTCTTCCCCAGCACTGTTGCAAACTTTTAGATAAGTATTCAAAGCTTCGTATTTCTATCATCATCAGGCAAATCCTTAATAAATAATTTAGTAACCAAAACGTTTTACTCAAATTCCATTCTGCGTAGATCGAGGTGTACAGAGTGCAGAGATTTTTTTAGTTTCAAAGAGAATCAGGGGAGTTGTTGCAGTGCTGAGAGGATGTGAGTATAAACGTATTTGTCAGAATCTTTGCCATAAATGAAATCGAGATGATTAAAAGCAGGATGGTCCACGCGAATGTTTCTGACCACATTTGGCATTTCACTCACAGTCCTCTGCACGTCTTCCGGCGGAGAGAGCCAGTCGTTTTCACCCCAAATATTGACGACGCGTGCGTAGACTTTGGAGAGGTCGTAGGTTGGTGGGACTTCCTGTCTATACACTCTCAGGTTTCGGGCCCGTCCGTAATCGTAATAACTGAATTTTCCACAATTTATCCATTGGTACCATTGGCTCAGCATCTTAATAGCCAGTGATCCAGGCGTACCCCCCAGCATTAAGGGTAATATGCTCTGGAATATAGACTCAAGCAATAAGCAATCAAAAGGGAAGGAGCTCAAAGACTGGATCCAATTTAACCTCATACAGGATTTGATTGATCTGTGTCGAATCCAGCTACAAGGTACAGGAAGAAAGAGCAGACGCCAATGGCGTTAGCCTTTGCTTCCAATGAGCACATGAATGGGAAAACTGTTCGCATGAATGGGAACATGAATAGTGGCAAAGTTTCTCCGTGATTTAAGGCTGTCATCGTTTTCTGAAAACCAAACGAAAGGTTTATGCATTGAAACTTTGAAGAATGGATTGAGTTTTGGGTGTTGTAGAATTTACGTCTTGGATTCCAGCGAGAGGGGCCAATAACCTCATCAGCGGACTCTTCGTATGACCCACATATGCAGTTGTCCCAAAAATGAAGACTAAATGTAACTTGTCAGCGTAATGTGGATGCACCGAGCCTAAACCCATTATTACGGCAGACCCCAAGGAATAACCAACCCAAGAGAGTGTTTGTTGACCGGTGATGGCGAGTACGCGATCAATCAAGGCGGGTGCATCATACTGGATCACTTGATCAACGCTAAACAACAAGACCAAAAGTGTCGGGTAAAATGGTTCCCATCTTGAAATTAGAAAAAAAAAATGTAGACCTTACGAAAAATCCCAATATGCCGTGTCAGTATCTGCGTTCAATGTCAAGTGGCGTCGAGAATAAGGGTTTCCTCTGGCATTCGCTAACCAAACATCGTACCCAGCATCCCACATATAAAACGCTTCGAAAGAAACGCTTCAATTAACTTGATTTTTAAAGTGGATCATGACTCGTGAGATCGGGGTTTTTGCTGTGTTATACCAAATGGTTTCCGACCACAATTCATCAGAAAATCACGAGAGGATTGGAACATTCCATGGAAAGCAAGCACAACAGGTCTCCCCGGTGCCGGGATCCGATGAATTTCCAAAATGTATCCGTCTGCGGTAGTCACGGTGTAAGATTCGAAGGGAAACCCACGGTGGCGGATGAGGTCCGGCTTAAGGTTACAAATAAAATAATTTTTAGGAAATGGAAATGTATAAAATAACTCACAATGCTCCAAATGCTTACTGCATTCAGATGAACTTCAGATGGATCGTAGCAACCAGTATTTGGTGTATCAAAACTGTTGAGTAAAATTAAAAGTCGCCCAGTTGAATTTCCACTTTCACCAAGAGAAGCAGAAAGGGAAAGAAGAAACAATAAACTGAAGCCCCAAATGGAAATCATTTTCACTAGAAACTCGTAACTGCCCCTTCCATATTCTAATCAACTACACACAACGTCCAAGTAATTGAGCAGCTCGTTTTCTTCCTTAAGGCTTCAATCTTCAAGAATGAATGATGTCACATGGAAGATGAATTGAAGCACCGAAAACTAAATGCAGTGCGTGCATGTTGCTTGGCTATTACCCGTAAATCCTCAACTCACGCCTTTTAGAATGAGGTTAGTGATGCGTCACCCAGTCGCCGGTGGTGGTGACTTGATTTAAGCGTATATTTGTGTCAAAATGTGAATAGTAACTCTCCCCCGTTTTCTATTTACATTTCTCGAGTGCGTGATTTGATTAAGATTTTTAGAGGACAGGCGGAGAAGGTATTTGTCTTCGTATGCCCAAAATGGAATGAAGGGTCGTGAGTAGACTAATTTAAAGCGTCCATTTTGCCCACTTTTCGAGTATAATTTCTCTAATCAACTCAACTATTAATCAGTCCAAAAAATGCACCATCTCAAAATTCAAAATTATCTGCTTAACGAGTGCGAGAGAGTCTAATTAATTAAAATTAAGCAACAATGGAAACCCAACGGGAATGAAATTCCCTGCCTGCCTGCTTGTAGTTTAGCACTTTTCACAGTTACCTCTATCTCAATGGTTTAACTATTGCTCAGTGGCTGAAAAATTAGGATTTACAACTTATTTAGTACGGGAAACTCTTACATAATAATAGATGTGTCGTTTTGTTGTCTTCATTGTTCAAAATTCCAATTGTCCAGTCAAAACTCCATCACTGGTTTTCAGTTGGATTGCTTCGACTATCCACGTATTACCTTGGTTGGAGGGAAGTAAATTCAATTGTTGAACTGAAGCGATAGAAAGGCTCAATATTTTTTCCCTTTTCAAGCCTGAAGTCTTTGCGGACGTTAAGTTTCAAAGGTAATTTATCCATCATCGTCCATTATTATTGTTTACACTTTACACATCAAATCCAAATATTGACGCAGTCATTAACGCATTGTTGCTCATTTCTTAATTTAATTCTTTCAGGTTTACGCATTTGAATATCGACCAGATTTAACACCTTCATGCGCAATGAATTCCCCGAACATTTCATTACCATTACCACCTGGATTCGAAGGGAAGACAAGAAAGAGATACACGCTTGCCCTGATCCAAAATGATGGGCACGTTCTGTTGGGCCTAAAGAAAAGAGGGTTTGGAAAGGGTCTCTGGAATGGCTTCGGTGGGAAGATAGAAGTCGATGAAACAGATAAAGATGCTGCGGTGAGGTAATTAAATAGCCGAAGCGGAGCCGAATCACTGCGACGTATTACTTAATAATGTTCATTCATTAATCATTATGTAATTTCCCAGGGAAATCGAGGAGGAATGTGGATTAATAGTGAACGCTTCTGATTTGGAACAATTCGGAGTTATCCTTTTCGAATTTCTCGGCGACCCAGTCCTTATGGAAGTTCACCTGTTCCGTACAGAAACGTTTGCCGGAGAAGAAAAGGAAACAGAGGAGATGATGCCAAAATGGTTCCCGGTCAACGCTCTTCCCCATTCCGAAATGTGGGCTGATGATGAAATCTGGTACCCGCTCTATCTCAGACGGCAAAAGTTCAATGGATACTTCCTCTTTGAAGGGCAAACAAAAATCCTTTCCTATGTCCTGAGGGATTTGTCAACACCAGAAGAGAAAGTCATTCTAGAGAAACTTCATCTCAAGAATCCACGTCAGGATCAAATGGTCAACTAGAAAGTGAAATATGGAGTTTCAGAAC
>Ga0194135_10001373_pt1 | contig 14490 bp, 16 predicted proteins | sample LitLau_LLRF_2013_FD_134024 | JGI IMG/M metagenome (GOLD analysis project Ga0194135, IMG submission 134024) | Freshwater sediment microbial communities in response to fracking from North America - Little Laurel Run_MetaG_LLRF_2013 (version 2) | ecosystem: Environmental > Aquatic > Freshwater >...
AACATGTATCCGGTTATAGCGTATAAAATCCGTTATATACGGGTCCGGTTATAACGGATCCTGGTTATAACGTACAAAATCGCTGCCTCCATTTCGGTACGTTATAAGAAGGTTTTACTGTAGCATATTGCAGGTTGCTGGACCGTTCGAAACTTTTTAGCGTTTTGAAGCCATTTAAACTTGCGCCAAAGTATCCCTCTGAAGTTTCCATTCTGCTTTCAGATCGCTCGGAATTCGGAAATAATTTTTATTCCAGAACGCCATGCATAGTAAAAATTATCAACTGACATTTATCGAATGAGAAAAAAGTAAAAGTTAATGATAACTACAACTCAACTTGTTTTTATGTTTACGCGTTCAGACGGAATGGAGGTGCGTGTTATATAAGGTTTTCAGACTTGACAAGAAAACCTGGCGCAGAATTACAGTGAATGTTTGAATGAGAACTTAAAACTTGGATATTTCTCGCTCGAGAGAAACAGTTTGGGAGCAAGTATTTTGTTCTCTTGTCTGACGTAATGAATAAAGGGTTAAAGAAGGAAGATGGTTAATTGGGCGAAGACTCGTTATCGTCATTTTGTTCTCTACATTTCAGGGCTGACTCACCTTTCCCAGAGGACTACTTGCCAGAGCGGAGAGGGCTCACGGTTCCAAGGTTCCTCCCTTTCTTCCCTCTTTTCTTTTCCCAGTTTTAACTATTTAACTTTAGATTTAAATTTTAATAAGAATTCACTTCTTAGCTTTCTTTTATGGCACTCTTCTCAAGTAGGGGTGAAGCAGCACTAGTAGGGGCTTCTTTCTTGTGTGTGAAGGTTGATCCAGAGAGTCCTGGAATTCAAGGATGGGGAACAGGAGACACAACTTTCCCTCTTGTGCCGCCTCCTTTCTCCCGTTCAGTTCTCCGGAAGCGACCTTTTTTCTCCGGTTTAACTGAGGCATAGACCCTAACCCCTCTCTGCCGTTTGACTTTAAAAACAACTAAACATGAGTGAGACGGCAACTGGGGGTGGAGTGGCGTATGTTTAGTTAAACTGAAGAAAGTGTAGCAGTTTGGTTTTAGAGTATAATTCACTCGGAAAAGAATTGACTTACTAAAATCTCCTTCCTCACCTCAAGGTATTATTTTTTCTCCAATCCTCCCAGCACTCTCGTCCCTACTTTGATGAGTGAGTTGAGATCAATTTCTAAAGCTTTAAAATGCCAGCTTATAGACATGGGACACTGATTTAATAATCAGAAATAAAAAATCGACGCACTACAAGTATGTAGTGTGAGAAAAGGAGTTCACTTTAAATCATATTGACATGTAGGCATGTTTTTCTGGATTTGGCAAGAAATAAGTCCTACATTTGGTTTCCGCAGTGTCGGCTTGGCAATTGTCAACTCCTTTATTGAATCACTTTGGAAAACTTAATCTGTAACACGCCTTGCTCAATTAAAACACGACAATTTATTCAGTCTTATTAATTTCCCAGAATAAACTACAAAGCAGTTAATAGATTGCCAAAGATTAGCCCTTTTTGTCAAAACTTTTACTGCTCCCCAAAAGCGGATCGCTTTCGGTAAATTCGCTTAACCGCCTCTTCGCCCCTGGTGCCGGCGCCTGGCCACAAATCATAACGAAAATTATTGCCATCACCTACAAAACAAGTGGGAATTAATAACACCAGTTGAATTTTAATTATAGTTAACTTAAAAAAACTGACCAACACGGAGTGCAGACCAATCACGAACAGCGTTCCGTTCCGAAAACCAACCATGTCGTACAGTATCTAAGCGTTGAATAATTATTAACACTATAGTTTCTTTTGCATGTTTTCAAATTTCTGAAAATTGTAAAAGTTCCTTACACCCGCAACTGTGGGACCAATGAAATTCCCAAGTGAAAAAAATGATGCCCAGAGGCCACTGATGAGGCTATAAGTGGACACATTGTCTGGATATCCGTGAGAACTGAAAACAAATGGGAATGGGTTAGATCCTCAGTTTCAGCGTTGGTAAGCGCAGTGGGGAACTTTAGAAACCATCGCCCGCACGTGCCCATGTTTTCTCAAACAAGAAAGAGGCTTCGAAATAATTTAAGGTTTGGATAAAGTAGATTTTAGGACGCTTTCTTTACTGACCTGGCCACAGAAAGGCACTGAATGAATGATGCCACCAGGCAAGCCCCAATTCCAATTCCATGGAAAACCATGCCGACGCATGTGACCCAAAGAATCCTACGAGTTTTATACGTTTCCATGTAGGGTCAAGTCCAAGAGATAAAACCGTTTTCCCCTAGTTGATCACCGGAATAATTGAATGAGGACTTACGTCTGTATGGGAATGAATGGGGCGGGCCCAATTAAAAGGAATCCAATTATGTTGAAAAAAGAACCAATGAGCATGTACAGATCCAAGGTCGGCTTTCGATCGCACAGCCATCCCCTAGAACATAAATGAATCAACATGGATTAATGGAATTAGGAGACAATCAGAATTGAGTAAAACTAACAAGAGTAAAAGTGCGGAGTATCCTACCAAAGCGGGGCACAGATGGCATATGTTGCGCCAGATATAACAATCACAAGTCCAACTTCAATGGAGCTCAGTTCAAACTGTTTGAGAGAATTAACAAAAAATTGATGAAGCTAAGTTTTTGTAAACTTAGTTTCGGAGCGTACATTTCGAATATGGGGTTCCAGAGTGGCTTCCAAGTGGCCGATGCTGATTGCATTTACGAAGATACAAAAAGCTCCGATGACAATTTTTGGGATTTTTATGATGTGGAAAAGACCTTTCTTGTTATCCGCCTCCTCGTTCGTATCAACTGGCGAGGGAAGGACGACGAAAACGAAAACTGCGGTTAGGATCATCAGTACTCCTGTAGAGACAAACGGTAGGGAAAATCCGCCAAGCTACAAAAATTAAAGGCAAAGAATTAAGAGATCCTTCCTTTAGGGCTATGGCCAGATTTCATTTTATTTTATTTTCAGGATTAACTTGAAAAAGGGCCCCTCCAATAATTGGTCCACAGGTTAGTCCGACCCCGAAAATGGTCTCCATGGTCGCAAATGTAGTGGCAACAGATTTTGGGAACTCCATTGCAATGATCACGAAAGCCGCATTCACACTTGCCCCAGTCCCCATCGCCTCCAGGATTCTCGTGACCATTGACAAGGCAAAGAATGTCGTGCCATCCTGGATTTGGTCGAGTAGCCTATGAACATCAAAATTAAATCAATTTATCCCAAAAATCTAATTCTCTTTTCCCAACAGTAGTAGAGGTTTCGAATGAACCGTATAATGTTTTTACCCAAAGAATATGGCGCAGACGCCGGTGGCGAACAATCCAATGTTATACGCAAACTTGGGTCCAACGCTGCTCATCTTTTTTAAATGCACATATAATTAATAGCATTGAAAAAATTAAAAAAAGAATTGTCACGACTTCCTTACATATTTTCCGTAGATAAAGGAGACAGCGAAAACTGTGAATTCAAAAATTCCAAAAACCGCGCCATACTGACTGGCTGTTACGCCTTTCTTCTCTGCCTCTGCAGGATAGAATGGTGCCTATAGTGAAGAGTTGTGCGATAGATTAAAAGCAGTGATTGTAGTTTTAAGTAAAAATTCACTTCTAATTTCAAACCTGAAGGCTAACAGAGATTCCTAAGAAGAATTGACTAAATGTATACACAAGGAAAATTAAAAGTTGCCGCTTTGTGTATTTTTCAATTCCGTCATTGACTGATTCCGCATGATGGGCCGAGATGCGTGAGCGTTCTGAATTCAGCAGTGTGGGTTTTGAAAAGTTTTCAACTGTCACGACATTAGGACCGACGGCAACTGAAACTGGGTTGATGTGATAGTCGTCTAAACGGAAACTAACGTGATGATTTCCGAAGAATTTGCTATTTTCAGCCTCACTTTCACTCTGACGACTTCGACCAGCAGAACTTTCTTTTGACAGGAGTGGTGAACTTTGTGAATTTCCTAAATCGTTGTCACTGCCTGCCCCCATCTTGCCCTTCTTTTACGCGTATGGCACTGCAGAAAGAGAGCGACTAGGGAGCCTTCATTACATATCCTCCAATTCTGACAAGGTTTTCTTGAAGTGGAATAGAAGATAAGAGATAATACGTTGCCCATTTCTATGCGGGCTCTTGTAGCCGCTTCTAAACCTAATCAGGAAGATAAATTCAACAATAACAAGTTTACAGATATCATTTTGGAGCGTTTTGTGATTTAAATATAGCAGACTGAACAATTCCATACTGGTGATTCCCGCTCGCTCCTAATGCATGGGACGAGGAAATTGGATAGTATGTGGGGGTTGGATTTTCTGGACGCGACGCTTCAAAAATAAAACTAGCACTGACTTGAATTGTTAACCAGCTACAATGATAAAAAGAATTACAAATACCAACCATTTGAGATGCCTATAAACATTACATGGAGGCAGACAATAGAAATACAAAATAAAATGAATAAGCAAACCGAAGTCTCCAACAGGAAATGTGATGATGACTGATAAGGAAAGTCAAATTATGTATACTGCATTCGTCGAAATTTTGAATTCCATGCAGTAGTGGCCAGTCGCAATGTTTCCATTGTTTGTTTATTTTTGACGATGAATGAATGATAAAAGCGGAATTCCTTCCCTGCTCTCTCAATGAAGTAGGAATAATACAAATGTCATAAGTGGTCAGGGAAAAATATTCAAGAAACATACTGCAACAGTTGCAATTGTGCAGGGACCCCATTCCTCTTAAATCCGTATTTTCAAGAAAGAGTACACGCTCATGACGATTAGGCTGCGGACAAATTGTTTTTTTTTATCCGAGCCATGGGTTACATGATCAAGTGTCCGACGAAGACGTGACTGATTTTCTTTCCACCCCTGGCATCACGTCAACTGGCAGAAACAATGGAAGTCGCAGAACGAACGGAGCTACAGTACTGGCTTCTCTGATCGCATGGGTTGTGACATCAGAAATTTGATTAGTTTACTGTAAGCGGAGTAAGAAGACAAAAGAACAGCATAGGATGAATTCTATCGACGTGATGAGGAAACGCAGTACACGGGTTCCATAATGGGCGACTCGACATACACAACCCGACTCGTTTGGGCAAAGAAAAGAATTCACTAACTGTTTTTCCTTTTGGCACACAAAATTATACAGGGCAGCTCGGCTCAACCAATCACTGTTCTACAAATAGTAGCAAGTCTGGGATCTAATCCCAAGAAGCCACAGTTGTCCTGTCTGGCTAAAGCTAACATTGGTGTGCACTAATGCAAACAACACACACACACTTAATAGGTATTGGCATTGCTGTTTATCTTATGTTCGTAGATGTACCAGAGGAAGCTAATCAGTTCCCATTGTTCAGAAAGTAAAACGTGGACGACCAGCTCTCTCAAAAAAAGCCTTGATCGTTCTGTAATTTCAACATAATTAGTAACTTTATTTTAATTGCACATTGTTTTATGTAAATATAACAACTTTCTTACTGAATACTGATGCAGAGTTTACAAATTATTAAATTTGACCTTAGTTTTTTTGTTCTGAATTATTTGAGGACCATTTAATGACTTTTTTGAGGACCCATTCAAATTTATTCCCATAGGTATTTAGTTGGGTGTGATGAGAGAAGCCAAATTCGCTAAATTTGGTTTTCACAGTTGGGTTGTAAAGTACCTTTTTGTTACAGAGAATTTCTTGGCTCATTTACATCTTAATTTTAAAATAACTTCCCTACCTCACTGTCACGAAAATTGGCAAAGTACACGGCTGAGTTGGCTACAGTAAGAAACGCTCTAACAAAATAGCTAACGCACAAAATATCTAAAAGTCGCAAAAGCACCCTGTATATTGATTAAATGTATCTAGCTATATTTCCTTAATCATAAGCTAAACCTACACGCGATTTATGAAATCCAAATAAAAGGTTACGCCAGGTTTTTTTACGCCAACAGAATAACTTTACTCTACATTTTGGTGCATTAAGCTGGTTTTTAAGTATACAGGCTGTTACAAAAATTTAGTAGACGGCAACAACTGAATCCCGTGGGCGCGTTCCTTTACTTTACCGTAAAGTGCATGCCGGATTTGGGGGACAATCTGCAAAAGTCTCCCATGGTAAATATAAGTAATCAGTTTCACTTGCATTAAGATAATTTCCCATTTTACTTCAACAAATTTACAACGCGAATGGATGATTTTAGGATGAATGCTTACTCTGGTAATGGTAAACTCACTTTGTATCCGCATGTGACGCCAATTCCGCATTATCTACTTCCCGTAATTGGGTTGAATACGTTTAGAGTGGTGGAGACGACACTGATGGTAAATCCCTGAGTTGAGTCCTACTTTAAAAAAGGCACTTACCAGTATGAATATAAAAAAAATGAAGCAAGCGCAAATGGTACACCAAATTGGACTTTTTCATCACAACATTGCTCATGGGAAAAGATGCTTGATTTATGAGCAGCACCGGCTCTTAGGTTTTCCGAACGGTTTTTGACAAAAAGAGAGCATTTGACTTAAACGATGCGCATGGAAATCGAATATTACTTTGAATCACGTCTATACAAGCCGAGGGCAAAGTACTTTCAATGCTAAAACGAAATGATTGTGACCAGTTAGACGTTTATCATTTCATTTCATCTCAATTCGATTTAATGTCTCTCCTATTCATTACATTGAACTCCGCATACTCAGATTTATTTCCGGCATAACAGTATTCCAGCTTTTCGGCTGATCGACTATTGATAGGTAATCTTATAATTTTTTTGAGAAGGATTATACATTATAATAAAAGCTCATGTTTAGGGTTAATTTTATAATTAAAAAAAATATACTTCGTTAGTTTACAAATGCTCAGTGGCTTCCAAGTTGTCAACCAGGCTCAGCTCCTCAAGATCTTCCCACTTTGATTTAGAACTCCACCCAGAGCCTTGATCGATTTTCAATTTTCCCTTAAAAGAAACTCCAAACTTAGAAATCAAGCGACTGTTTCCGCTGACCCGCTGCGCCTCGTTAAACTCAGCGGGGCGGTAACCACCGATAGCTAAGCTGTTTCCTTCACGGTCCTCAGTTTCATTCACTTCTTGGTTGAAAGCTGTGCATTTCTAAAATTAAGCAGCACGATCAATTGCATATTGCATTTGTTGTCCCTGAGGTTTTGGTGTAACTGGGTTAAAAATTTACCTTGGAAAAGTATTTACGACAGGTTTGGAAGCTGGGTCTAGCAGCTGGCTCCGATTTCCAGCAACTGAGCATCAGCTCGTATCTGTAAAAAGAATAGTTCCCAAGTAAGGCCAGGCCGTCATCCCTTTGTATCTCATGAACATGCGCACTCCCCCTATACCTCGTTTTAAAGATAATTTTCAACTGGCCTTGCTCTAAAAATTTAAAACTGATCAAAAGACAGATGCTCGGATGGCCCCCATTTAAAAAAAAGTATTTAACAAGAAAATGTTTTAAGTTAAAAAATTTAAAAAAAAATGTCTCCTAAAATGCCTTTATTTTCTCCTGGTACTGCTTCCCTCCATCCTATGCCAAATAATGGAGATTTGGGAACGCTTAAAGCATGCGTCCTCCACTCATGCGTAATCTGTTTTAAACTTTGTACAGTTTAAGATAATCTTTGAAACGAGGTACTTAGTGGAGTGCGCATGGCCGTTGGTTCTTGAGATACAAAGGAAGAACTGACTTATTTGGGATCCTTTACAAATATTCAATACATGGTATAGGGGTATGGGTCGTAATTGCATTAAACATAATAATCTAATACACTAATCGCTATTTGAACCTTTCGAGATTTTCAAATCACTTAGCTAGTTAGTTATAAATTGATTTGTTAACGATCTTACAGCATTTTGTAATAATTTGTTTCAATTTATCTCTTCATCCTAATGCTTCATCCTAATTTCCCAACAGTCTTCAACTTTTGGTTTAACCTAACGAACCTACGCCCATGCGTAGGGACCTGAAATTTTCGTTGTTGGACTCACGTTGAAAAGAACTACAACATGGTATACCGACCATGCGTCACAACATGGTATACCGACCATTGCGCATGCACGTTGTAGAGGCACGTAGGGGACAATACATATTTTGGACCCTGTACTTGCTTTTAAGGTACATCAGGTATATAATGAACGCATTTCAAACCGCAAACTATGAAAAATATTGAGTTATTACGTTTCGTCATCTGCTTCGCTGGGTTTTGCGAATCGTACATTGTCTTCTAAAATATTCCGTATGTCTTCTATACTTCTAACGTCATTGCCATAGGTGGGGTGGGATCCAAAGGAGAAGATCTCGACCAGTGTCACGCCATAGGACCAAACATCGGATTTCACAGTAAATTTACCGTTGCGGTCCAAAAGCTCAAGAGCAGTCCAAAGCGGATGGAATTTCTGTAGTAAGGTCGGATAAAGAGATACACCATACATGAATAGTACGCTAATGTGCTTACAACATGCATATGATCCCGGTAATAGTCTGACTCCATCAAGTTCTTGGCGTGCCCAAAATCCGCCACTTTTGCCGTAGTGCTTGCGGTGAGCAAGATGTTTCTTGCTGCCAAATCAATGTGGATTATCTGAGAGACGCAAATATGAATGTGTATGTAGTACACACATTCTACTATTTTTTTCCAATTTTTAATTTGTTCCATTTATTACGTTGTGGCGACTGAGAAATGTCATGCCTTGTGCAATTTCATAAGCCCATTTGTGCAAAGTTCCTGTCCCTATAGTGGATTTATGTTTCCTGAGGTATTCTTGCAGATTCCCATTTTGACAGTTTTCCATCACCAAGTAAATCTCCTCTGAAAACAAATTTACAGGCTAGCCTAGTTGTATGCAAAGTGAATTTCGGTGGGACTTACTTTGAAAAAACTTGTCAATATCGATCCCAAAAAACGTCACGATATTTGGATGTCCTCTGAGTGTATCCTGGATGTAAATGGTAAGCTTTATTTCCTTGACGAATTCTTCCATAGCACTCAAATTTCGATCTTGAAATTGAAGCCCTTTGACGGCAACCCTTCTACGCCCCCCCTCACACAGTGGATCTTGGATTTCGCTTAAGAACACCATTCCAAATGAACCTTTCCCGAGTAAGTGGAATGATTCTAGAATATCCGTAATTTAATTTTACAACGTTTGGATTCCTTCCATTTAAAGGTAGGTTGTATTTTCTTAAAATAAATATTGAAGTACATACCTTTGGTTAAATGCAGCAAATATTTTTTAGTGTTGATCGGGAGAGAGAGGAATCGTACTGTGAAGTCCTTGGTTTCATGTTCAGGGAACCCGCTCAAAAGCTTCCCTTTGAGCGTGACCAACTTTCGTTGGTTTTTTGTAACTGCCCACCACGTCAAGAGTCCCATCAACCCCAGTGATAAGATCACTAGGGCTGCCAAGGCTGAGATTACTGAAAAGAATTCCAATACTTTAATTTATTTCATAAATTTGATGGATTGACCCAACAGTGTCTATCAAAACTTTACATCAATTGAACAACCTGATGTTGCCTTGTTGATCTCTAGAGCGTCAGTTGATAAGTTAAACAGTAAAGATTTACGCAATATAGTGACGGCAAGCATATTTAGTAAGGAATCAGTGCAACGGGCAGCCACGTTCCAAGAAGTTTTTGTAAGCTAACCGTGACGACATCAAGCACTCCCACTGATATAAGTTGGCACCTCATTTATCTTACATGTCGAGTTGACGTTGTTGCTCAAAGAAAATTCTGTCTTCGTCATGTACGTCACTACCGGAATCCGAAATACAATTTATTTTACTTGGATCAGACACGGACTTCACCAAATTAGAGATATAACAAACCCTGGCAAATTCTAGTCAATCAGACCAAAATCCAAGAATTCAAGCAATTGTATGCTAAGGACAGTGCTTCACGACGTAAATGGTTTACCGGGTCGATTCATGTTCAAAGGAGGCTCAGGGAGGATTGTAATTAGTCACATCGGTAATCACAATGGGTGATCAGAGGCTGCCTTTTGGTTGTGGTTGGTTTGGTACTGAATACGGAGAAGCCGTTAAATCACATAGAACTAATCTGGGCATTTGTAAAAGGGAAGTTGCGTACCTTCAACCAAGAGGGCGGCACTAAATATGTCATTTCAGAAGCTATGAAATATGAAGATAAGTTCTGGGAGCGAGATCGATTCATCGACCCAGGAGTTGGTTCCAATCGTTCCTAATCCGAATCTGTGCTTCACCCTGAATGACTTAGAAGACAGTGAATAATAATTTTGATATTCATTAGTACCTGTCATGAGCCATGATAAACTAATTGGTACTGTTATAAAGTTATACTTTTCATTCATAGTGGTGTGCCCATTTTAGTCAAGCCTTATTGGAACCCATGAAGAAGGGTGAAGTGGTGTGTGTATTTTAGCGTGCCCGGTGAAAACCCTTTCCAAAAGTTTCTATCATAATAGTTGGTCTGAGAATACTGAATTGTCTTACTTATTTTATTTCCGATTGAAACCGAGTCATCCACTTCCACCTTTACCGTTACTTTTTGCGTTGCTGACTTTCCTAATCGGTTAGTTGCTCTACATACGTAGATCCCTTGTACGAGAGGCGTTGCAGAAGAAATGAGCAACTGGGATCCATTTGTAAACACGGACGGGATTAGGACCTGACGAGATGATGAAAAATATACGCATACGCAATTTCAATAATTGGAGGAAACTGCGGGAATCGCTTACGGAATCCCACAAGCTCACTGGGCTTGGATTGCCTTCACCTGCACATTTTAGTGACAGCGGATCTCCGTGGTGAAGAATCACTTCTTTCTCCGGTTCATCAAAATACGGATCGGCTGACACTGGAAAAAATAAAAAACTTATTGAAATTAAAATCCCCACTTTGCCAAATTATAGACGGATACCTGCAACAGGAATGATTTTAGTTTGGAAATATTTTGTCCACGTGGATCCGTTCAAGTAGGAAATGGAACACTCGAGGATATAATCTCCAGATTCATTAAGCTCTAGCGGCACTTTCGTCAACCAGCGCGGTCCTCTACCTGTAATCCCCTCTTCCACAATGGAAAATGTTGTATCTAAATACAAAGGAGAATTTAGTATTACGGAATGCCTGAATCTTATTATCTATTCGGACTTGTAATGATAGGTTTTCCGTTCATCATTATTTGCAACATCGGATCGTCCTTTAACCCACGTTTCGGAAACTCACATCCTGTCAACACGCTATCTCCAACAAACAAATTCCCATCGCCACTCAATTTCCAAAGTTGCAGCTTCGTCAATTCGTCAAGAGTAGCTCCTGTACAAGAAGATAAGTGGTTTGTAAACCGTGTAAAAGAAACCGAATTTGTCCAAAGAAGGCGCCTGACTTTGCTGAATGAAAATCTTTTTGAGAAAGTCAGATACGGAAGAGTATGGCAAATACCTGTGGACATTTATATCCGCGTTTTTATGACGCATGAATGATTTTAAGTTCGTAACAAAATTTAAACATTTTTTTGCTGATTCAAAAATATAGAAAATCAGACCTGCCACTACGAGTTTTTTGGATAACGTAGCATATTCAGTCGAGTTCCAGATTGGGGCGGTACAGTTTATCGTATATGTTCCTGGAAAGGAAATTTGAGTTTCTGCGCTCAGCGGCGTGAACTTTTCGCCAGGAAAGGCAAGTTGTGATAGTAAACGGTGAAGTAGATTACTCTTATCATTTTCTTCCTTTGGTACTACAAATACAAAATCATTTCAATAAACCCAGACGTTTTGTATCCAATTGATCTTTCTAGCTTACTCAAAACGTTTCCGATGCGTACCTTTCTCAATTTCTATACCATCCCGCGCAATTGTCAAAGTAGGAGTGTCCGAGAATCCATAACGGGGAATCCCACAGTTGGCCGTAAGATTATCTCCAACATTATATTCAACCTCTTGTTCATATGTACTTTGCTTGTCCACCATTAGACTCATTAGGTCTGCCGGCTTGATTTCATCCCAAGAAAAATCTAATGTAAAATTGAATGTAAAACTCAATCGGTCTATTCAGCTAGTCAGCTAGTCTAGTCAGCTTCTCACGAATGTGTCTTCCACCACCCCTTCCGAATCCAGTAAAAAAGTAGTGCACGGCCCCCCGCACGTGGTCACCCCAGCAGGTAAACACGCCCGGCCGAAACAAAGTTGGATTCGTCCAATGAGCTTGATTCCGGCTGGACTCTTTAATAAAACAACTCTGTCCAAAAGGATTGGAAATCTATGAATTGGATCTGAATAATGAATTCTATTGAAAAGTACATACACGTGTTCGAACTCTACGGTAGAGATTCGCACATGAGTCGGCAGAGTCACAGTTAAACGTGTTGCTCTTTGTCAGGGAGGGTTCAGTATCAGATTCACAACGGAAGAAGTAGTCCGATTCCTTGGGATCCTCATAAAAATAAATGCGGGTTTCACATTGCTCGGGTTGGGCGATTGAAGGATCCAAGCCCATGTCTTCTTCTCTGGAGACTAGGAGCGTTTTATTTGCAATGCTCGGTGTCAGTCGGACCACAATACCGGCCTGTTTTTCTTGCACATATTTGCATTTCCAAATTTCACGGTCGCGGATGCCTTTTTTGTATTTGATCATAGCATTTGCAGTGTACTGGGTCTCCCCATTCGTCTCTTTAACTAGTCGAGTGGACTGAGCCCAGTCAATATTCTGGGTTTTCCCTGGATCAATGACCTGCGTAAAATTTTTAAGCGTAATGGGTGAAAGTATTTAATAACGTAGTTTATCTCTGTATGAGGCGGTGTTATCTCATTTATAAATTCTGCAGAAGTCACAGTGCAGCTCTTGTCCATTCGACCAGTGTCCCAAACATTACCATTCCATTCTGCCGTTCCTCGAAAGAGGAAAATGATAAGTAGTTAATTTCAGTAATATAAATTAAAATTTCAGAGGCTAACTCATTCACTTTGGCACAAAGTACTACGACGCGAGCGGGCAAAAGAGAACGACTCACTGTTTCCTTCTAGCATGAAGTGAGGATTTTCCTGTCGTTCGTTACATTGAATGTGTCTGGTCGTATTCTTATAAAATCGGAAGGAATTTTTTGATTGACTAAAGTGGTCAGTGAGTGAGTGATTGATTTTCTGGTAGGAAAAAGGCTAAGGGTTTGAGAGTTCTTACAACGCCATCCCTGGCTCCTGTAAGAAATCCTTCAATTTCCTCTCTTCTTCTTCTCTACGAGATGGCAAAGGTTGCTAAATTTTTGCTCTCCTCATCCCCATGCAATCCCTAAAATTAAATACGGGGAACGACGACGATGCGAGCAAACGAAGCGAGCGAGCTTTCCTAGACAATCCCTGATTCTAGAATAGGATGGTGCATCCTTCCGATTCTACAGTCGGTGGCATGTGTAGGATTAATTATAAAGTTAGATTTTGAGGGTGGGCTATACCTTCTGCGTTGCGCCCTGAGGTGCAATGGGTGGAGAGCCTGGCGGGAGGGGGAGGTTAACTCATTTTACGAAGGAAAATTTAAGAAATATTAAAGAAATTTAAGAAAAAAAAGCAAGAAGCATCTTTAGTCATTTCCTCAGACTTCCATCCGAGTTCCCTTCCCTAACCTTGTACTCTCCCAATCATGGGGTTGGCTTCCTTTTGCCTAAACCCACTTCTGGCTGTGTACAAATACTTTTTCCTATCCACGCTATAATAATTTGCTAAGGTGACGTGGGACGTGTGGGATGTGGTATGGTTAGAGGAAACGGGAGCAAAAAAGGTGTACGGGGATTCTACGGAACGAAAAGCTTCTCCATCGCATTCACTCTTTTTGTTCCAACCATGAGAAGAAACCAGCCAAGAAAACGGGACGCGGAATCTCATCTCACCTCTCCCTCCACTTCCCATTCCAACCATCTCGCTTCAATCGCTGCCGTGCTTTAGCACGACGACAACGGTGCGAGCGAGCGTAGCGAGCGAGCAAAACTAGACATGCCTGATTCTAGAATCGGGCATGTCTAGTTTGCCATTATAAACAATTACGAGAAGTAAATTTGTGTATTAATCAAAAACGAAATCTTTTCAGAAATCCGAATTTACCAATTTAGGGTTAATCTGATCACCCTAGACAAATGGTGACATTTACCGCCGAGGGAATAAGAGAGTTGCTCGCCTGGTAACTTTTCAAATTTGTTTATTGCAAATGTTTGCGCATCATCCCCGACGGAGAATTAGATGTCGTGATTTGCCGAGTAGGGTTATTAGCATGGTAAAACTAGATTTCTCAAACGATCCAAAGCATGAAAATTCAAAAGTTACCGTCCGTGGTTTGCCTTAAACACAGTTTTTTAATTTTCGCGCCTTGTTTTCTGGGTATAGTTGGGACACTTCCCATTTGCTGAATGAAAGAGAAATGGTTAGCGGGCTGAGCACTTCCAACTCTAGAACCAGAGGTCTCAGTGGTAGCAGGGTATCAGAATCTCACTCCGCTTCTCCGTCCTC
>Ga0194135_10001374_pt1 | contig 14488 bp, 12 predicted proteins | sample LitLau_LLRF_2013_FD_134024 | JGI IMG/M metagenome (GOLD analysis project Ga0194135, IMG submission 134024) | Freshwater sediment microbial communities in response to fracking from North America - Little Laurel Run_MetaG_LLRF_2013 (version 2) | ecosystem: Environmental > Aquatic > Freshwater >...
AGGTTTTGGTTTTGTTGTTGCATGGGATTCTGTTGTTGCATGGGGTTTTGGTTTTGTTGTTGCATGGGATTTTGAGTCTGCTGGAGCATCTGCGCATTTCCCTGCATTTGGGCCTGTTGCTGGAGAAGATTATTCGGCATCTGATTTTGCTGGGATGGTTGCATCGGGTTTTGCCTTTGCTGTACAGGTATCTGATTCTGCTGCTGCATCGAGTTTTGCCTAGCCTGCATCACAGGTATCTGATTCTGTTGCATAGGATTTTGTTGTTGCATGGGATTTTGAGTCTGCTGGAGCATCTGTGCATTTCCTTGCATTTGAGCTTGTTGTTGCTGCTGCTGAAATGCTTGTTGCTGTTGAATCTGGGTCATTTGTTGGGGATTCGTCGGTTGACCTCCAGGTGGCGTCATTGAGCGAGGGCGGAATGGCTGCTGATGCTGAGAGAAAATTTGTTGCTGTTGCATTTGTATCACCTGTTGTTGGGATATCTGGGACATGTTAGGTTGAAGGGTGGATGTTGGTTGAGTCTGCATTCCGGCTCCCATTGGTGAATTTGGGAGAGTTTGGGAGAGCGGTGTAGTGGAGGGAGGCGGAATACTTGAAGATGCTGGACTTCTAGGGAGTTGAGTCATTGGGGACGGCTGGGAGACAATTGGTTGCTGATTCTGAGGATTGGACATAATGGGTGGTAATTGCTGAGCAGTGACTGATAGTTGGATCGACGGTGGGGTCACGTTAGGATTTAATTGTTGCTGTTGTTGGTTTGGAGCCATGGCTGGGTTCGTCTGTTGTCCCTGTGGTGCAGCGGGGAAATTCTCCGGATTTATTCTTACCGGACTTGGTGGTCGCTCCTGGACAGAATTTAAATCGTCGAAAATCAGTTTGTCAAATTTTAAACAGGGATAGGATATTCGGAGAAAATTATTTACCTCGTTAACTTTGAGGTTGAATCCGTTGAGGAGAATAAGATGCCTGACATCCCGAGAGAAGCTCTTCTGACTCGAAATATCTCCTCCAGCACGGTCGAACAGTTGAATCAGACCTGTCAATTTTGCCTCAATTGAAATTGTATGCTTTCTAAAGAAGTTGATCAAAGTAAAACTAGGTAACCTAATCTCACTTGGTATCTTTCTGGGGCTCATAATGCTGAGATGAATATCCTTCCGCGTCATGTACTCTGCCAGTTGATCAACGGTTTTCCCCATGTATTCCTCATTTATTCCTTCGGAGCCGGATACAGGGACACCATAAGGTTTACAATTACAGACGAGAATGATGTGCTTCTTTGCTGAAATAGAGAAATTTGAGTTGTGTGATTTTTTTTTTAGTAGTTGTTAAATCAGTATTTGACTGAGAGAATCATCAATTTGCGGCATGCATATTAGAAATTCGCTGGGAGGGACAATTAAAAACAGCTGGTTTTTTCAGTTTAGGTCCATAAGAAGGCCGTCGATGGAGGTCCTACTGAAAAACCAATGGTTTCTAAGTCTCCCTCCCAGATATTTCTCCTACATTCTTCCATGGGAGGAGTAGTACACATTTTTTACACAATCATTTTAAGTTACCGATAGCGTCCGTCAGCGTGTTACGAAATTGGGCTAAATCCTCCAAACATTCTATCGCGGTGGCCAGCCCTTCGCCAACATTTGACATCGCCTCGCCATGACCTCCGGTGAACCTAATCCGGTTTAATTAAACAGCATTAAGCTGGTCTTGTCAAAACGAAAGAAGGGAAGAAGACAGTAGAAAGACGGATTGTTCTTACCTTATCCGGTCAATCTGGTTCAGTAATTTGTAGGAGGTATTTAATGGACCAACTGTATTGATTAGGAACCCTGGGAGAGCATCCGCGGCGTGAAATACGACCAACCCATACAAGCAATAATTGCTCTATAAATTACAGATAATATCATGATCAAAAACTATTATTATTTTGCCCAATAGTTGAATGAAATTGGGGATAAATGATAAGCTCGGTTAAATTATGAAAGTATTACATCTGATCCACAGTCTTTCTCGTCTATTGAACCAGAAAAGTACCTGAAAATTAAGAAATCCAAGAATGAGACAAGTCGACTAATGTTTTAGCAGTTTAAGGATAATCGTCGTTACTCACTCCAAGGTAGGTATGATGTACTGTGATCGGAGTTCATGTAGATAGGCACCACAAAGGGCAGTCCCTTCAACAACGAAAATCACATCGGTATGCTGTCCAGCTGAACTCATTTTTCCAAGTGAGAAACTTGAAGAAGGGAATTATGGAATTGGAATAGGAGGATATGGACCAGTGAAGCTCCTGCGTCTCTAATCAATAATGCACTGATTTCTTCAGATAGTAATGTGAATTGAAGAAAGTAATCATGTGTAATTGATGATTTATTTTGATTGATATTTCTTTTGTCATTTGCGGAGAGACTGAAAACTACACCACATACCGACGACGTACACGTACCAAAAAATTGTGCTGGGCAGGAAGAAAACTCATGAAACAAAATTGAAGGAATGAGAATGACTCAACACTCAACCAGCAGCGTCTTTCCTCCTCTTTTGCCTACCCTCCCTCGTCGTCGTCGGTCGGATTTTGCTTGGAAGAAGGGGATGAAAGAAAAATGTCCAGTCCAAGAACAAAGAAAACCAAAGAACTTGTGTTATTTTGACCCAGTTCATCTTTTCTACTTGTTTGGGCTAGACGTCACGCATGACGTTCGCATTACTTTTGACTTAACCATTCCCTGCTATTTCCTTAATTTCCTCAAATCTCCAGTATCGAGTTCACAACGACAGAGAAAGAGATCTTGAATCAACCACTTTGAACTGACCCCTGCTGGCCGCTAGCCAAATATTGCTCAATCAAATCAGAAATCGTCATACGGAACTCGATCACATTTATTTCAGGTTCGTTAGTCGAATTTACAATCTCAACTTGAAATTGATAACTTGACATTAATATGAAATGAACATGCGTTAAGAATTTCGTTGCTACTGTTGTCTTCGATTCTCAGCCTCGCATTTCTTTCCTTTGTTATTCTTAAGTAAGTGGTGGCTGGTGGGTGAGTCATATTATAGCGATTACATTTTAGAATCATTCGGAGGAACCCTCCTCTCCTCCTTCTTCCTTCCTAGTGTGTCCTTTGTTACGCAAATACTTCCTTCTCAGTTAAGCTTGATGGGTAGTTGTAAAATGAGCATGAGCAATGAAAGATAAACTTTGAAGATTGAAGATTGCATTGTTTGCTTTTTTACAGAGGAGATGGAGATCCCGACGAAACTGAGCGTCGTCCTTGCTGTCTTTTTAATCTCCGCCTCAGCATTCCAGGAGACAAAGGCGTTCGAATTTGGTGATTTGGAAAAATTTGCTGAAAATGTGGTTGATGCGACTTGCTCCTCTGTCGTCGGAGGGGTGAGCGCTGGGCCATGCGGCTTGACTTACTATGAGACTGTGAAACCATTGATGAAGACCAGCCAAGCCAGCGAAACGCAAGTTGATGTTCAGATCCTTTCAACCATGAAATATTGCTGTGCCCGCTCTGCACTCCGGGCCTGCCTCTTGGAATCAATCAAACGGGCTTGTGGTGAAGGGGCGGAGTCAAAGACTGATGCTGCTTTGAAGAAAATTCTACGGTCAGCCGCTGAAAGAAATGATGACAGTTGTACCGGGGATGAAATTATTTATCACAAGGCATCACCACTCTGCTGGTCCGAGCCTGGTACGGAATCCATCCTTAATTCGAACCAATTGCATTATGTCATGAACATGATCCCTTGGGAATCGTGACATACTCATAATAACCCCTATGTTTTTTTTTCTTTTCTTAGCTCAATACTCTGCTGCTGTCATTTTGGTTTTATTGTTCCTGGCCTGCTGCTGTGGTGCCGTGATGAAGAGGTGCTGCAATTACTGAAGAGGCTTCCAAGGATTCACGTTGACGAAATGGTCTTATACCTGCCGAATTCATTTCATTCCATGACTGACATTCCAGTTCCTTAGTTTATGTTATGACTAGGTTACATTATATGTTTTCCAAATTCAAACCTAAAGTGTTCAACTGAGCTCTCTTTCCCGTACTTTTAATCTCTTGAGAGTACCAGAGGATATAATATTTAATGAATCTGCTGGTTGTCTGACTGAAATTAATTATTATTCTTATACATATTTATGTTTCTATTAAAACTTGATTAACTTGTGTCTTCAGAGTAATCTTCACTAAAGAACCAACGTTAATTGTAGCGAAAGGGGCATTGAAGGTTAATGAGGATGACACACGTCAACGACAGGAGCATATCATATCCCCAAAGGCCAAAGGCCATCCTCTCCATTGCCAAGTTTAGACCCTGGGTCACCTTCAATTTAGTCAAAACTAACGAGTCAATGAAGTAAGAAAAGTTCTAAGGATTCATTTTACCCTCAACTCCTGCAACTTGAACATCTTCACAACATCTTTGAAGAAGCACATCACTGGCATCGACATCATATCGCAAACCAGGAACTTACCATGTTTCCAGGCAGTTGGAACAACTCGAGGGTCTTAGTGGTGGTTTTCCTTGCCATCATCACACTTCCGTCAGGATCTGGAATGCAGTATCCATTGAGGCTCCAACCAGAGCTAGACGTCATCGACATCGAGTCTTATTTATCCAACCCAAGACTACTCAAACTCCAGATAGAATGCATACTAAATGATGGGCCTTGTGATGCGGTGGGAAGATGGGCTAAGCGTAAGACACAAACTACAAATGTTAGTAGTAGGTATAGTCTTTTGTTTAATTCCAACTTGTTCACTTTTTAAATTTTCTTAGCTCGAGTCAAGGCTGGGCTACTCGGCGAATGCCTCCTATGTACAGAGAAGCAAAAGGGATGGCTAAACACTTGGCTCGAGAAGCTAATCAAGGAACATCCGGAACTCTATCGAGCTGGAATTGCCAAGTTCTTACAGAACACTGGGATATCCATTTCAAAAGACGAGAGTGACAATGCTTCCAAAACAATTGCTTCAGAGTAAAGATTCCCAATGTTGAACGGAGTTTAGCGTCCGAGAATTCTTGATTCGTTGTCCGAAAAGTACGTTCAACATAAAATTAAGTTGTTTCGGAAAATATATCTGAATGAGTAATAAAGTGTCTGTCTGACCTCGGCGGGCCCTTATGCATCATTCCTCTCCTATTCTCCCAATATGTAAGTTAACTTTACAGAAACAACGTATATTAGGAACTAATTAATTAATTAATTACAAAAGAATAAGTTTGTAAGTTGACGAGGCTAACCCTAGGACGCTTTTCACACGTGTCATTGTTTAGCGGCGGGAATCTCTCACATTCAAATCCAACATGTCAAAACGTGTCTGTTTTCATTCAATTTTCCTGGGGATTAGTTACGAGTGAATGTGTGTGATTAATCGATTTCGATTACTTTGTCAAAATCCGAGTTTCATTCCCCACATTTTTAATATATTACTCCACCTACCACAAGCGGTTGCGGTTCGTAAACTTGCAGCAAAAACTTCCAGAATGCTAACCACTTCCAGTAGTACCGCCTTACCGGAACCAGAATTATCTGTTCCGGTATTCGTTGCTCGTAGCCGGAAATACTTGTTCTGGCTTTCCAACGAACATGTCAACTTTATACAACCTGTAAGTACCACTTAAATTGGGGGTTGGTTTTTATTTTATTAAGGATTAAAAATTTTTTAATAAAATTTTAGGAACTGGAATCCTTGTTCAAGATGTTTCACTTGGACAGAACTTGCTTGGATGTAAGCACTTCATTTGGGGTAATAAAATTGAGTTTGTTTGGTACTTTATTGGGTGTAATTTGAGGAAGGTGTTGTAGAATTTTTACAATATCCTTATCCTTCTAATAGTCAATGCTCATTCTGGAACTTGCAGCGGAGGAACATGCTCATCGACTCCTTTCCCGAAGCGTTCTGATTCACTCCTGTTTTGAGATTTGGGCTTCCGGAAAGTCCATGGTTGAAATGCATTTAAACTTTAAAAATAACTTACAAGTGGCTAAGCCATACGAGAAGAGCAGCTTTAGAATCCGAGTTGACAATTACGGGAAGAAGATATCACAGGCAACAAAACTAGACTTTATAAATGTACGCATAAGTTGTAATGTCTCGCAATCGACCTATCCAAATTAACCTACTATAAAAAGTTTAATTTACTACTTTCTAGACATTCGACTACATTCCCCTTGATGGTGAAATTAATCTTTCCAATCCAGAGTGTAGCTTACATCTCATTCAGTATTACGGGAATGATTCAAATAATATTCCGGAGGACCCTTACGCTGTTTTCTTTGGACGATGGGTAAGAATTTAATTTCACGGACAGTGATTCAGTATGGAGTGTTCTCTAAGTTAGTTAATGCGTTGTAATTTCTAAGATTGGTGATGGGCAACGAAGACTCATATCCAGGATATCCTTGAAGAATCGAAAATTCATTGGTAATACTTCCATGGATCCCTTGCTGTCTCTCCTCATGGCAAATCTGGGTCTAGTTCGCCAAGATTCATTAGTTCTTGATCCTTTTGTTGGTACTGGATCACTGCTCGTCGCCGCTTCTCTTGTGGGTGGATACGTATTTGGTACTGACATCAACTACCAAATGATACATGCTAAAACGAAACCAACGAAGGCATTTGTGGTAATCATGCAAACGGTTTTTGTATGTGTAGTTTGAAGATTTTGCGCTAAAAACTTATGCTATCATTTTCTTAGATTGAACGAGCCGCTGATGAAAGCGTCTATGCGAATCTAAAGCAATACGGCGTAGAGGATCGGTATTTGGACGTTCTAATTGCTGATGCGTCTTTACCCCTGTGGAGAGAGGAGATGAAATTTGATGTAATAATCACGGATCGTAAGTTTTTTCAATAGTTTTATGGAGCTAAAAAAAACAGGAGCAGCAGCTCTAGCCAGTTCCTGTGTTCATCGTTTCAGCTCCTTACGGTGTAAGAGAAGCTACTGAAAAGATTGGATCTGAAAAGCCGAACTGCAAAGTTCCGGAAGAACACTTGGCCATACACTATCCTCAAAAGGTGTCTTACTCACTCGGCGATATTTTCAGGGACTTGCTGTTGAATTCGGCAAGGCGATTACGAATCGGAGGGCGGTTGGTCTGCTGGATCCCAGTTTCACGGTAAACCAACCAATGCCTAAACATTTTCTTGCCGTTTTGAAGCTTCGATTACGAAACGTTTTACTTAAGCTGCTCCCTTGCTCCGTACTTTCCAGACCGTATTACAACGAGGACCACTTGCCACGAAATCCATGTTTCAAGTTGCTAGGAAATTGTGAGCAAGCTCTCACAACAACGACTGGAAGGAGACTCCTCATCTTTGAGAAAATTTCAGAGCCTAGTGTAAGACGAAGTTCCACTCGTAATTTTCCACGGTGTTAAATTATTTAGTTATTAATTAGACTATAATTTTTTTTCAGGAAAGAACAAAAACTATTATGGATTGTACAGCAGAGATGTATAGGTTTAAAAGTGAAATTCCAGAGAACGATAAGCCTTCACGGAAGGAGAGAAAGTTAATTGCCACTTCCGCATTTGGGAAAACCAGCAAGCGGGGTCAATTAGCGTCAAATACACATGGCTCGTAACATTTTAATTACTTTTCGATAAGTGTGATGTGATGATGTAACAAATTCCCATGGATTATTCGCTTGAATTTTAAATGCAAAGCGCGGGAATGAGTCTCGACACGATTTTAAACTATTTTTTTGCTTGCCTCTACTCTACTCTGTCTCTCTTTGTTTCCCTTTAATTTTAGTGAAAAAATCCGATGAGTAAATTGATAGTTGAAATTCGGTTCCAATCAGCAGTACAATTAATTACTCTGTCCATCTGGTTCAGTGCAGGAGTACTTCCCGGAGAGAAAGTTGATTTTTGAAGTTTGGGTTTTATCTTTAAAGTGATGATATTAGCGAGAAAATGCACAGGAATCTCATCAATTTATAAAAGGATACGTTGTATCTTCACCGCCGGCGGTGCCATCAGTGGTAACAACGTTCCGAAGAAATGCAGAACCCAAAGCCACTATCAAGTACGATGTTACTCTACACGGCTCTCCCCCAACGAGGTAATTTGAAGTCGACTCAGGGTTGGGTTGTTCCATCGCTTGTGTATTATTTTTATTGTACGTTAACAGAGACTTCTGAAGTGCTAAGCAAAGGTTAAAGGTTTCTTGATATTTCTAGGTGACCGTTATATTGCGAGCTAACGAAAATTCAGAAGACGTCAATCTTGGCTCCGTCAAGTCCTACGACTCGAATCAATTGGCTTCCAACTCCCCCATTGAGGATATGAGAGCGGAAGCACGATGTCTTCTGACAACAGGTACGAACTCTCAATGTTAGTTTAAATTAAGCGACACATTCCAGTGTAACTAAACCAAAGAGACTCTCCTAATTTGGAGACCATGTGACATTCAAGAATAAGATAAATATTATCACTTTTAGGGATGCTATTTGGAATTTACGATGGTCATGGTGGTCCAGCGTGTGCTCAGGTAGTTTCAAAGAGATTATTCAACTATATTGCGGCCTCACTTCTTCCTTCTGACATTCTCCACAAACTGCTCAACCCGGAAAGTGTGGGATCTCCTCCGCTTCAGCTTTTGGAAACATTCAATGACCGCTACGACATGGTTGACGATCTTCAAGATCTCTATGATAGAAGCTTTCAAGAATTCCTCCATGAGCTCTCCTCTCAAGATCAAAACGAGTTTATCATGAGGTCAGAGCTAGAAAGGGCATTTACTCGTTTAGACCAGCACGTCCTGCGAGAAGGGAAAGGAGAATTTCCTTCACCGGAACTTTTCAATGAGAATTTGACTCGGAAAACTCTATCGGTGGCTCTTTCCGGAGCTGTCGCCGCAGTAGCTCATATTGACTCGGATCATCTCCACGTGGCAAGCTGTGGGGACTGTCAAGTTGTACTTGGGTCTTATGATGACTTATCCACTGGATGGGTAGCTGTTCCACTGACACAGAAGCATGACGCCGAAAATGAAGTTGAGGTGGACCGAATCTTGCGGGAGCATCCAGAAAGAGAACGCGACACAGTTATCTGTAACGAAAGGCTCCTGGGACAATTGGCTCCACTGCGTGCATTTGGAGATTGCCGGTTAGCCATGATTCTAATAAACTATCGACAACTCCTCTGATAAAGCTGATTCTAGTAATTCTCTCGTTTCATTCAGGTTCAAAATGACAAATGACGAAATTACTGAATCCCTGGTACCTTTTCTCGGCCAGCAAGCAATCCTGCTTAGTAAGTTACACACACGTTATTTAATCTCATGTGCCGAAGACGGACTAGACACTAGAGTATTTATTGACTTTTATTTCCAGATAGTATTACGCCGCCTTACCTTACTGCCAAACCGGAAGTGACCTATCACCGCCTCCGACCCAAGGATAGCTTTATTATACTTGGTTCAGATGGACTCTGGGATATGCTCTCTCCTGCACAAGCAGTTCGACTCGTTGGAGAATTCTCGTCAGGGAAGACCGTCCTGAGCCCTTACTCCCTCCCACAGCGGAAGAATGAGGACATCAAACTGGGCACAATCCATGCGACGCTGATGAGACGTATGGACTCCTTTAAACTGAAACCAATTGACTCAAATGCGGCCACTCATCTTATCCGGCATGCCCTCAGCGGGACTGACTACGGTTTGGATCATAATCGGCTTAGCTACTACTTAACGATGCCGCAGGATACTGTGAGACTCTTTCGGGACGACATTTCAGCAACCGTCATTTTCCTAGACACCGAATACTTGAGCCAGCGTCCTTTTTAACGAGGCATTTAATTACTCTTAACCTAAATCCAACGCAATATACGGACATGTTAAGCCATTACTCACTTCATCTGTAACTCATACTCATGGATTCAATTTCTGTTGACAAATGTAATTTCTAGTCGGAATCTTAGAATTTTTAATTCGGTTACTGAATACTGTGTCAGCTGATTACATACAGAACGCCAAAGTCTTTTGAGGAGAAATGTTATTAAAATTTTAAACTACAGAAACAGAATCGAGGACAAAACGGGTAAACTTAATTTTAATGTGAGTTAATTGGGTTATTGTCCTGAAGTAGTTTATGGTTGGTAGCAAAGAGTGCGATGGTGATGGTTGAGATGACGTAAAGAAGACAATGGAATTCCTTAGTAAGGTCTCTGAGTCAGCGAATCACAAGTAGTTTTGGCAAAGTTATGGACATATAAGGAGAAAAGAAGGTGTGGTGTGGTTGACTATTATAAACGTTGACTTCCCTTTGGTAATTTTTTGTGTAATTTGTCTCATTGCAGAATTCTTTTTACCTCTCCTTACCACCACCACCGTACCGTTTCCGTTTGTTCACTTTTCCTTTCGACTTGACAGAACAGCTCAGCAGGAAGGGAAGGAGTATTCAAACTTGTTCTTCTTCAATTCAATTAATTTCGAGAGGAAACTAAAAGTGAGTTATATTATAAATCAATTTCCAGTCTATCTTCTCTCCATATCAAACGCAACATCAGGTAAGTTACCAATCCTTTGTCGTTTATTGGTAACTGTGCCGCCCCGCCGCCACTACACTGTTCTTTCTTAAATCTTAAATTCCGTTGTTGCTTCTGCCACACAGCAGCAGCAGCAGCAGCAGTTTCACTTTCTTAACATCCAGTTCAAAGGTTATTGACCCCCTCCGTGATCCTTTTGTTTTACAGAAACCGCGAAAATGTCAGCCCGCAAAACCGGACGTCGTGGAACGACCAAGAAGCGAGCACAGCGAGCTACGTCTAACGTCTTCGCCATGTTCGATCAAGCTCAAATCCAGGAGTTCAAGGAAGCCTTCAACATGATTGATCAAAATAGGGACGGTTTCATTGACAAGGAAGACTTGCACGATATGCTGGCATCATTGGGTAAGTAATTTAACCCTTTTCAATTAAAAATGAAAGTAAGTCATGAGCTTGGGTTGGGACTTTCGTACTACGGATTGTACATCTTTGAGGAACTTATTTAATTCATTTAGGTAAAAATCCAACGGATGAGTACTTGGAAGATATGATGAACGAGGCTCCAGGGCCAATCAATTTCACCATGTTTCTTACACTGTTCGGTGAGAGGCTCCAAGGGACGGATCCCGAGGACGTGATCAAGAATGCCTTTGGCTGCTTTGATGAGGAGAATGATGGGGTCGTCAATGAGGAAAAGTTGCGAGAGCTGCTCACGAGTATGGGTGACCGGTTCACGGACGAAGAGGTGGGAAAGAATAAAATGAAAGTATTTGTAATGCCAAGTTTAAAACGATAAAACTATCTCCTAACTAGGTGGATGAGATGTTCCGTGAGGCTCCAATCAAGAATGGTATGTTCAACTACATGGAGTTCACACGTATTCTGAAGCATGGCGCAAAGGAAACGGATGAGCCGGAAGAGGCATAGAGAGAAGCCGATGTCGGTATGGAGGGAGATGCTGCCATGGAGGTTGTCGAGGGAATCATAGCAGAAGCGCTCGCGAGCCTCGACTCCAGACCAGACTCCCCCAATCAGCCGACTAGATTCCGGCCAACCTCCACTTCCGCTTCATTCCTTATTCTTTTAGTCAAATTCTTCTTTTACATTTTCCCACTTCTTCAGAAATAAAGATGATGATTTTGATTAAAAGATTTAAATCAACTGGGCCTCCCAATCCTTTCTTCTTAACTTTTACTACAGAACCTTCCTAAATAACGTATTTTCTAGACATTTTTTTTAATTCCTGGATTAATAAGGCAATTAATTGGCAGAGTTAATCATACAATAGGGAGCGCTGAAATATTATTGCATTTTCCACCTCAACCGTTTCCCGCTTCCTGACAGCAGTGGTAAAGTTAATCTGGAATAATTTCCAGATTAATTGTTCTGAGTCTTGACGGCCCATTCCCCAAAGTAGAGCTGGACGAGGAAGGACCTTGAGTCGTCGGACACCTCCCCAAGTAGAGCCAAGTATTTTTCCTTTGACTCCTCACACTTTGGCATGGATCCCGGAAGAAGGGAAAGCGTAAAGATTGTCTTTTCATCCATATTGATGGAACTGGTGGTCAAGAGTCCAGTGGCCAAGTCCAGGTTGACATCCAATTCTGACTGAGACTGTTCCCCCCATCCAGCTTCACTAATCCAAGAGTGCCAAATCTCATTGATGAAGGTACCAACCTGCTTGGCCCAAAATGGGAAAATGCTTGCTCCATACTCTGCAATGCTCTCATCCAATACTTGCCCAAGGATTTTCCCTTTCCCCTGAATCCCCGTATTCTCACTGTCTCCGTGGAGTCGAGTGGTCAACTTCAGAAAGAGTTCCATGGAGAACGTGAATGGAGAGGGGGGCCGTTGGCAAAAAATGGAGAACTCGGAAATGGCTTGGAATAACCCGACCAGCTCATCCTTGGTCAGTTTGGGCACGGGGCCAAACGAGGCATGGCAAAGGTTCTGGATGAAGCGGTCAACCATTTTGAATGATGAGCCAATGCCCGTAAACTTGGGTTTGAGGGCAGGTGGAGCAACTCCCTTCAAATTTGTGTCCAAGATGCTCAGGAACTGTTTCTGGTTCCCGGGGAAGTTGACGAGACATTGAATGAGTAGCTCAACCACTGCTTCTTGGAAATGGAAGAGTCGCTGCCCCTGCTCGGACTCCGCCTCGGACTCCATGAAGAGATTCTGCTCGCTGAGAAAGTGTTGAAGCCAAGCTGGGGAGAGACGCTCAAAGTTCTGCTTCACCCAAGTCCCAACAAACGCAAGGTGAAATTTCATTTGGAGATCTTTTTCTTGATACTTTTTCCAAAGTACGTTTCCATACTCTTCCAGGTGATGATGAGCCAACACGTCACATCCAGACAGGAGGAGCAGGGAATCCCCGTCTTTTGACGACAAAGAATCAATTCTACTCATGAGGGTCTTCCAGGCAGCTTCATCGTAATCAAGGCGCTTCAAGAGTTCTGCCAAAATTACGCTCCGGGTAGTAGGGTGCTCATCATTTGCCCACAAATCCGTAAGGAACTTGCAGAGCCCATCCTTGAATGAGATTAGAGACATTAGTCGAATCCCATGCTTCTTCACCGAAACGGCTGGCCTTTGGGACAGTTCCAAAAGGAACTCCTTCACAGCCACGAAATCACTGTTGACTACAATTGAGTAAAGGGAACCCAAAGTCAACTTCAGATAGTCTCCAGCACAGAACGCAAGCAGGGCAGGAAGGACGCGTGAGGGACATTCCACATTTTTCAAGTACCGACAAATCCCTTTCCGGAGAGCCATGAAACTAAGGAAAGTGTCTGGGGGGTAGTGAGTGCTCGTGTTGGCCTCAACTGCTTTCGGATAATACTTCTCAATCCAGTCCAGGAATATTTCCGTTGAAAACATCAATGACGCAATGCCGACCATGTGAACCTTCTCCGCTCCCTCAATGTTCGAATCCATCACTTTCAAATCAAATTCCTGTCTGAGTTTGAAGAGGTTCCATTCGTACCCGTTCCGATGGAGCCGAGTGACAATGTCCGTGTATTTGGTGGTGACGGCGAAGAGACACTTGGAGACCATTTCCCAGTTTTGATTGAGTAGAACCGTGTTATGCTTGAGGAAATGGAGGATGAGATGTGCATTTGGAATCATTTCCAAACATTTAGTGTAAATGGGATTGGAGGGATCTCGGGCCAAGGAAGAATCCTTGAGGATAGCTGTCACGAACTGATCCAAAATGTTTTTCGAAATCTCCGTCGTCTTGTCTGCCAATTCCTGGAGTTTCTCTTCAATATTTGGAAAATGCTTGATGGAGAGGTTGAGAGGCAATTTGTTGTTGGGTTTCTTTCGTCGAGAGGCAATGTTTCGGTTCCAATCCTGTGACCACAAGAGAATTGCAGTGATGAATCGACACCAATCGTCCGGACTTTTTAATGGGAGGGAGTCAATTCGTTCCACCATTCGCTCAATGAGGCAGAGGTAGTTGTCGTTGAGATGCTCCTTCCTGTTGAAGATCCAGTACGGGCGCCATGCTAGAATCTCATCCAACTTCTTCCTAAATAGGATTGGTAGGACCCAGGAAGTCGAGAGGCAATTATCCACTTGAGCAAAGTAAATCTTCTCCAGGAGACTTTCCGAAATATTGACGTAGTCCCCCTTCTCCAAATTCATGATGTAGACTTTGAGGATTTCCACAAAGTAATGGAGTGCGGCCTGATCCAACTCTAAATCCTTTCCATCAAACTCCGTAGTGATTTCGGAAATGAATCGAGCATGCGTATCCTGTCGTTCATTCCGATGACGGTCCACGTAGTACTTGCAGACTTGATTGAGAGCAACCCCGTCCCGATTGATGCTGCATGCCTTGATGAGGTAGCCGAGGAGTTGTTGTCGATTGAAATGATCCGATTCCCCAGAGATGAGGACTTTCAATTGGGGGATGGACTTTTCAATGGGCTTACAAGCGATCCACTGAGCCTTTTGGACGGAGATGCTGGTGAG
>Ga0194135_10001375_pt1 | contig 14486 bp, 6 predicted proteins | sample LitLau_LLRF_2013_FD_134024 | JGI IMG/M metagenome (GOLD analysis project Ga0194135, IMG submission 134024) | Freshwater sediment microbial communities in response to fracking from North America - Little Laurel Run_MetaG_LLRF_2013 (version 2) | ecosystem: Environmental > Aquatic > Freshwater >...
ATACTGGGTAGGCCGACTTTCGAAAAAAATGCAATCATAGTTTGATGACTATTACACTAGGACACTCAATTCATGAGCACCTAGATAGTTTTTGCAAAAAAAATGATAAGGGCAACAAATCTGCTTTCTAAAAAAATATTTTTTTTTTTTTCAGGCTGACTTGAAGAGCAACGACCGCTGTGAAATATATTGGAAGACCGACAAGCTATTAACAACACGAGGGACTATCACCTGCCCAACCTTGAAAAACGCACCAGTAAAATAAAATTAAAAAACAAAGATTCACCAATGCTGATGTATTTTCTCTTTTAATCAATGAGATGACTTTTATAAAAGCAATGCAACGTCTGTTGTCCAGACTATTGTAAACAGAAATAATAAATAGGTAAACCATTCATAGTAAAAAATACGCATTAAAACATCACAGTTGGGTTTGCATTGCTTTTAAAGCCAAGGGCGCATAATGCTGTTCTATCATGAAGAAAAGCCAATAAACTGTCTAGTAGTACATTGTGCACATTAGACTTATCGGCCCTTTACCGCTAGACATGATTTAAAATAATGCTCGTATGAATACTAGAAGGCAGTCGTGCTATGAGGTAGCTGGCATATTCATACGAGCATAGTCTTATAACGAATATTAGTATTAGTATTTTGTAAACAGTATGGGCTGGGTAAACTATTATTTCCATTTTATGAAGCTTATTTTGTCCGGACCCGTTTGAACCAACCCCACTTATTACAGTGTACAATATATTTGAAAGAAAGCCAAATCGTTACAAATATTAGTCAAATTGAAAAATATACCCAACCACATTCCCGTGCTATCTGTCGCTTTGCCAGATAAATTATTTGTGGACCTCATTTTAAAATTCTGTACGATAACGATAAGCAAGCTACTAACAGAGACGTTGGTATTATCCAGTAGTTCCTGCAGCGTAATTCTCCCGAAAAATCATACAGATATCTTTGAACCAGTTTCACCGTGAATTTCAACGTAAACTGAAACACCAATGAAACTGGCTCTTGCTTCTATAATATTTCAATCAATAAATAGTAGCCAAACGAAACGACTGCTCACATGGTAAGCAATAATCTATGCAGAGGAAATGAAACCATAGCTGATTTGGTAGGCGGGCTAGAATTTGAAACCTTCTCTTGGTATACTTGAATTCGGGTCAAACTGATAGCCAGTTTCCGTTGTTTGGGGTATAATGTTCTCATCATCGTCCACCTAAAATAAAAAGAACTATCAGTATTTATAATTCTCAGAAAGGCATATTTAATTTAAGAACGAGGACACACGTAAACGAAGAATATGGAAAATGCGCATAAAAATATTCTTTTCCTTTTCAATCGAGTCGACACTAACTCCAAGGTAGTGTGAATTTTTCTATTTCACAAAATAGTTTTTTTGACTTGTATGCTAAACTATAGCCCCTGATGACCAACTCTACGTAAGATTCTTCCTGAAGTTTTACCCATCTGATCAACATTAGAAAAAATACCCACAATGCACCATAGGTGGTCGGTAGGAGCCTATGTTCTCAAATTATAAACTTACATCTTCCGAGAAATAATGCTCGATAATGTCGAAGGCCAACTTGTAAATATCAATGTTCTCATGATTTTGTAAGTTCTCAATCTTGTCCAGTCCCCCGCATTCTTCAATCATCTCCGATAATTTCTGTACTTCTGGTCCAGCCAATTTCAGCATGTTGCTAATTCCATCCAACACCACTTGGATTACTTGAGAGTCTTTACACGTCAGTAGATCACAGAAAGGTGGAATAACCCCTTCTTGAATAACACGAGCCACCTGATCGCGATTCCCACTAATTGTCAGATTACTGATTGCCCAGGCTGCTTCTTTTTGGGTTTGAAATTCTTTTTTGCTAAGATTTTCAATGAGTTTAGGGAGCAAATTTGCGTCAATAACTTGTTGAACCTGGCTCTCATTTCCTGCCGTGACGTTAGAAAGGAACCACACTGCTTCTTTGCACATCTTCTCCTTAGGATGTGAGAGTAGGTCTGGAAAGTGAGCAAGGGCCCCGTGACTGAGAACCGTTTGCGTCTGCTCATCAGTACCAGTGACAATGTTTCCTGTAGCCCTTAGCGCAGCTGTCTGAACCTTAGCTTCCTTGTGGGACAGAAGTGGAATTAACTTAGGCACAACACCACTATCGATTACCATTTGAATTTGCTGGTTGCCGCCGTCGGTAAGGTAGCTCAGGGCCCAAACAGTGTCAACCAAAATGTTGATATCCGAATGGTGAATTAAAACATTCAATGCAGGTAATAACTCCCGGATTGTTTCGGTGGGAGGAGGTGGATCTTTATTTCTACAAAGATTAACAATCACCCATGTGACGTTTCGTAAAAATGTTATAGGTATTTCTGGTTTGATAAATGTTAAAAGAGGTTGAACAACGCCCAGACTAATCACATGATCTCTCAAACCGGGCCCGTCTCCTATAATGTTACCTAACGCCCAAACGGCTTGCTCACAAACGTTAGCGTGCGGAGACATCAGCAGCTGCAGAAACAGGGGTACAGCACCGGCCAACACAACGGCTTGAGTCTGGGCCGACGATCCGGAAGCGATGTTAGTCAATGCCCAAGCTGCTTCAAACTGCAATGTTGGATTCGGTGACATCAGGCAATTGACAAGAATTGGTAAAATACCACTTTGAATAAGTCGATCTATTGGTGGGTTTCTATCGGATGAAAGGAGTTTCCTTGCGGACTGCACCGCAGTCAGCTGAACCGTAACGTCGGCACTGGCTGCGTCTTGCACAAGTTTTTCTAAGCTAATTGATGCTAAACTAACACCACCATCCTCATCATCTCCATCACCACATGGAACATTTCTTCTCTTTTGCAACGTCTCTTCTCTTTTGTTTTTCCTAAGCTCTGTAGTAACTTCATTTCTTCTCCGTCGCATCTCCTATAAAGAAGTAACAAGTGTTAATAATTAGTTATCTTCTTAATGTCTGGGTCATAGTACAAGATATATAATTTGTCTTAGTTTGTCCCACTCCTGCTGCGGTCATGTACTATAATAATATGCTTTATTTACTCATTATATATGATACCATCATATCATCTATTAATCGATGTGAGTAAAATGAACTAGATGCCCGGTTGGAAAAGTGGCTATGGGCTTAGAGTCGGGCCTACTCCAATAAATATTTTATCTAAGCCAAAGCCAGCATTATTTAGAGAAAAATTACTACATAAATTGCTATACAGTCAAATAATTTTTTGTGGCAACAAAACTGTCGAGGAAGCGACCAACACCAGAAACTGACCAGACTATAATAAAATTAAACGAGGTTTCCACCCAAAGATGACAGAATGCATTGCACAATATACAGCCAATCTACTAACGTTACGTGGAGTCGTGGAACCACTTCTAATAAACCTCTGTCCTAATTGTTAGATACCAGAATGATTTGGTTATTAATCAAGACCATCTAGCAATTGAATAATAATGCACTTACATCTTGATCTTTGCCTTTATTTTTAAAGCCTTGTAGTCTGGATTTGTCTGACGACGCCATTTTGTACAATTAAAGATTTCTTCACGGTTTATCAACAGTAATAATGCAAATACTTCCTTAACGCAGTAGGTGAAGGTTAATAACTTAACAATATTCAATGGGCATCGTTCAATATATAAGAAATTTCTAAATTATAGACATAAATCAAAAGCAAGACGGGCCTTTTGAAAAGCGGAAACGAGTATTTTTGCTTGTAGCAAAATCATCGAACATGGAACATATCGAACTTTGAACTCTAGTTGTTAGTAGCAAAAACAAAATTTTAAAAATCTGAATTTTGTATTTTCATAAATAAATTAGTAATAAACGAATAAAATAGGAAATATTTATTTTCTAAATTTATAATAAAAAAGTTTTCATATATATTTAGTTTTTGCTGTCTGTGTGCTTTATTATGACAATGTTTTGTTTTTTGTTTACATCTAATCTCACGTCAATAAAAATAATTATTTCGTGCTACTTTTAATTTATTTAAAATAATCTATGGTACTTACCAAGCATGTATTTAAACCCTAGAAGAATATTTCCACGGTGGAAGGAGTGGCAACCTTTAGCTACGCAACAGTTGCGATTGCGTAGTGTTATTCAAATCATGGGTTTTAACATTGGGCCTGAAGACTTAGAAGGCAAAAACTATAATGGATCAGCTATAGAAAATGGAAATGCTGCAAAATATTACTACACTCTTCATCTCACTACTATGTCAGCACCGTTTTATACTAGTGAAACAATGGAGTCAGCTTCCCCAAAATGGGGGGAATTAGATGGTTGCGAATTCTTGAATGCGGATATTTTTTATGGTGTGCAAGGTAAGTTATTATTTTTAAATTAAGAACCTCATTGTTTTATGGATGAGTTTGTCTTTATGTACTTTTCCTTTTTGGAATAGCCTAATCTACAAAACCAGATCCTTAGGTATGCACCTACTATTATTTTCTTTTTAGAGTTGGTAGTTCGTATTTGGCGGAAAATGCAAAATTCAAACTGTGACGACGTGATTACAATCTGGGGAATAAACCTAACTGGTCTTATGTTTCTTGGGACGCAACTGAGCTGTATTACATTACCAGTATTGCCTAACACTCTGGTGTTCCTTATGCCCGGAGGCTACTACTGTACTCATGAATGTGATCCTCTCAAATCTTCAGGAAGGCTAGCAAAAACAATTACAAATGAAGATAACCTCCGTCGAAGTTACCACATCAGTTTAATAAACAAGTGAGCGATATTTTTTATATTCACGTTTAGTTAAGTTGATCTTGCCTTTACTATACCTACTTTCTTTATGGCAGTTCTCTGTCTATGACCTCTTCTCTCTAGGAAAAAATAGTATAGTACAGATTTACAATTACAAATTAGTATTAACAGATTTAAAGGCCCACACTAAGTTCTGCCCTAATAAATAAAAGGTCCCCAACCTTAAAAAAATATGAAACAGCCACAATCAGAAAATATAAAAATGCTATCAACCTTTGCTAAGATGGGTTGGAAGAGGGTAGATAATTAAAAAAGTTGTACTTTTTATAAATTTATTTGAAAGAAAAGATGAAAAAAATAAGTTTACCAATGAAAAATGGTTGAAAATAAACTTTTCATAAAGAAAATCGAAAGATTTGTTTGATTTTGAATCCCAGTTTTTGTATACAAACAATAAACACCACGGCGCTTGATGTTTGTAAACAAAATGTGGCATGCAAAATTATGGCAAAATCAAAGAAAACTATCGATTTTCTTAATGAATTTTTTTTGGACAATTTTCTTTAGCGGTAACCTTATTTTCATCATTTCCTATTTCAAATATACCTAAACTTTTTTTTCTCATGATTCTACCCTATTGTTAATCCAAAGACGTTTTCTGATTTTTATTACCCTGCTAGTTGTAAAATTTGCGGGTGTATTCAGATTATTATGTTTACTTTATATCTACATGGGATATAAGTTGGTACATCACGACTGACAGTACAGTGCCATAGATACTCTACACATTATTCTATTTTTCATCTGTATTTTTCTTCCAGACTGAGCTCAGTTCAGAAGCAAATACTAGAAAAATTTTCCGAACTACAAAATATCAAGAAAAAAATTGAAACTGGGGATTTTTTAACAGCAGATAAACGGGGAAGTGCTATGTTGCGGCGAATTATGAACAAAAATAAACCAAAAATTAGCCAAGTTGATATAACAAGGATAAAGGAAAACTTAGAGGATGAAAAATTTCGAATAGAAATACTTAGAGAAGAAAGAAATCGAGTAGCCACTCGTCTAGCATCTCATAGAGCGCGATTGGAAAGCATTTGCGACCATAATCAAATGAAGGAGTCGAGAACCATGGAGGAGTATAGAATGTTACAGAGGCGGTTTCAAGCGCATCGTGATTGGCTAACTAGCCATGGTGAAAAACGTGAAGCTCAGCTTCACGCCAAAGCTTTTCTCAATTTCCGCATAAAGCAACTTATTTCAAAACTCCAGTATATTTATCCAGTTGTGGTAGCAGGACGCCAGCAAACAATATGCAACGTTCATTTGCCCGATTCCGAGCACTTAACTGACTGTAGTGATGTTCAATTATCGGTGGCGCTCGGTTACGTGTCCCACACTGTGCAGATGATATCTATTTTCCTTCAAGTGCCTTTACGTTACCCTGTCATTCACCTTGGATCTCGCAGCCTTATTGTAGACTTGATTTCCGACAAACTACCGGACAATGAAAGGGAGTTCCCTTTGTATAGTAAGGGAAAGGATAAACTTCAATTTAACTACGCTGTGTATCTTCTCAATAAGAACATTGCTGGCTTGAGATGGCTGTGCGGTCTGGGAACGTCCGATTTAAAAAGCACCTTACCGAATCTAATTGGGATTCTGCAGTTGAGTGGAACAGAGCCTTTTGCGTACAACATTCGCTCGCCAACGACAACCATAGACAGCTCTACGTTTACCTTCCCTTCGCCATCCCCCATTTCAGTCAATCCCAGTCACTCATCATCAGCACTTGCTATGCGACATTCGTCACCAGTTTCCCACACAAACACTCTTTCTTTAACCTCTAATTTAAGCTTTTCACTTGATAAAGGGCTTAATGAATTGGAGGGGCCGAGAACGTTTGATTGGCACGAAAAAACAGGCTCCTATCCGAGCTTATTCGAAGGACCAGAAATTAGACCCACTGATGAAGTCGATGCATCTACGTTTCTGAAAACGTGGGAAGCCGATAAGCACAGCGTTTTGTTTTCAGACGAGGATTCGGATCAAAATAATTTTGGAATGCTTCTTGAGAAAACTGTTTGTCGCCCGGAAGATAAGGCTGATATTCGAGTGGATGGAGATAGAGTTAGTTTAGGATCCGAAGCCTGTGATGTGGTTGCAGAGACTTTTACTATTAAGACGGACAATGAGGAGATGGAGGCCGCGCTGGGTGACGTCACGGACCGGACGGAAGCCTTAGCAAGTCAGAGGTCTAGTTTCAATATGTTCCGAACAAGATTTCCAAGTGCTACATAAGATAAGGTACTAATTCAAACAGAATATATATACACTGTATTACACAATTTTTAAAGATAGTATTTTTGGTAACATCTGTTGGCTAAACCATGGCCCAAAAGGAAAATAGTTTGAGCAGAAATCTCCGCTTGGGCTCCCCTATTATAAAATTAATTCCATTTATTGCCGAAATTTTGTTTACCGATTCTCAGCCTTCAAAATTAAATAAACATTAATGAATAAATTTGATTATCAACATTTTGGGCATGATTAAAGTTAGCTAATACTTTTCTATTGATAGCTGATAGATTTTTTTGCTATTCTTAGTTTCACTTATACTATACAAATCGATTTTCAGGTTAAGGTATTTTATTTGAGTTTGCAGTCCAAAATGTGTATGGATATACACCCTGAACCCAGATACGGGCCTCTGGTTAGTCCGAATAAAATGATGGTATAACTTGTGGGAGTAATGATAAATATGGACTATTAATTACGAGCAGCTAGACATGGGGTGGGTAATAATGTGAGGGCTCTGTAGGGAGCAGGTGTTGGAGGGGGGGTTGGAACCTCCCCCACTCTAGGTCATCAGTCGGTGAGTGACTGTCTCCGAGCGAGGACCTATCCTCCCTTAGCTGTTGCACCACACGCCACCTACCTTTCTTCCTTCATGGGTAAGCTTTGTTCATCGTTTTTCAAAATATTACAGATTATCTACCTACTGGCTCTCAGGTCATTTAGTATCTAGGTATGGTGTGCTTGATTTCTGAAAAATAGGCTCGTTTTCGTTTTAAATATCTACATTATTACCTATTTTACGATTAATTCTTAAAAGCTCCGTAGGTATGACTTTGTAGTCCTCCAGAATACCTACTGGATTCTTGAGACCTCTTTCTTGTTGACTTCGTGGTACATTGAAGATCTTCTAGTACCTATTGGATACCCGTGGTTTGATTGATTTTTAGTAAAATTACTGGTTTTTGTTTGTAATACATACCTATCTACATTATTATTATTATTTTGGCTCTGTAGGCATTACTTTGTGGTACCACAGATTACCTACCGGATAGCTGCTGATGTGGTGTGCCTGATTTTAGTAAAAAGGCCCGTATTTGTTTCTTTCATGTTAGATTCTTAATAATCAACATAACATAATATAAATCCATAGGGGCATATTATTGTATACCATATATCCGTGTGTTGACACAAACTTCTTTTTAAAAGAAACTTCAGAGCTCGGATACAAAGCAACAGTGATAATTTTTTCCATGGCCCAGAACAACAAGCTTGTTAACTAACCCATCGTGCTGCTTCAGAAGTGAATAATAATTATTTTACATGTATTATTTCAATTTCCCGCGTGTTCCAGACAATAACTTTGAAGAAACCCACAGAGTAGGAGCTAATAACTGATTAAATTATGGCTGTTGCATTGTGCGAATAGCGGTCACTTTGCTTTTTGTGACAAATAAAGCAGTGGATGTATCTTTTGCAAGAGAATAATGTGTGCAATGGTGTGTGAGTGGACGCTAAGAGAGAGACTGCGGTCAGAATTCCTGACAGCTGACGACCTCCACAAAGGGACTTATCACCCTGTGACAATGACATTGTTTCCCTGTTATACTAAAGAACCTTCATGCGCATGCACCGAGATGTCAATAAAATAAATTATGCATTGCTATCATGGGTATCTACATACTCCTCCCCTCATTTTACTACACTTACACAACACTATACCTAGATAGGTAAACAATGTTTACCCGGCAAAAAATTCCGGTCCTTAATCAATAAATTAAAAATAAATACAAGAATACCTATAGGTAGTTATATATAGACCCCAATATACGTAGGGTGAACGGTTCAATACACTTACATCTAGGGTTAACGATTTTAAGCCATAAAAAGTACCGATTAAAATCGTTCGATCGGCTTAAAATCGTTCATCCATGGTTAAGTGTATTTGTACCGTTCGCCTTTGCTGATCGACATTTGTGCAAGGGACTGCATGGTGGTCTTGTGAGGACATACCGTGGGTATCAGATACTTCATCATGTTACGTTGTATTGTGTTTACCTGCTGGCACCTTCATTCATTTGAACCAGACTAAAGGTTTGCTTATAAGTATACTTGATAATAAATGCAAGTGGCTTTGCAGCGAAATGAATGAAGCTTCAATGGTCTCTTGAGCATCCCACAGTGCAGTCTGTGTTAATAAGAAATAAAGTATATTGCAGTCATTGTTGACTAAGTACGTAGGTAACTATCGATAAATTTTTCTAAGCCGCGGCGCCTGCTTCAGTCTATTTTATTCTGAAACAAACTTGGTTTTGGTAAAAGGTGGAATAAAACAGAGTCGTCCTTATACGACTTTAAGATCTGTCAGGTGTCTGTTCGTTTCCTTTGTAAACCTCTCGGGAATTTCGTTTTCCAATTCTTTTTTGCCATTTATATTATATCTGCATGAGCTCCCTCGCTATAGTCGTAAAAAAGCAAGGATTTCGATTTTATGTATCGAATAGTTGTTTCTACCTCTCGTATATAATGGAATATGCAGGCATCACAATCTAGCATTATTCTTGAGACTATATAATTTAGCAGACATTTTCACTGAAACCCTCTCCATATTGATATCCATGCAAAGTCAACGTATCGCCAGTTTCATACGCTATACCGCGTCAATTGGGTATAGGCACTTCCATCAAAAGAAAATCCACTGTTTTGAGTTAATTGTGGACAGAAGATCCAAAAAGTAAGCTCTGTGTAAATATTTTTTTTTAAGGTGACTACTTTTTTCTAGAACTTATACCTAAAGGTCGATGACACTTTTCTCACTTTCATGTGGGGAAAAAACCTGTGGAAACTTTTTCAATTTTAGAAAAAACACAAACTTTACAAAAAAGTTTTATTTGCGCATAGGGAACACATAATCGCAAAAAATAAGTTACCTAATATTTTTTCCATGCAAGTACCCTATCTTTATGGTACTCGTACCTACACAGCAGTGTTTTTGAGTAAAAAGGAGCGAGCGAGGAGAGAAATATGGTGATTCCAACTAGCAGAGGGAGAGCTGTTGAGTTGGTGTAGCTACCTAAAATAAGGCATTTTTAATATTCGCGGGGATAGAATTGTGACGTGGTGACGATATTCTGGCAATCAAATTTTTACCTCTGAAACTATCACAAAATAAGGAACAGCGAACCAACGGTCCAACAGAGAGGAGAGGGAGTTCCGAGTCAAGTTTTCGAGTAACTTCTCTATAACAAGGATTTATCGATTCAAGACTTTTGGATAAACGCCACGATCAGATTCAAAGTTTGAGAAGCACATAACTACCTCTGTTCGCTAGCTGTTATCAGCAAATGTCGACTGATTCCAGATTTCCCAATGCTGGCAGAGACATTATTCATGTACTGGGAAACATACATTTCCTACAACTTTTTAAGTACCTACGTAAAAAAATTTCAAATATGCGAATACCTACCTAGTTTAAAAGTTGTAAGCTTTCCCTTCTTTTTGGATGTGGTCCCCTTTCTTTCCCTCTTTTTTGAGGCTTCCGGGTAGCCGATTTTGGATATAGGTATATCATTTAAGGCTTATAACATTCTGAGTCGAAATCGTAAAAATCGCGATTTTACCAATTTACCCCACCCCGACCCTATTTGTTTCTTTATTTGCCGCTACTTATGTGCGGTTTATTGAAAAGCGTGATGATATGAGGTAGGTACCTATAGTTAAAGTAATAGTTATTGCTATAAAGGTCACCGATTTGGCTGATTGTAGGACAGGATCAATGATATAGTCGTAAATTTTAAATGATGTTATTTTTGCTCTCTGACACTTTGACAGCATATGTCGAGCAACGTATCACTCCCTCTAGCTAAAGCAATCTATCCTATACTTGTATACTCGTATATACCTTTTTGAGAAGTTTAGATGTTTAAATGGGTCTCAATTATTGTATAAATTTTGATAGTCCATAGAACCATATTATGTACGTGTAGGTATTGGCGTGTAGTTACCTTCATGCACGACCTTAATGTATGAGTACCCTATATATTCATTAAAGCATTTTGCTTTTTTGGAATCAATTTAGCGGCTTTTTAAGACATTACCTAATCCTGCATACCAATAGGCACACTGCATTTGGAATCATCTTAAATTTACAAAGGCATCAAAGTCGCACTGGCACTGGCTTTTTATCCGGCCATACCTACTATCTGAGAATACCTAAAATGTTGGATAGAAGATCATGTAGGTATAAAACTCCTGTGAAAAAGAATGGAAAACTCTTTGATGGCTAAAATATTTGAATAAACCTAAATTAGATGCCTTGAAGTAATAAATTAAATGGTATCTACTTACAGGGCTCAAGAGCCTCAAGCAGACAACTGACTCAGCAATCCTTCAGCAGTTGCAAAAGTTAAGCCGCAACCTTTTAACGATTAGCGGCTAAACGGTTTCTAAAACAAAATTTTTAATGGGCAGCAAGCTTTGTTTGAAAAAACAAAACCTAGACTGTGCTTTTCTAAAAAGTCACATTGTAGGTACAATAATATACTCATTTCTAAAACCACTTCAACGAAAGGTCATGGTAAAACACACATGCACGTTGTGGGTTTTTGTAGTCTCAACCTCAGCCAAAATGACAATTTTATAGGTACCTACCTACCTAAATACAATTGACCTATTCCTAAAAGGTCTAGATGTTCATCATATATAACAAAACAAATAGGTACCTAACCTCAAGGAGGGCTAGGATGTAGTAACCAGTCTAACTGGAAGGTGTCATTGGAATTTCTATTTTCCTGAAGCTGAAAACGACACGAATACGAATGATATTGGATGATTCGGTAATGAAAACCTTTTTTTGGCATAAGAGATTTTTTATTTTCATAAACTAAAATAAATAACAGAAGCCCAACAGAGTCCTAAATACAATACACCCAGGAAATAGCATGAGTGAGAAACGAGCAAGAAATTTTTTTATCATTGAAAAAACTTAAAACCGCTCCCCTGGAAAATACCTAAGTAGTATGCTTTTTGGTGTTGTGACTGTTCTGTACCGGGTGCGATATCACTTTTTGGTTGGAGACGTAGGGTCGCCACGTTTCGTAAGCAGCTTGTTGTTGGAAGAAAAAGCGTGAATAATGCTTTTAAAGCCCCAACCAGGACGCCGCAGTCGTCCTATCTTTTAATTGATCATGCAGCTTCTTCTTTCGTTCCCAATAGAAAAAGAATTTTTTATTCTTCATGTGCCTTTCTTCATTTATTGATTGAGTTAAACTAGAGCATAAAAACAGGTGTAGAGAGAAAATGTAGGTACATATCCAAGAACCTTAGAATATTTTAGTAGGTAGTTCATATAGCGGAGAAATATACCAATCTAGGTGCGAAGGTTCCACTTAGACCCTTCATGCACGAGTCGAAAAACAGATCAGATTTGTAACAACTTTAAAGGTCTTCTGTTGCATAATCATAAAGTTTCAGGATAAAATTACCGCTAAGAGTAGCAGAATTTCACCAGCTTTAATGCTTGTTTGGCCTGTTTTTTTCATAAATTGACTGTTTCTTGATAAACGAAAAAAACCAGCTTTTTCATTCAAAATTTCACGTTCTGTCACGTTTTTGACATTTTTCTGTGCGTTTTACCAAATCATGTGAAAACCCCATGTTTTGCAACTTCAAAATTATTTAAGTTATTTAAGTTGAGTTGTCCTCGTAATATTGACAAAACCCCGATCAAAATTCTGAACGATACCTACCAAAACAAAAGAAAGCCATTCTTTAACATGGATTCGATACCTATTTCAGTTTTATTGTGGATAGGGAGCAATATTTCATAATACTTCAAGCAGAAAATTGGCATTACGCCACGCTGGAAATACGCCCCTGTAATATCTGTACCAACGATTACCGACCTCTGATTTGCATGCCCAATCAACTAAAAAAAACATTCGCTCCTCTACTCTGAACGGACTGCAAACGCTCCTGAGCAGGCAGGCGCAGGGCGTCAGACTGGTGGTCGAAGGCGGCTTTTGTGGTTGGGATAAGGGTTCAAACCAACACACATCTAGGGTATTTTCCTTTTTGTTTCAGGGGTCTGCCTCAACTTCCAAACTTCATCACTATGAGGGTGAGTTACACCTTCACCTACTAACTACCGCCAAAGGATAAAAGAACTCAAGGCATGACGTTATGACAACTGTTTTCTTCCTTCTACTGCTGACACACTACTCTTCCTCCTTCTCTGGTCTGACTTCCCCTCCACCATTTAGAACCACCAAGCACGGAACTTCGGAATTTCAACCCCTGATGCGCACGACAAGAGCCGCCAGAAAATCTTCCATGCATGAAGATGTACGGTTACCTGATACTTCTTCCTGTACATCGGATCGCTTAGATATTCTCCTTGATAGTAGCATGGTATCAGAAAAAGTCTTGAACATTTCAGCAGCTGTTTTGGAAGTCGCCGAAAAAAGAGTAAGTTTTTATGACTCATAATGTATATGTATATTTGTTTGTTCTTTATTACAAGGTCAAAGTAGTTTATGAACTCGACACAGTGCAAAAGATTAACGTGGATAGCTATGTGCTGGATCGTCTTACCGGTGAACCCAGTTGCAAGGAAAAAGTATACGCAATCCTCCTTGGATCCACAATCCACAAAAGGACACAGCTTATAAAACCAGGGCGCGAAAAATATTAGCATTGAAGAAATCAGTATATTTTAATGGGATGGATCTTCTCAATTTTTTTACTGTGCAAGACTAGTTTTAGTTCATTTATGCATAAATTCAGAAAGATGTCCATTTAATTAGATCAATAGATATCATATACATGGGTGTTTCCACTGGTTAGATTTAAATTTAGTTCTGCCCGAAAACGTGCTGGAAATCTGGAACGTCAGCAAAAGTCACCTTTCTACAATAATTATTGAAGTAACAAAACTGCGTATAGACAGGTAAAAATAGGTTTTGCTGAGAAGAAACTTGAAAGAGGGAGAAAAACAAAAGTTAGAAAGGCGGGAACTTAGCCAACAATGAAAGGACCGCGGATGCCTGTACAACCCGACGGCAGTTTCCCCCGAGTGTTTCAAAGGTTTGACTGAGTAATCACTTTTTATATAAAATTCTCCGAGTTCAGAAAAACTTCTTTGCTTTTAACCTCCACAAAATCAAATTGAGGAGATGTTGAAAGCATTATTTATTATATTTTCCATTGGGTGTTGTTGCTGATGTGTTATTTCAGGTTGGCGAGGACCTAAGGGGAATAAAGAGGGGGCGGGGTGAATTCATTGTATTAAAGAAATTGTGGTTTGTATTGGTCACGATCAGATAAGTGTGAGGTGGGGCACATGGGAACAGGGGTAGTACAATTATTTAAAAAGGCACGCATTTCAATTGCAAGTCAAAGTGGCATGCATATAAGGTAAATATTATGCTTAAT
>Ga0194135_10001376_pt1 | contig 14482 bp, 10 predicted proteins | sample LitLau_LLRF_2013_FD_134024 | JGI IMG/M metagenome (GOLD analysis project Ga0194135, IMG submission 134024) | Freshwater sediment microbial communities in response to fracking from North America - Little Laurel Run_MetaG_LLRF_2013 (version 2) | ecosystem: Environmental > Aquatic > Freshwater >...
CCTCTGTGCTAGGCCTCGATTCGCCGTAAATTGCATGTAAAATAATTGTAGAAACCGGGCCGTCTCTTACGGCGCGGCGGCGTGCGCGCCATCTAGCTCAATTTTCGGGGGCGAAGAAATCGCATTCGATTTTTACTTCCTCAGCCATTTATGTGACAGTTGTTGGCTTAATCCACATAACAATCATAAGCCTATTCTTGACTGAGTTTTCTGCGGAACCTAGTTGACTAAACCTCAACCGCAACCAAAAGCACTAACTAAGGCTAACTCAATCGCTGTCCTTTAACATTGTGTCTAGTCTAGTCCAGCTCGACTTATTCAAGATCCGATAAAAAAACAGGCCTATTATTGTTCTAATATAACTTGTTCTTAAGTTCTAAACTCATATGCAACATGATTTATATTTTTTCTCCCCTTTTGTTATTTTCTTAATTAATAAAACCTCACACCATCAAGAAGAAACAAATACTATAGAAATAATAATTATTTACCGTGTGTCTGGCACATTTAAGAATTTCTGGAGGCAATGGATCGTCAACATCGCCATTTTCATCAAGTTGCAGACCTATACCTTTTCGGTCCCTCATATTAATTTTGGTTTGAGGAAATAGCTTCAAACACGCGGCGTGATAGAATTTTCCACAATTCGCTAAAAACACAAAACAGATATCTAGGTATATAGGTACCTACTGCGGATTTTTTAAGCTAGCAATGCAGTTAATTGTAATTCTACTAGTTGGATTTTGAGAAGAGTCCAGAGACCAGTCGACATGGGGCGAACGGTACAAAACACAAGGGTTAACACTAAGGATTTAGGATAACCCCGATTAAAATCGTTAAGCCCGGGTTATAGGGTATTGTAGGTAGCGTCCGCCCATACTCTTCCCGAAACTGGATTTAAACAATTTGTACTAATTATGGAATCTAAACTACGACTTAAAAACCCTTTTCCTATGATATGACCCAAATACCTGTTTTAAAAAAGAAAGAAAATTTCAAACAGTTATTATGTCTAACATTGGCACTTATGACTCTTATTTCATGATTTCGATGGAAATTTCCAGCAACTACACGAGAAAAGAGTGGTCTGGAAGACCTTGCTACCATTATTAGCTCCTATGAGCCTTGGTTTTTTACTTTCACTCATATATAAGTTTAAGTATACCAATAGTAAAAGTATTGTGATCCTGCAAAAGATTTTTAGATTAAGTATGTGTTTCTTACGATCCCTGAGTCCAAAAAAGTGGTTTTTACAAAATGCCTGTATGTATGTACGCGGAGCTAGAGCCTAGACCGTTCGTTTGATTTAAATTCAGGAGGTCGGTGTTGTGTCACTACATGGTCTCTGACAGCGAATTTAAAATGGATAAATTAAACAGGGAGGATTGCGTGTTAAGTGAAATGTATGTATGCAGAGCTAGAGCCCAGACGGTTCACTTGATTAAAATAAATTTCGATATGTAGGACTGCTATCACTCTATGATCTCTGAAGCCAAATTTAAAATCAATAGCTTAAACAGGGCCGGAGCTATTCCTTATGGAGAATTGCGTCTTAAATGATGTATGCAAGCTGATTTTATTTAAGGGTCTACGGCGCAAATTTAAATTCCGTTAGTTGATCAGGGCCGGAGATAGGAATTTTAAAAATCTGTTATGGTCTAACGCCCATTCACACTACCGGCGAATGAGTGAAAGTACTAGCTTCTTATGACGGACAGTTTATTTCAACTTCCATGGAAATTTCTACAAATTAAGAGAGTGCCGCTAATATTAAGAACATACCTGTTAAGCACATTTGCCGGGATCCCTTAGTACTTTTGCACACGAAACATGGATTAACACCCCTCTCGCAATGTTGGCATTTCCACGAATTCGAAGCAGATGTGGCATCCACACAACTTAAATGGAAATATCCACAGCATATTCCTCCGCATTTAAATGTCTCCTCCTTAGTTACGCGCATACAGCATTCGCAAATCTACAAATCACATCCTTCGTTTGAAATATTAAACTTGGGATGCGCGAACAAGACGTATGTAGGTACTTGCTAGGAAAATTAAATCCACTTTTTTGCATTAATTGTATTCTGAAGGTCAGACAAATAAGCCGTGTGTGTTTAAAACTTTTTTATAATACTTTATATAATGCAAAAAAAGTAGAAACTATTTTTGAGGAAGTAACTGCCTATAATTATTACTTTTATGTAAAGATGAAAAAATGAATATGAGGAGAGCGATAAGCCAAAAGCCGCTGATTTTTTAACCCTAAACGATGCCTTAATCTATAATCGAATTGCGAGTATACAGTACACCATGCCATGTAGCAAGTGTGCGAAGCAAGAGTAGGGGATTTGACTTCTCCTACAAGACTACAATATAATATTTACAATTTTTTACCATAAACCATGCCATATTACCATACACCATGAAGTAAGTGTGCGGAGGAATGATAAAACCAGGGAAATTAAATGAAAAAACAGGGAATTTTACTTCTCATACAAGGTAATTTACTCATCTCGTTACGTTTTCACACTTTAGAAGTTCCTGACAGCCAACTGCGCTATTATATGGTTTAAAGGTAAAGGACAAGCATGCAGGATAGGATCGCAAAAAAGAAATATAATTTGATAATATTGGGAAACAATTTAAAACAGGAATATGAAACAGAACAGGAAACACTCAGGGTTCATGTCAAATAAAGAAATGAATATGTAATAAAAAAATTAAAATATTAGGGAACACAGAAACTCATTAAAATCGTTTGATAAGTACCTTTTCTTGGCCAACTCCCTTCATCACGTATTGCTTGGTATTTTTCGCCATTCGGGTAAAGTCTTCAACTCCTGCCGATATAGAACTGGCCACACTTTCTTTATCAACTAGACTGCTCGAGTCTGAACTGAGAGACGCCATACTATTTGATCTCTCTCGCAATTCTGCTGCATGTCTCTCCAAGAATGATCGAGGCAATGAAGACATCTTTGGTTTCTAAAAAGTATAATTTTATTATACCCCAGGTTTTAGGTCTTTTACGGGACAAAAACCCAGAGATGCACGCCAGTGCTGGCAGAATATCTGAACCGGGATTTTTAAAAAAACGTAATCAAATAATAAAAACGTCTATTTGTGTTGGTGGTTAGGACCATTGAACTCTTCTTATCTTACATTTCATTAAGAAGGAAGTGCAGAACTCACAAAAGACATAATGAGGTACATGCACCAAAAACTTTTTTTTGCGTAAATTGGGCTCAGAAGATCGAAAAATAAGCCCTGTGCAAACAAAACTTTTATAATGGCTAGTTTTTAAAGTTCGATGAAATTTTTTCACCTTTTTGGGGAAATAACACACCTATGTCATTTCCCGTGCCAAAACTTGGGGAAACTTGTTCAATTTTAGAAAAAACTAACCATTACAAAAAAGGTTTATTTGCGCAGTGCTTATTTTTCTATCTTCAGAACAATTATCGCATAAAAGTGGATATTTTTTCCAGGCAAGTACCCTGGTACTCATTGCTGGAGATGGGCCTGATCATTACAATTTATGTTCTGAAGCAAATAGCCTGTTGGCAGTTGCAGATAGGTTGCGACCAAAAAACCTATTTCTAGGCTAGGATGAACGAAAAATATTCAGTCGAACCCCGATTCTAAATAGTGCTGGAGAGTGGAGACCGGGCTAATATTTATTAGAATTCTAGAATCGGGGTAAAATTACACAGCATAGCATTATGCAGGGACCATGGAGAATGTTACCTAGAATACTAGATTAGGGGTTTGACTGTGGAAGCGTTTGGAGTAGCTTATCGTCATATCTTCCAAAAATGTGAGGTTTTAGAGAACAAAATTGGTCGCATCCTGTCTGCGAACAGACTATAGATAGAATACATACCTTGGCATTCAAAGGGGATTCCCCAGGCGTTGAAGACAGTTTGCGTTTTTTCGAAACGTTAGTCGGCCTTTTAATTTCAGGTGTCTCCAACCCACTATCGTTGTTTATACCCACAACATCCTGCGTAACAACATCGCTTTTCTTTGCCCCGTGTTTTAGTGCAACCGAACTACTCCGTGGCGTTTTCGTTGAAGAATATTCATTAGATACAGATACGTCCAGTGGCAAACTAGAGCTCTTCCGTACTCGCGATGCTCTTGAAGTTTGACTTAATTGTTCAGTGCCCATTTTTTCTTTAGGTTTAACAGGAGTATTAGGGCCCCTTGGTTCTGGCGGTGAACACCCGAACCGCTCCATGGGTTGCCTGCGACGGATTATTAGCAAACGCTCTAAATTGTTCTTTAGCTGCATATTCTGAAAACACACCAAAAGAATTATTTGGGGGGCAAACAAGCTAAATAATAGTAGTATAGTCAAGTACGCTAGAGGCGAACAGTAGAATACTCTTTAACGGAGGTTTAACTATTTTAAGCCATAGTAAAGCACAAATTAAAATCGTTAACCCATGGTTTGTCGCCATTTGCTGAAGAAAAGTAGGCACATTACTCACATTGGCGTTCTTTAAACCATCCTTCCAGTATTTCAGCTTTTTTTCTGGTGGCTTATGAATAATCTCATTGAAGCCCTCATATGAAACAAGCGCGGATGCCTTAACCCAAGCTCGGTTTCCGGATGTATTCAAAAACTGCACGTGAACAAATAGTTCTGGATTCTCATCTACCATAATAGTTTTAAAATACTCCGCGGAGCTGAACGCATCTTCAATGATAATGCTGGGCCAAAAGGACGTGCCCTCACAAGATGCCCAAACCTACAACAATCAAAATATCTGGATTTAGCAAGGAGATACATATTGTTTCAAGCAGAACTACCACTACCAAGGCTATTTATAATAATAATAATAGTAATAATGTCGTCTATGATTAAGCAGATGTTGTGGAGGGGGCCCGGGTCCTTCATGGACTGTAGCGCCACCGTAAGTAAGTAAGTAATGATTAAGCAGCAAAATCCTCTTCTACGTTGAATCTTTACAGGGTCAAGTTCAAGTTCATGGGCTCGACCCAATGATAAAGAACAACGAACGGTATATTCTGCTTTTGGTGCGGTTATGTCAACTCGGTCTTGCAGAAAAGGTGAACTCAACTATCAAGATCTAACATAGAACAGGGCTCTTGTATTTGAAAAATCTACTTACTAAATCGCCAGGAAGCCAAGTACACGGCAAAGTTACAGGGGGTTCCGGAGGGAGCTCAGTAACTGTGGCTAAAACTGGCTCTTCGCATGCAGCTCGACCCAAGAGATGGAAGAAGGTGTCTTGTTGTTCCTGCTTCGCCAGCTGAATCATATCAACAAACTTCGTCGTAAACTTGACTTCTCGCACGCTTCGTCTCCTTTCCTCAATTTCTTCTCCCTTCAACGGAGTAACTGACTTTGCACTGGCATTAATAACTTTCAACGGAGTAACCGACTTTGCTCTGGCACTTATAACTTTCGAAGGAGTAACTGTGCTTTGTGTTACTTTCAATGGAGTTGCGACATTTTTTTCAGGTATTGATACCTTGCCAGGCTCCTCTTTAGCAGGGGTAATTGTTGGACTAAGTTTCACTTTAGGTGATTCAAATATTCTCATTTTTGGAATAGAAATGCGGCTTCGAGGTGTTTTTTGAATTCTCTTCTTCTGACTAGACTCAACTGAAGCAGAGCATTTCTCATGAACACCATTATCCCATTTAGCAAATTCGTTTACTAACGACTCCACTTTTCTTGAAGACATGGTTCTATTTCTCATTGACACACGTGGTTTCTTTTCGTAAGATTTGCCCCTATCTTCCTCAGCAGTATTAAAATCAGCAATAGGAACCACAACTTCAATTTCTTTTTTCACAATTTTCGAATGGTCATTTTCCTGCACTAAAATTCTGGCAGTTGGTTTCTCAATTCTTTTCTTTGAGGAGTTCTTTTTCGATGAAAACATATACCGCTTTTTTCTTTTCATCTTCTTTTTGTTCGATGGTGTTTTATTCGAAAGTAGCGGTTCGACTTTAACTACAACGGTTTCTAAAGTATCTTCAGTCTCTGTAACCTGAGCATTCGCTTCCGTAATATCTTCGGCTATTTTCTTTGAGACTCTTTCTTTATTTTTAAATGTAACCATGGAATTTTCGCTCTCTTGATTACTCGTGGTTTCTTCCGTAACCTCAGTGCTATCTGAATTAAAAACCTCCCTGGGTTGAGATTCACTTTTATCTTGATCCTTAAGCGACGGTATAACAGGTAACAGCACCCTTAATTTTTTCGCAGAGGAAGGAAAAGATGCCCTCTTTAATTTGACCCCAAATTTGTTTTTCCCAGCATTGTTGAGCGGCTCATTTTCATCCAAAATATTGTCAGGGAGACTCTTTTCAATATCAATTTGTTCCAAACTCAGATCTTTTTTAATGCCCCTTGTCTGAACTTGACTTTCCCGTGCATACATACTTATTGGTGTAGCTGGTTTGTTTTGTACAGAAGCATTGCTAGTGTGAGGTACAGTTCCTGAAGGAGCCGTAACACAGTTGGATATATTTTCATCAACTCTTTTGATTACAACACTCAGCGTTCGTCTACCTGTTCTTGCTGATACAATGGGTTTGGTTCCAATTTCTTTTTGGGTTATTTCAGGCAGGAAATGTGTTTCATTTTTTATATTTTCAATAGGAACAACAAGGTCTTCTTCAGTGAGTGACTGTCTAGGCTCCTCGTGTTCCGTCGAACACTTCTGATTATGTGCTTCGGAATCTTCCACCTGCTCTAATTTAATAATAGAGCAATTATTGTGTTTCGCTGCATAGTCGAAACTGTCTTCTATCAATTCTGCAGCATTCTCTTTTTTAATAGAACTACGCACGATACGAGTACTTCGATCACGTTGATTTGTAACGGGAACGGCTATATTCTTTTGTTTTTTTGTAACTACAATAACTCCATCATTGACGTCCACCACTTTTTGCAAGTTACCTACAGCATCGGATACGCTCTCATGATCAACAACTCGAGACACTCTACGACTCCTACCTACTTTCGCAGTTGTGGGCAAATTTGTATTATCCAAGCATGGAGAGTTTTCCAATTGTTCAGCTTCTGCACAACCAATAATCTTAATAGGTTTTGTAGAAGTAGAGTTGTCATTTGACACATTAACTTCTTTCAATGCCATGGTGGAACTCAATATCTCAACGCTAGGAGTTGTTGAATCACAATCAGTGTTTTCGAGAGTAACCTGGGCTGTTAGAACCGGCCGAATTTTCGGCGGTCTACCACGCTTTCTGCCAGACTTTCCAACTGGATTTTGGACTGGCTCGTGTTTTACTTCCTCAGGAATAACAAATTTTGGTTCTCCAATCTTCAAGCCCCCAGTAAACACGAATTTCGCGGCCTTTGAGTGAACGACATACTCGCCGAGACCAGAATGGACCTTGCGGGCTCGCCCTCGGCTTGTCACAAGGATCGGTGTCTCAGCCGCCTGTTCGGCAGCGTCTTCTAAATCATCGTTCGATTCCTCAGGAGAAGAATCATCGTCAACATCTTCAAGTCCAAGGGAAAGTCTTATTTTTTTTCCACTTCCGAGTTTTCGTCCACGCTGCTTTGGATGTCCTTTGTTTAATTTTGAAATCAGTGTTAATCTCTGGCGAAGGATTTTATTAGACTTTTCGATTTTCTTTTTCAACCTCCGCAGCTCTTTTTCGCGAAGTTTCTTTTCCCTTATAAACAATCTTAGCTCTCGTTTTTTGAACTTCTCCAATCTTTTGATGTCGTGGCGCAGCAATCGAACCTTTCCTTTATCCGTAAGGTATTTAGGAGTCTGAGGTTGGCTTCCAGATCCAAGATCAGATAATATGCTTTGGTCGCTCCCCTCTTCGTCGCTGGTGACAACGTTTGTAACTTTAAACTTCCGTACGTGTTTAAATTGCGGTGAGGATTGAACAGGATTTGGTTGGTCACTAGAAAAATAACAAGGATTATTAGTTTAGTAGGTATTGCAAATTTAGATTATAGCTATTATAAATGAACAATGCTATAATAAAAAACCGTTTGCTTAGTTGTTGATGTTATTGTCTTTAGTCCAAAAAGATATAAAAGGCACTGAGAGTCATAACGATGCCAGTTGGATGGTTTGGGGTCTTAGACGGAACATTTAACACACTAAAATGCATTGTGCAATTAACCATATACCATCTAAACATGTATCTAACATAGAAACATACATTGAGTTCAAACATTCAAACTATCCAGCTACAGCTACCTACTACCCAACGTGCAAAAGTTGCCTTGTCTACTGTAACATTTCAAGTTGGGGGGTTTGACGATCACCTGATTCCTTCGTTCAGTTGAATCATACGGGCTATATACTCAGGGGGAATATCATCTTCGACACGGGTAGTCGTTTCAATGAGAACTTTTGGGCTTTCTTCATATTCGACGGTTTCAGTCACAGTGTCCATCTCAAACGGATATTCATCGAGATAAGTGGCCGTCTCAAGGCCTGTAAACACTTTGCCGTCTTCGGCCTCTCGCATCTCCATTACCTGCGTTATTTCGATTCCGTCCATTTCCTTGTCCTAGAAAATACAAAACAGATTTTTAGAGCATGAGCACATCTGCGCTTAAAGCAATTACTCAATGCCGGCAGTGCACACGGGCGTCACTATCGTGAGTGAAATAACATGGAAACAGACGGAATACTATGTTCATATTCTTCACCTGGCAAGTTTTCCATGAAAACCTTTGGGCTAATGTATCGTCAAGTGAGTAGAGTTTCTCATACGTATGAATGATAAAAAATAGGCATAATTAGCCTTAAAATAATTATAAACATAAATAAGACGATGTTCTATGAAAGCAATGTTTTTATTAAATAGGCGTATTCTTTGCGATTGAGCTGTCTTTCCCTATACAACTCTACTCAAAGCCTGTTCTATGTCAGATCCGGACCGGACAGAGTTCATGAACTCGACTCAATGATAAAGAACATCCATCTGGGTTAGAGTCCTATTGGTGCGATTGAGTCGTTGGGTCAACTAAGTTTCGCAGAAAAGGTCGACTCAATCCCAGAAGTGAGAGGTAACTTGAATCAATCGCAAAGAATACACTTTTAGTTACTGGTATCGGTCGGCTGTCTGGTATATTTACATCTGATGACTGTCACAACAAGAAATCTGGAATAATAAAAACTAGCACACAAGACAAACTACCAAACAGAGAAAGAGAAGTCCACCAACAAAAGCCATAATGGCTGAAAGCGGGAGGGAGGCAGCGGGATAACCTAATCTGGACGAAGTTTCCTGTCAAGGCCAAATGGGCCAAACACGAAAACAATAAAAACCTGTTAATATCTTCAACCGGTAATTTTTTACTTGTAATTAAGCAGTCATGCAAAGCGATGAAACCGATTTTGAGAAACTAAGATGCAATTTTTATCTCGTTGGTAAAGATGAGGTTACACAACGATGGTTTGTACTATCGACCGCAGAGAGAACGAACAGTTACCTCTTTTCAATTTTCCAAGTTTTACACACACGCAGCCATATATTAGGACACTTCAGAGTTTTAATTATTTAATTCTAATTTTAAGGAAACAAATTATTTTAAAACAAATAAAAATAACAAAGTTTTAAAAAGCGGGAAGCGACGGCATTTGTAGATGTAGTGTTGCAAACAAAACAAACCAAAACGAAAATAGTGTTTCCTTTGAATCCCGCTAAAATTTAAAAATTTTATACATAAAAGATACCAATAAAAGTTTCTATTTACCTCATCTCCAAACATCAATGTTCTCCCTCATTTCAACTGTACAGACCTGATCAAAAATGCGTTTAGGTGCGTGAAACTAAATTATTATTATTTTATAACTTTCCAATTCCCAGCCCACCTGTTTTTTTTTCCTGTAGTACCAGTCCAGTCATAGTCCAGAAGGTATTAGTGGCTCTACGAAGCCCAGTCACATTATCAGCCAAATGAGAAACAATAAATTAATAATTTTGTAAATTGGTTTAAAAACGATTGTTATCTAACCTAATAAAATAAATAGTAGGTAGGTATATGCCAGACCAACCTACTTAAAGGCAGGTGACTATTTTTAAGGGGATTAGGTACCTATGAATTAAAATTAAATGAATTAGTACCTAATTGATTCTTTCATTCAGGTAGGTACAGTTCTTATATACGAAATATCTCACAATATAATGATTTGATAGTGTTAAATTAAGTATAATCTTAAGTTCCTATAGAAGAGTAGGTAGGTAGGTAGGTAGGTATAGGTAGGTAGGTATTATATAAATAATTATTTATTGTAGGTGGGCAAGTACCTACCAGTTTGATTGAAGTTGTTTAAGTTTACCTGTGCTACGCCTATTAAGCATACCTACGGCCTAGGTGTACCCACCTACCTGTAATAGGTTAGGCAGGTATGCACAGTCTCCGAACCCGTTGTGGGGTTGTCACACGGTGGGAGCGAGAAGTCTTATTTCGATTTCGAATTTTGCATAGTAGGTGGATATTGAATAGCAGTTCTGGGAAATACTTCCCTCCCAGCTCGAAATTTTATTTTTAGCCACCTAAAATAAGTATAATGAACTTTCTAGCTATATCAGTACCTACCTACCCACCCGCACAGTCTTTCACACCTACCTACCTATCTAGGTACCCTATGCTAAATTTATTCAATCAATATCTAAACGAGACAGTTTTCCGATGCATAATATTGAATATCAAACAACAAAAATGAGTTTGGGGGGACCACAGTTCTGCATAAACCTAAGGTCTTTTTACATAACGTATACTTTCTCCAATTTCTTGAAAGGGTAAACTTCTTTCGTCTTAGGACAAATGACATGACCTCCATTCATTGCGGCCATTTGAGTCAACGCCTGGAATGAGATTATAAAATCAACTAAGTTCGTGATCTAGACGATTTCGGGACGTCTTATGTTTAGCGTAGGCAGGTACTTACGACTTCGCCGTAAATGTGGCCATTGGGAAGCATGAGGGGACAGTTATTCTCGTTGAGAGGTTTGCCGGAAATAGAGCAGATGAGGCGACTTTGACTGCAATGCGCAAATGGCAGAGGCTCCGCGAGGGCGTTCAATTTCACTTCACATACCGGACAGCTCGGATTCCTCACTTCCTTCACTGAACTGTAGCATTGCTTAAATAATCTGTTAAGGCAAATATAAGTCGAAAAATTGCTATCAATCCATTAATAGGGGCAACGGTAAAACAAAATCGGATTTAACTGACCAATAATTAACCATTACGGGTACAGTACACTTTAACCACGGTTTAACAATTACAATTTAAATTAGCAACTCGCCACAGAAAAGCACCGAGCAAAATCTTTAATCCAGATTAAAGAGTAATGTACCATTCGCCTCAAAGGAGTTTACGTAGTTTCCAATAAGTGGATTTACTCATGTTCATAAGTGATGTGCGAGTATGACCCTAAAGTTCCTATGGAATAAATTCCTAATAACCCCCTAAATATCTGGAAAAGTCATCCAGTTGTAGCGGTGACCACTGTATAAAGGAGAGACCGGCCCTTGCAACAGCGCCTGGTCTCCTTCAAGAACACTCTTTAATGAATAATAATTTGTTAGTAGTGAAATTTTGGATTAATACCAAACTGGTGATTACTAAAAAATCGTCTATACAGTAGAGTAAAAGGATATGATGTTTTGAGTGCGCTTAGTCCAGCCTGAAGGGCTACAGTAAATGTGCTCTGTAACGGTAGTTGAAATAATCGGAAGTTCTCTTGTCGGAATTGATTAATCAGGCGAGACCATCTGTCTGGCGCCAGAAGTTGATTATATGGCTCTAGTTTGGTGTCCAGGGGAAGTGCCAACAAAGCCATTACATTCTGGACAACGGGTAGATTTTCATCCTCACTGGCGCTTAAGTACTTTCGGGCATGCCTGAAATTTACACAAAAGTAATGCAAATAACTATTTTCAGGGCTCTGGAAGCAGCTGGAAACAGTGAATTAATTCTTATGCCTACTTATTTTGTGGGAAATAAAATTTGAATTGATTTTCATGGCGCTTCCGGGTGTGGAAACTGGCAGAAACTGTTTAGTACGTAGTAGTGGCTACCATAAAACATAAAACCACAAAGTTAAAAACACCTAGTGGTTTATTAAGGTAAATAAAAAATAAGTAGAAATATAAACTGGGATACCTGACTGCGTCGATACGCCTATCAGCACGGACTAGCTCAATAAACTCTTGGATGCGCAAATTAAATTCCATCGTTGACTTAAGTTTGCGCAATTTAGATTTGTTATCATGGCACCAGGCGAGACATTTCGACGTATCGTGTTCCGCTAGAGACGCCTCCACCTCACGAGACACCAGAAAAACGTCTGAGGAAAAAAATAAGTTTTTTCTCGCATTATAACAGACCATGTGTGAGGGACAGATAGATAAACATAGATTTGCACAAAGTAACTCCTAACTCTTTTGGGAGCAGGGAATGCATGAGTAGAGGGGACAGGGTGGGGGTGTTACCAATATTAGTGAGATCCTGCAGTTCAGATGCGCCGGCGAGCTTAGTAGCACTGTTGTAGTAACCCTGTCGAAGAAAATATTCAACGAGCATGCGATCCAGTCTGATTCGACGCCATTGCGCGATTCCTCCTGAATTTTCGTCTGCAACAGAAGCTTCTTTAAGATGCTCCAAACGCCGTTTACATACGAAACCTGCTTGGAGTTCTTCTGAAATACTTTCTTCTGCCTGTAAAGAAGTCAAGTTTTTAGTGTCCACAAAAACAGACTTTATAAAAAACCCAATCGATAGGTATTGGCCAAGGTACGATTAGGGCGTGGTTGGAGGTATTCCACTGCGGAACGCTTATCAACCGACCAGCAAAGTACAGGCCAAAACCATACAGGAAAACCTTGACTAATTATTTGAAATTATGATAAGGATTATAACACAAAAAGACAACCACCTTTCTTTTGAAAACTTGTAGACGTTCCACCATGCCACCTAAGAGATTAGAAATTTCTTTGGCGGGGACAGCTTCCTGGTCCAATTTCTTATCAAAGTCATTGGCAACTTGCTGAACATGAGATACCTCCCGATCAAGTGTTTTTTGAGCAGCCCTGAATCTTTTATTTAGAAGTTCGTATGGAACCTGGTGGAATAAAAATTCACAATCAAAGTTATTGCGCCCCTGAAGGATCCAACCTATTCAAATATTGAAATACCATACCTTGAGGGTAGGGTGTTCCAAGCATCGAATATCAGCCATGTCTCGTAAAATAATAAATTTTCAAACAAAAGTTTTTGACATTTTTACCATTTTTACTTTGTTGATACCACTGATCAGCTGGACCACAGACAAAATAACATAACAAATCAAAATTTCATCGATTGATGTCTGATGTCTGTGGTTTCATGGTTTGTTGTCAAACAAATGATTTTGCTAGCCGTCATGTTTTTTGGTAAAATAAAAGTTTTAAGGTATTTAGCACGTAAATTCTCATCTCAAAAGCAGACTTATTATATAACAACGCCAATATTTTATGTTAATGCAAGTAAGTATGCTATTCGCATGCACATAAATCATTAATCGGAATTATTGTAAAATTTTGTTACAATCCAGTGAATAGGGGGATCACGATCAAATTAAAATTTACTAATCAGGCTTCTAACTAATAGAAAACGTAAGAAGCTTTATAATCGTGATCCCCTCTACCTATCTAGGTAGGTATAAACATTTCAAATTGCTGAAACAGTGAAATCAATTTGATGCTTGATTTAAATCATCCACCCATTTTTAAAACCTTTCAGAGCCACATATTGGTCATTTATATACAACTCTGCTTGCCGATGCGGTAGCACGCCATCACAGGGTACGGCGTGATAAAAGAGATGTATTTTTTATGACTGGCACTGATGAGCATGGCCTAAAAATCCAACAGGCGTCAAAACAAGGAAACTCTTCCGAAAAGAACTATGTCCATCATGTGTCAAACATGTACCGTGATCTTTTTTCAATCTACGGAATATCAAACAGTGACTTCTTGAGAACCACCGAAACAAGACACTCGGACTGTGTTAGAAAGATTTGGGTTAGTTAGTTCACTTTATTACTTTGTTATACGATATACCGGTAGGTATTTCATACAAATTATACCTACTTTCTGGTACTTGCAAAAATCCAATGAGGGAATTAAGTAGGTGTTTGGTTTACACCATTGGTGTACCCTCAGCATTTACCTGCTGTGATCTAGGTAGTTTGATGACATTAACAAATGGTAGGGCTAGGTAAATAAGTACGTTGTATAGCTTAATTTGTTTAAATAAAGCAATGAAATTTGCGCTGTAGCAAATCAGTATAGTTTCATTGTTCTAGACAAGTCTCAATGACAAGGGGCTGATTTACAAAGGGGAATACGCTGGGTGGTACTGCGTGGCTGACGAGGCGTTCGTGCCCGATTCCCAGCTAACAACCCTCACTGATGGCACCAAAGTTACAACTGATGGTTTGCGCCCTGTGGAA
>Ga0194135_10001377_pt1 | contig 14480 bp, 10 predicted proteins | sample LitLau_LLRF_2013_FD_134024 | JGI IMG/M metagenome (GOLD analysis project Ga0194135, IMG submission 134024) | Freshwater sediment microbial communities in response to fracking from North America - Little Laurel Run_MetaG_LLRF_2013 (version 2) | ecosystem: Environmental > Aquatic > Freshwater >...
AGTAGAAACACTTGAGTTGGTTGCAATACTTGGATGGTTTATGTTACACGGGATGCAGTTGAAGCCGTTGAAGGTTATCAGCATTTCTTTGCAGGAGTAATGGATAAGTTTTTTCGATAGCTTTCAAGGTGAACATGTGAATATTAATTTGTTTTACTACTCCATAATACACTAGTCACAAGATAAGCGAAGAATTGAACTATTTATGCCAATTTATGGTGACAAAAAGTTTCCACGACTTTGACTCAATGTACCATAATGAGAGCCGTGAGATAACCTAGGCCTAGATTGGACTTTAGTTTATAGTGAAATGAAATGAGAGCACAAAATTCCTCCTTTTCCAAATATTACATTTTCTTGTGGGAACAATAAAGAAATGAAAGAGAGAATGATTATTGCCTGGAACGACACTTGACGCAATAATGGCAGATGAGAGAGCGTGTCCTATTTTCCCCACTGAAGGTCTCAGCTTTTTTGTGAGTGTCGACTTAAAGTGCATATTAAACTGAAAAATCCATTTTCCCGAGGATGATGGACACCACCGCCAACCTTATAGCCAGTCTATAAATATTTTAGCAGGCGGAGCAGGTGAAAGAGGCTTTGGATATTTTCCTTTCTCAGTGGGAACTGAGATTGAGTTATACGTGTGAGAGTTAAGTAATAAGTTGGAGAAAGTTATATTTGTACTTGTCAAAAGCAGCTACACCGGCAGAGAAGGTATTTGCATATCTTGTATATATTTATAGCAATTTATTTGAGTACTATTTATATCAGCCATTAAGGAAATTGCTCCAAGGTAGAAAAGTATACGCTGCGTGTAAATTGATTAATTGATAAAACGATTTACAAATTTGTATTTTCTTTGCAGAAATAACACATGTTTAGTTTTGTAAGGTTTGAACTGTTCAATTTTACAAACTACGTACAATTATTATTTATTTCGGGGTCAGCCGTCAAAGTAAAATTGCATTTGAGTTAATAACTACACTAATAATTGTACAAACTGATTATGCGTTTTCCTGTGTTAAAGAGAAAGCAAGCAAGCAATGGCTGCTTTTGTATGAGCACTCGCAAAGAGTAATCAAGAGGAAATATCAAGTCATTAACACAAGTAAAATGTTATTCTTCCGTTGACATTGTAATAAATTGTTTTGCTCTGAAAACCCGAAATATGGAAGGAAGTGAAAGTATTCCTAGATCAGAAGTACAAAAAAGTGCGACTGATTTGACATACACACAAATAAAAGTCTCGATTTAAAAGATCTGGACCCCGTTGGACTCGCGTACTCGGCGTATAATGTGACACGGAGTCCTTGAGTTCTCTGGAACGATTAATGTGGACAAATGGATATTTCGCATGTCAAACTATAAAAAAGTCATCTGGCATTCTAAAAAGCTTTCCCCTCTTCTTCCATTATAGTAATATGGCTCGGAGTTATTGAAGGGGAGTTACGTCACACAAATCTGCGTGTTTTATTATTTGCCTCTGACTGGTTTATTTGCTTATTATTGTAATATTTGTACTACGCTTTCATTCCACTGTATCGTTAACAGTGACTCACATTTCTGCTCCACATTTGACTTCCTGGATGCGTTTTCTAGTTCTGCCTTAAAAGTATTTCACTTTCACCTTTCACCGTATTTTTATGCTAAGTTACAGAGAGAAAAAGTTGAAGTATTTCGCCACATGCAATGCGACAGATCTTCAGCAGTGTAATTTAAGGTTTGCTTGCACTACTGCTTAAAAATGCGATTAAAATGCACATGAGATCTCGTTTGTAATGAATGGTTGGCTGTAATCTCTTTCCAAGTCTATAGCATACAGGTCATTTTTAGGTTCTTTGATAGGCTGCTAAGGCTTACTAAAAGAAACCGTGGCTTTTGAAATGATTCCCAAAGTGGGCTGATTTCATAAACTGCTTTCATTCTAATTACACTTCACTAGCAAAACCCACACCACATTCATCTGGAAACTAATTGACTTGAACAATTGGAGTCGATAAACGCATGCTTCAAGTGTTCCTCGCGATCATTCCTGTAATACTTTTACTTTTTAATCGAGAATAATCTGACACAATGGGAAATCGATATGTTGTCAATTTTAGTGGTTAGGTGTGGAATGGTGACCCAAATATCAATACAAATAGATAACGATTGGTGCATTTTTAAGTGCCGGTCGTAATAATCCATTTCGGGTAATAGTTCTTCGGGTAAGTAGGATAGAATAAAAGAGGCTTTGGAATTTGGACAACCTCGTATAATGCGTTCTTAGTATGTTAGTAGTGTTTGTTGATAATTCAGAATTCATCTCAACCTTTGCCATTATTATTATATGGAGCAGCAGCAAGTAGCGAAAGTACGGAGTGGTTGACTGATTAAATATTGAACTAGTGAAGAATACGATTCAATAAGTTACTTATTATTGTGTTGTGTCCAGTTTTCTATTCGACTGAGTCGATCGATTACCCTCATTCGCATAGAATAACAAAAAATACAATTGGAATACCGGAATACAGAATTCTTTAATTCTTGTGTGCTCAAAATGACCAAACAATGTCAACCATTCATTTAAAAACACTCAATTGTTTCGTATGCTTTAAAGAGCCTCGTCATACTTGAAGTTTGGGCTTCTCCAATTCAAATATTTGTACGTAACTAATTTATTGTAGGAAATCCCTTGAAAGTCGAGACAATTCAAGTGAGGAAAAATTTAACAGGTGATGAAGGTTTAGGTGGCTAAGTTTTTGTGAACTCTTTTCAAACAAGTGCTTATTGAAATAAATATTTGTTCTCAGACTCTGTTCTTATTTTTGAGATATTTTGGAGTGTATTAAATAATTACATCGATTGTCAAAAAATAAAATCCCTGAGCTAGATTTTGGCTCAGCTAGCAAGCTAATTATTTTGAAGTACTTCATGCTTACAAACTTATTGCAATTAGAATTTAGTTATTCTTACCTTTCTCAGACAAATCAATTCTCGAATTGTATTTGTAATCTCAACATTTTTAGTAATCCATTCAGTCTTGACAAATTAACACACAACTACACAATGCACTTAAGTATATAGATATATATAAACGTTAGGAATTTCCAGGTACAAAATGTAAGAGCCAAATATAATTAGCTTTGAGGAAGGAACTTTCTTAGCTTTAAGGACAACTTAGTCTTATCTAATTCTAGTTAACATGTGGATTTGGGTTTTGATAAAGGCTGAGTTTGTGGAGAAGTTTGTTTCGTCGATTTTGCTTTCTCCAATTTCTCGGTACGTATGAAACGGTATAGTTATAGTCTCAATTTGGGCAAGACTTCGGAGAGGAAGCTTTCTCCTGAGTCTCCGCAGAATAACTGAATGACACCAACAACTCTCCCGTGTTTGGTTAGCCACTCGCGTTACCTGCACCAATACCAGTATACAAACTTCGGTCATACGTCGATGGGTTTCTTTTCTACTTTCTAGCCGTAGTGGAATCCGGGAGGTTTTGCATTCAGCATATAATGTATTAGGGGTTTTTTAGGGGGACATAAAATACCAGGTACACACCGAGGTACCCTAACTCCCCCACATATTAATTTTCTACTTAAAATGGTTCCATTTCTCCACTTCTTTTACTGCGTTAGCATTGCCAATACTCATGATTCGTACTATAGTTTGATTTCACTGGAAAACTCGCTGGAATTATTTCACTTTAGCTTTCAATCATCATCTGAAACTTAGGCAGATCTAAGAATTTATTGCACTATATAGGACACACATGAATGACTAATAATTTAAGCTGACGAAGATAATACTGATCACTGATCAGTGATATATTGGTGTAAATTTAATACTGCACATTGTGCCCAGAGTTCATAGGGAGAACTTTAGATCCAAATTCACTGACGTCAGAATTACGAAATAAAAACTCCAGGCAGAATATTCCGCAAGCAATTGCCAGCCCAATGACAAGTTGGATTATGAGATTAAGTGCAACTAAAATGGACATTCCTCCCGTTGGTTTTCTTCTGAAGAATTCATTTCTGTATGATTGACTATTCCATGTTGCCTTCACTTCTTCCAGACACTCTAACCTTTTCTCGTCCGTTATTCTGGCCAAGTCTTCCGATCCCAGACATTTGATCATCAATGCATCCAGCTTGACCAGGTATCGAGACGCGTAGTGTTTCCACAAGTTGTAGATTCCTGACTCTTTCAGTGACAAGTAGACATTTGTCATGAGAGGCTTCAGAAGATTTCTCATCGTAAGAAGTTCGTCATATGTTCCAATGTAGTAATCCCATTCTCTCGACTTTACAAGCCAAACGTCCCCACCAGTCGCCATTCGTATGAGCCTCGAGAAGTACGACACTCCTGCAGATGAGCTGAGAGCTGTAAACTTCTGAGGGAAAGTGAACGTTTCGTTGGAAAGGCCTATTAAAGATGGATTCAAACTCGGCTGGAAAAAAACCTGGGATGACAAAGGAACGTGTTGGGCATAGGCCACTGCAATATCTCCAGGAGAAATGTGTCTCAAGTGTGTAGCTCGCATGAAAATATTAAAGTAACGATCATGCAGCTTTTTCATTCGCTTTATCGACTTTGACGAACGGTTTGCATACATGTCAGTACGCGTGGAAGTTTTCGACATAAAATCTTGCACGACATCAAAAAACAATGAAACTGGGCTTGAGTGGACACTTGTGTTCGTGTCCAATGTTACTAAAGTCAGATTGGATTTTAACAATTGATTGAAATTTCTTGGAGCTTTGGGAGTTGGGTTTTTAGTTAGAAAAGCATAAAATGATCCTTTGTAACCTCCAGAAATGACAATGCAACTTATGATCCATACAATGTGAATGAATCTCATTAAGCTAAGTCTTCTCTGGGCATTCCAATTGAAAAAGTAAATGTACGCTGAAGGACTTTGGTCTATTAAGGGACCGAGAGTAGCTAAGCCAATGCTTTTCAGTGTTCCAAGATGGTACAGTTTCAGGTTCCTCCCGTTTTTCTGAGGAGGCCTATTGAGAAACATAAACGCAAGAGAGACAAAAAGCCATCCACACCCTACAAAAGTTAAGGTAAGGTGGTCAAAAACGCGGAGAGGATTCGAAAACAAACTCCTGGACTTTGGAATAACCGTAACGAAACCAAACGGGAGGTTCGTTCCGCTAGTCAGAATCTGTTCCAATCGGGTTTGAACAGGGAAACGACTAGCAAATCGCCCTTCTAAAAACCGTAGTGGCTTTTCAGCCAAAAGAAGTACGCTGACAATTTTGTCGTGTTGTTGTACGTCAAAAATCAAAGTCAAGTTGAGTTCAGCTTGAAGAGTTTTAATCACACAAAAGTCTTCTGTGCCTGAAAAGTACAATCCGAATCTGTTGCACTCCGCCTTAATCAATCCGTGTGATCTGAACACTTCACTAAACTCATGAGTGTAAACTAGAGCTCCATTGGTTTGCTGATTTGACTTGTCTTTGAAAAAATAATGATAAATTGGTTGATCTAGTGGGACGCTTACCAGAGCAAAGTTATTTAGGTAGTTCGAAAATACTAATTTGATACCATTCTGGCTTCCATCATCCTCTACAATAAAAACATATTGAGTGTAAGTTTGTAACAAAGGTAATTCGGCCAAGAGGCCAATGTCGAATTCCACAGAGTTATACGATGCTCTAACAAAGGTGATTTGTGGGCTTATATGAATTTGAAACCCGTCTTCAATTAACTCCTTGTTAAAGAAATGTGCTGGAGACATAGGACGAGGAGACTCATGCAATGAAAGTAGTTGGAAGCTGATTCTGCACGAGCTCCGTTTAGGAGAGACGAACAACAATTTGTATGGTACGTCCACGAGAGGATTATGAAAGAACCACTTTCTCGATCTTGTTGTAATTAGCTTGGGGAATTGCGTATTAAAGTTTAGTGATGAGGATAATTGATCCTTAAGACTTATATGATAGTTTACTAAACAATCTTCAGGGAAAAATTTATGAATAAAGTTGAGACTTTGATGTGGTGAACCAAAGCAAAAGCAGCTCAAATGACTGATTGTAAGCAGCAGACAAATTGAATATCTGAAAAGCGATAATACGGGAAGCATACTTAATAGTTTACGTGAGGAAGTGAGTTCAAATGGTAGTAAAATGAGTTGTTTTATAACCATGAAAATATTTCCTTGAAAGATGTAAAAGAATTATTCGCCCTCGACTGTGCTTCCTTCATGCTTTCCCACTTCACTCTGACTGCGACATATTCGACTACGTCAATGTATCAACTGAAGGATATGAACATATCTTGTATTAAAACTTTTAAGAACAACATGTTGTGGCTTGTCTTTGATAAAATACATAGTAATATATACCAAAGTCCTTATTTCAGGTTATCTGTGTCAGGAATTAATTCAATTTTAAAACAACAAGCTTATTATTATTCCCGGTATCTGATGAATATCTTATTAGGAACTCTTGCTGGAGCATGTTTGGTTGAAATGGATCAGATAAGCACCTGGAGTAAATTGAAATCATTTTTTAATCTGCACACGCACATTCCGGTGGTGGTACCATTTAAGATTTCTTGTCTTCTTCTGGTTAATGTTCTCAGAATATGTAGCTCGTTCTTTAAAATATCGACTTTTGATAAGAGTAGTGTCTCGTTTCAAAAGTAGACAATATCATTATTTGGTTTTAACAGTTTGTACAATCATTGTTCAAAGCATAACTTGCTTTCTATGTTCAGTAAGTACTTCAGTAGAGTTATGAAATTGTGTTTGTCCACCTTGAAAACGTGAGATGAATACGACACGAGGCATGAGACTTGTAGAGTACATTTACTTGTAGACAGTGATTTTTTAAAGCTATTTTTGGTGTGAACTGAGTGAGTCACTTGCAGTCAACATTTCCTGGAAACACAAGTCGCAGTAGTGCACTGTTCACGTGAGACAATAAAAATAGAACTTTAATGCCATACCTGCATATGATATGAATGCTTATTAGCATGTTGGAGATTAAAGGGGTCCACTCTGTCCATTCCAATAATGATATTCATATGACACCAGTGTGACCCTTTAACTGTCACACACACACTCACAGGTAGTCTCACGCATCACGTCAAGCAGTCTACGCATTTACAAGTTCATTTTGTAACTGTAAATTCTCCCAAAGTCCCAATTCTGTACAGAGTGAAGACCACACGATAGTTTATAGATTTGAAATCAATCACAGCTACACATTAAAAATACAACTTAATTAAACATGGGATCAACGGTATCAGTTTGCAACAACACAACGTGTATTTTGAACGTGGCCATGAAGCAAATAACTCCTTTGTACTACCACAACGAACTCAGGCCTGGGGATTGTATGCAAAGGTAAGCTGAAATTGCTGAAATATAACTACACAATATTTTTAGTGGAGATACAAGTTTTGTTGTCTTCGGTTTTAAACAGAGATGTAGGGAAGGTTTGGTTTACTCTGGAAGCTCGGCTCTGGAATGGAGAAAATGGATACGAGACATTAAATGATATCGTCTTCCCTATAACGATGCTCACACTGACGGCATTCGCTTTGGTTGTTGGCTCTTTTGCTGGAGCTTCCATCATTGCGGCATTAGCTGGAAGTATGACAGGACGCGTGTTGACCATTGGGAAGGTCAGAATTCAAAATTCATAAACTATTTTATCTTTAGTATTTATGTACGGCATTTGCTAATTAGTCTAATTAACCTTTGTACAGGTGATAATGGCAGCCGGGGCAAGTCACGCAGCCAAGTCAATGGTAAGCGATTGGGTGGGACGGGCAGTGTTAAAAGAACACGGACTTTACATGGGAGCAGATCGGACTTTCCTTGTCTCGGGTGGCCCCAATTGTTTGCTCACCGATGGATTTCAAATAGTTCGATATCTTCCAGGGGACTCTTTCTATCTCGACTACCTCGAATGACCCCCACTCAAATGTTCTAGGCCCTAAATGCTTATTTAAGAACTAGAGTAATTAGTAATGAGTTATTTTTCTATTATGTAAGCCAGTCAAATACAGAGACATTATATTTCTCAGCTGTTGTACACTTTTAGATTGCTTCACTATGCTCACATTTTATCGTGTTAGTTTTACATTTTGTAATGATAGATTCAATGAATCTCATGTGTTTTAAACCATATCAACAATTTATTTAATAAATTCGTTTAATTGTTATTGCAATATTGGACACTACAAACAAGCATTGCGTTAACTAACAACGGGATCAAATAATGCACTCACACATGATCTTTATGACTGATTCATTTGTTCATAAAATCCTACACACAATCAATAAATATTTTGAACTTGTTTCTTGTAATGGACTAAACATTAAAGCGTGTAAATATTAACTAAAGATAAAACTGTGTTTTCATCGTTCTAAGTACAACTCATGGAGCGTCATCAGAATCATCGCATTTTAGATGATGATTAGAAGTAGAAGTACAACAGAGTAAATTATCGTTTTCATGGATGAAGGTTTAAGGTCATATTTATTTCTGTTGACTGGAGTCCAGTCCATGTACAATCTCTTGGTCCATAAATAGCGTATACCAAAAGTAACGACGACTGTTGTGTTGTGTTTGGCCTCCAGTAAGTTCATCTTTAGAAGGCCAACTTTTAGAGACACTTGGTGACCGCTGATCAGTCTTACAACAAGATCAGTCTTACAACAAGATCAGTCTTACAACAAGATCAGTCTTACAACAAGGATCATATCCGTTTCCTTTTGCACGAGGCAACTCATTCTTGCTCGGTTTGTCTCCCTGTCTGGCTGAGTCAGCAACTCTATCCCTTGAAGCAATACTAATATAAAGATTGTGAACCTTGTTCGAATACTAAACTTTAATGTCCATGAGTTGTTCTAACTCTGCTCAAAATGCTAAAGCGAATTTTTAAGCGAAACAAAAAGTCAAATGGAGACGGAAAGGAGTCCAGCAAAAATTCGCCGAATTCAACTTGTGTGAGTCCTGTCCATCCAATCCAACACGTTGATGTAAGTTTACTTTTTGTTTTCGAATGATATAATAAATAATATTTCCGAATAAGTAAGTTGTAATTGTCATTTTTGCAGATTTTCGAAAAGATCCTCCCATATGTGACTGGGTTGCAAGACCTCCTAAACCTCCGACAAGTGTGTCGCTGTTTTCGAGACACTGTGGACTCTTCAAAAACCTTTGCGAATCGAATTCAAAACTCATCGTGGGCTAACTTGAACGAGAAGAATATCAAAAAGTTCTGTAAGAAATCTGCGTCCACCCTCCCATGGACTCATTTCCGACTCATGGACATCAAACACAAAAGCTTTTACGAGAGTAAAGAATTCAGAACACTTTTGGGGAAAATGAAAACTGTTAGTCCGTTTATGGAAATCAGAGTTATGACAAACAACTCTGGGAATAAAATTCTGAAGCGGTCAGTGCAGCAAAAGATTGAGGAGATTTGTCGGAAGGAAGGGCTGCAAGTGCATTGGGTCTTTAATAATAAGACACCGGTCAAGAAGGTGGCCAAAGAAAGCAGCAGAAGTTTGGAAGACAACAGTTTCGTTCGACAAGTGATCGTTCATTACTACCCAAATCCGCACAGTGTACCACAACTGCCTTTGCCGTTGCTTCCGTTTTACATGCAACAGCATATTTGAATCATTTTAGTTTATTATTAGAACCTACCAAGCCTCTAATAAGTACATCATTGGTATTGTATAATCGATCCTTATTATTATTACTTATACTCCTTGGTATGCCGACAATACATTTATTTTTCATGAGCAGATAAAATCTTGGACTTGAATTAATTGCATCCAGCATCACGTATGAAAAAACTGCATGCTGTATTTTTTCATGCAGTTGCAATGTTACAAAATGTTATTGTGAGAGGTTAGCAGGTTTATTTTCAGAATGATGTACAACGAGGAACATAATATGCATTTTCCCATGCAATGAAGAACTACGGAAGTAATAGGTAATCCGTACTTGCAATAATCTAAACTTATATGCATTCATATAATTTACGAATAGGAAACAAAGGATTAATAATAAAAAGCATATTAATACGCAGCTGTTACCCTAAACATATGGAAAGTTACGACTGTCTTACAAGCTATCAAATAATGTTCCCAGTTTCGAAGGTTATTACGAATTACGATGATCAGAAAATATAAGTAATCGCGTTTATGAGAAGTTAAGAGTTATATAATAATGAGTAGAAGGATAATTAATAAAACGCACGAGTCGAACACGATTTAGTTAGTTATTTCTCTAACAAATGTCTAATGGGATTCTGGCGAAAAGTATTCAATGAGATAAACTTATTAAAGCCGCATTGACTTGACAGGCGTCATAATAATTAATGAGAAATAAGCTAATAATGAAGGACTTAAGTAATTGTAAGATTTACTGTGCGAGTTTACTACAAAAATGTACGTGCTTTGGATGAAGATACGATCTGGAAAAATTCTGACGCATATAAACGATAAATCTATGCAGTATTATTTACCTTAAATGAAACAGTGTTTAGTAATAAAACAGGCAAATTACGACTAAATAAGCCTTCAGACATTGAACTTGAGACCTCACCCAACGCTGGTGATAAGCATATCCCACTAAGCATTCTATTACCTTTGTGACTAATAAGTGAAGAAATCCTTCCTCATCAATATCATCCTCACAATTCCTCTCTTTCAAGTTACAGAGTTGAGTGCGTAGGGAACGAACGCGTAATTTTCTAGAGATCATAATAATTGTGTAAGTTATGCGTGCAATAAAGCTGGAAATTACAAAATTTCAATTTGATATTCTTCTGTGTATAGGAAAGACTTGAATTCCATTCTATTTTCTATATTCTTGCGTTTAGGTTGATATGTATCAAATAAGTATTTGGTTACCTATACTTTTTATTTCAACAGTGACTTTTATTCCAGTTAACGGCCAAGAAACAAACTCTGTCAGGGCTGCACAGACAGTGAAATTTTATTACCATACGAATATGAGGTGAATACCATCTTTGAGCGAAGAAGTTATGAGAAATCAGTTGAGATTCGATTCGTACTCACATTGCAATTCGTCACACATAAATATTGAAAGATTAAGATTTCCTTACAATTGCAGGAATGTGTCTATAAGAACAGAACTGTTTTTAAACAACTCCGACACGATTGCAGTGATGACCAGGAACTTACCTGTAAAGCTGATAATTCATGGAATTTGGGCAGATTGTGACACGGACGAGTTGTCTATTCCGGTAATTGAAGGTGAGGCATCTTGTCTTCTGCTGAATATTAAAACCGACTGCCACGAATCAAGTTAATTCAAATTACAAACAGGCTACTTGCAAGTGATGGCTAATCACAACGTTCAGAGGAGCAACATCATTTGCATCGACTATGGAACTTTCGTAAAGCCGAGTATTAAGCCAAGTGTACTTAACTCAACAATTAACGCAGCACTACTTGCTGCACAAGAAACAACGAGACTACTGAGACAAATGAAGTTTCTACAAATAATTGAATCTTACAAATCTGTGCATATCATAGCACACAGTCTCGGAGCAAACGTAGCAGCAATGGTTGCATTGGCACTTAAGCACGAGTCCTCGAGGAAAGACGAAATGATCGGTCGGATTACAGGCAATCAAAAATAAAAATCTTCGACAGTTTTTCTAATGAAGAAGCCGTAATTTAAGTAATTCATTCTAATACGCAGTTCAATTTGAATTAAACCAGCAGGACTGGATCCTGGGAACATATTTTTTCTCAAGGACTTTATGGATCTGGACTTGATGTTGGATTACGGGGACGCTGAATTTGTCGAAATTGTTCATACGAATGGGGGAGGAATCGGGTTACCTGGAAAGTGGGGACACATCGACTTCTACCCAGACGGAGGATCAACTCAGGCAAAATGTTCGAGTGAAATACGAATATTCAGATTCTCCGGAACCGGTAAAATTCAGTGCTTTCCTAATTCATTAAGCTCGTTTTACTTGGATTATTATACTTATAGCATACTGCAGTCACAATATTGTTGGGAAATACTGGACAGCCTCAATAGTGAGCAAAAAGCCAATGGTCGCTTGCAAAGCCACATCTTGGGAAAACTTTCGAAAGCTCCGTGAAAAGAAAATATGTTCAGATCCTCAGGTTTTTGGTGAATATCGAAATTACACGTGGTAATAATGCTAATAATATCATTTGCATACACAATGTTCAATTCAATTCAATGCTATGAATTTGTAAATATTCTTTTACTTTGCAGGACAGCAGGAAGATATTACATGGACATGTCTAATCCTTATTACTGGGATGGCTTAATAGCAAAGCCATAGATTATAATTCAAAGTATACTTACATTATGTACTTGGTAGATATTTTATATGAGTAAGCCTGTGTAATTCAATATTAATATTACATGCATAAGCTCAGGTTTTGTGTGTGTAAAACTGTAAACTACCTCAACCAATCTGTTCATCCGACAATGCATGGACATCATCAGAGTGTAATTCCGAAACAGCAGCCGTGGCCTTTTGTGCATGGAATACTGCGCATTACATAATGTGTATCTAATAGATCAATAGCGAACACTTGGAACATAAAGCTATTGACAATTACTTTTATTCAGTTTGAATTTTGAATTGTTGGAACTGCTCAAAGTAGGTCAATTTCGATTTCTTAGGAATGGACCACGTACGACTCATCTTGACCGGCCACTGAATGCTGTGCCGTTGGGTTAATCGATTATGAAACCATCATACAATAGAGAACACGTACGCTTCACATGTCATTTTGTTTAACTCAATTTAATTTATTCCGAGAATCAATATTATTATGAGCTCTGAAAAGACAATTGACAAAAGTCATGCCATAAATTAATAAAATATAATTCATCCTTCTGTATGGAATGTCCGTCTACTCTGAAGATTTACTTTCGCACTCAATGTTATCAACCGTGTTGATCTTCTTTGCTTTCTTGCTTACTGAAGTGACTGATTTGCTCAAATCATTCATTTTGGCAGAAGCTGCGTTGAGCCTAAGGAAGAGTTTAACATGAGGCTTGTCCCTCTTATCAAACAGCTTGAATTTCATCGCTTCCTGAACCATCCTCATGAAATGAGCAATGTCAGTAATAGCAAGGACTTCATAGAAAATCTGTCCATAAAAAATCAAAAACTTTCCGTCGAGCTCTCTAATAAACTCATTGTAATGATTGATGAATTTCTGTGTGGACGCAATTATCATTGATAGTCCACATGACTTTGGCGACTTTCCATAATTATTCTGCAATGTTCGGGTGCCTGTCAAAAGCCACAAAATAGGAACTAGTGCTCAAAATAGCTTTTTGCATTTGATTTCAAGTGATAGTAACGCTCTTACGCCAGAAAAACATTTCCCCGAAATACCGCAACTGCTGCAATTGATCAGGAGCGACATTCTCACAAGTGGTGAAGTGGTATTGTCTAGACACAGTTTGGGTTTTATTGTGAGTCACAGTTCGGGCATTTCTACCTTCACGCTTGCCCAATCCTCCCTTAAAGAAATCTGCAATCAGAAATTATCACAGAATTACTTTTACGCCTAAAACAACCAAAAAGCTATCGAATTTCTCCACTTACCCCAAATCTTCTTATTCGGAGGCTGAGCAGGAATATCTTCCTTGGGGTAACCGTAGACCGCATAAATAAATTGAATCTGCTCAGAAAGTTCTATTTCCATTTATCTGAAACAGGAAATCAAGAAGGCAGTTGATAAATCAAATGATTAAAATGTTCAGGACTACTTTTAAGTATCCTCTTTAACTCGTTAATACCTATCCAAGGTGTCTGAGGCTGCTGGGTCTGATTGTGGCTGGGTTTTTGCAAACTCCTGTCGTCTTGTCTCACACACACTGGATTTTCAGCTTTTATACGCGTGTATGGATGTTTATACTACCGGAATGCACAATACTTTTCATTGTAAAGTTCGTGGAAAGGAGTTTGCAAACAAAATTACTAAAGGAAATTCATGTAACCTAATCACACGCTGTAAGTTTAGAGTTTAGGATCAATATGGTCAGCACAGTTGAATAATATTTCTCCGTAAGGTTAATTACTTTATGTACATCAAACCTGCTTGCAGATAGCTACTGTAATGTTTAATACATGTACAACAAGTCAAAAAGCTTATAGTTTTGATCTCATTCATTTGCCATGCAATAGCCTATAATAATGCACTTACATAGGGAAAGCCATGTTAAAGTGCCACTAACATAGGGAAAGCCATGTTAAAGTGGCACTAACACAGGGAAAGTCATGTTAAAGTGGCACTAACACAGGGAAAGTCATGTTAAAGTGGCACTTACACAGGGAAAGCCATGTTAAAGTGCCACTAACACAGGGTAAGCCATGTTAAAGTGCCACTTACTAGCGTGTAGTTTGTATTTTTGATCTCATTTATTCATTTGCCGTGCAATACTGAAAAGCAATTATGATACTTATAATAATGCAATAATATAATG
>Ga0194135_10001379_pt1 | contig 14472 bp, 23 predicted proteins | sample LitLau_LLRF_2013_FD_134024 | JGI IMG/M metagenome (GOLD analysis project Ga0194135, IMG submission 134024) | Freshwater sediment microbial communities in response to fracking from North America - Little Laurel Run_MetaG_LLRF_2013 (version 2) | ecosystem: Environmental > Aquatic > Freshwater >...
CGAGATATAAAAGCTTAAGAAAATGCTACAGCCAAAAAGAACGAAGTTCAGAAAGATGCAAAAGGGCAGAATGAAGGGTTTAGCTACACGTGGAGCTGAATTGTCATTCGGGTCTTTCGGGATTAAATCTTTAGAGGCGACCTGGATCACCAGTCGTCAGATAGAGGCAGCCCGTATTGCGGTAACTCGTTTCATGAAACGTGAAGGCCAAGTGTGGATTAGAATTTTCCCGGACAAACCGGTAACTAAAAAACCAGCTGAAGTACGTATGGGTAAAGGTAAAGGTGCTCCTGAATATTGGGTAGCCGTAGTTAGACCTGGACGCATCATTTTTGAAGCTGAAGGTGTATCTTTAGAAATTGCTAAAGAAGCTATGAGATTAGCTGCTCAGAAATTACCTATCCAAACAAAATTTGTAGTACGTAGAGATTACGTAGAAGCATAGAAAAAGAGAGTTTTGGGGTCAATGTTGTAAGTAACTTGTTATTATAACCGCTAGACCCAGAACATAAAAATTAATAAAATGAAGAACTCAGAAATCACAGGGCTTTCACAAGAAGAACTAGTAGTCAGGATTGCAGAAGAGAAAGAAAACTTAGTTAAGTTAAAATTTGCGCACACAATTTCGGCTATTGAAAATCCTTCCCGCATTAGAAAGGTAAGAAGAGATGTTGCCCGATTAAATACTGAAGTGACTAAGCGTAAAGCTCAGTCTGCTACTGAAACTAAATAACTTTAGAGTCGAAATGGAAAGACAATTAAGAAAAACAAGAACCGGGTTGGTGGTAAGCAACAAAATGGATAAATCTGTTGTTGTAGCGGTAGAACGTAAAGTGAAACACCCGATCTATGGTAAGTTTGTTAAGAAAACTACCAAATTTATGGCTCATGACGAGAAAAACGATTGTGGTATTGGTGATACAGTACTTATCATGGAGACTCGTCCGCTGAGTAAAAACAAGAACTGGAGATTAGTGGAAATTTTAGAAAGGGCTAAATAACATGGTACAACAGGAATCAAGATTAAACGTAGCCGATAATAGCGGCGCAAAACAAGTATTGGTTATCCGTGTACTTGGTGGAACCGGAAAGAGATACGCTTCTATTGGTGACAAAATCGTTGTTACCGTTAAAAGTGCTTTGCCTTCAGGTAACATTAAAAAAGGAACCGTTTCTAAAGCAGTTGTTGTAAGAACTAAGAAAGAGATCAGACGTAAGGATGGTTCTTACATCCGTTTCGACGACAATGCAGCAGTCCTACTAAATGCTCAGGATGAGCCGCGTGGAACACGTATTTTTGGCCCGGTAGCGAGAGAACTGCGTGAGAAACAATTCATGAAGATTGTATCATTAGCACCGGAGGTATTATAAAATGAAAAATAAAGTAACTGTTCAGCCAAAAATTAAAATCCGTAAAGGAGATTTAGTAAAGGTTATCGCTGGTGATTCAAGAGGCCAGGAAGGTAAAGTGCTTTCAGTATTAATTACTAAAAGCAGGATACTGGTAGAAGGTGTAAACCTTGTATCTAAACATACAAAACCAAATGCTGCTACTCCAAACGGAGGTATCATTAAAAAAGAAGCTGCTCTTCATATTTCTAACGTTGCGTTAATTGATCCTAAATCAGGAAAAACTACGCGTGTTGGCAGAAAGCTTAATGCTGATGGGAAATTAGTTAGGGTATCTAAAAAATCAGGAGAGGAGATCAAATAATGACTTACATACCAAGATTAAAGACTAAATACAAAGAGGAAATTGTAATCGCACTTAAAGAAAAGTTCAATTACAAAAGCGTAATGCAAGTTCCTAAGTTAGAGAAGATAGCTGTCAACCAAGGGGTTGGTCGTTTCTCTGTAACTGATAAAAAGATTATGGACAGCTCTATTTTAGAGATGACTACAATCACAGGTCAGCAGGCAGTAGGTGCGAAATCTAAAAAAGATATCTCAAACTTCAAATTACGTAAAGGTATGCCGGTAGGTGTACGTGTAACTTTACGTGATAACAACATGTTTGAATTTTTAGATCGTTTAATTTCCGTAGCTTTACCACGTATCCGCGATTTCAAAGGTATCAATGATAAGGGATTTGATGGAAAAGGTAATTACACTTTAGGTATTACTGAACAAATCATCTTCCCTGAGATCAACATCGACAAAATCTCTAAGATTTTAGGTATGGATATTACCTTTGTTACTTCAGCAACAACTGATGTTGAAGCATTGGAACTATTAAAGCAATTTGGATTACCATTTAAAAACCAAACTCCTAATACAGATCAATAATGGCAAAAGAAGGTATAAAAGCTCGCGAAGTTAAGCGCCAGAGATTGGTAGCTAAGTATGCAGACAAACGTGCAGAATTAAAAGCTGCAGGTGATTTCGAAGGATTAGATAAGTTACCAAAAAACTCATCTCCGGTACGTTTACACAATCGTTGTAAATTAACTGGCCGTCCACGTGGTTATATGCGTACATTCGGTATATCAAGGGTTACATTCCGTGATATGGCATTAGCAGGAAAAATTCCTGGAGTTACCAAAGCAAGCTGGTAAAATCGTTAAACGTTAGTTTATTACGCTATTAGCGCGATAACCTAACGTTATACGTTTAAATAGAAAAATTAACCGATGGAAGGTCGCTCCGAATAGTTCGGAAAGGAAACCACTATCACAAATCAATAAAAATGAATACAGATCCAATAGCAGATTATCTTACAAGAGTAAGAAATGCCATTAAGGCAAATCACAGAATTGTAGAAATTCCTGCATCAAATCTTAAAAAGGAAATCACAAAAGTACTTTTTGACAAAGGTTACATTGCCAACTACAAGTTCGAGGAAACTACAGTACAGGGGACTATCAAAATCGCTTTGAAGTACAACCCTATAACTAAAATCCCTGCGATCCGTACTTTGATGCGTATCAGCAAACCAGGTTTAAGGCAGTATGCAGGCGTTGATAATATGCCAAGAGTATTGAACGGTTTAGGTATTGCTATCTTGTCAACTTCTAAAGGAGTTATGACTGATAAAGAAGCAGCCAGACTAAACATTGGTGGCGAAGTTTTGTGTCACGTTTATTAATTAAAGGAGGATAGCAAAATGTCAAGAATAGGAAAAGCCCCAATTAATGTCCCTGCTGGAGTAACAATTACAGTTGATGAAAACAATTTAGTAACTGTAAAAGGCCCTAAAGGTGAATTAAAACAAGCAGTTGATGTAGACATCACTGTTTCTCAGGAAGACGGTGTAGTTACTGTAACTCGCCCGACTGAACAAAAAAGACACAAAGCATTGCACGGTTTATACCGTTCATTGTTAAACAATATGGTTATTGGTGTAACAGAAGGTTATAAAATTTCACAAGAGTTAGTAGGTGTGGGTTACCGCGCGTCTAACACAGGTAATACCCTGGATCTTGTATTGGGATTCTCTCACCACTATGTATTCCAGTTACCGGAAGAGATTAAAGTAACTACTACCTCAGAAAAAGGTCAGACTCCTAAAATCATTTTAGAAAGTATTGACAAACAACTGATCGGTCAGGTTGCAGCGAAAATACGCTCGTTACGTGCACCAGAGCCATATAAAGGTAAAGGTATCAAGTTTGTAGGCGAAGTGTTAAGAAGAAAAGCAGGTAAATCAGCTTCTAAAAAATAATCATCATGGCAGGGAAAAAATTATCTCGTAGAGATCGTATAAAAAAAGGAATCAGAAAAAGATTGACCGGTTCTGAAAGCCGTCCACGTTTATCAGTTTATAGAAGCAATAAAGGAATTTATGCTCAAATCATTAACGACGTAACTGGAAGCACAATCGTATCAGCATCATCATTATCAAAAGATTTTTCTGGTAATGGAAATAAATCAGAGCAATCTGTAGCTGTAGGTAAATTAGTAGCTGAAAAAGCAATCGCAGCTGGCATTAAAGAAGTTGTTTTCGATAGAAATGGCTATTTATACCATGGTCGCGTAAAATCGTTGGCAGAAGGTGCCCGTGAAGCTGGTTTAGTATTTTAATCTGAAAATAGGATAAGAATGTCAACTATCAATATAAAAAGAGTTAAGACTAGCGAGGTCGAATTAAAAGACCGTTTAGTTAGTATACAACGTGTTGCCAAAGTAACCAAAGGTGGTCGTACTTTCAGTTTCTCAGCTATCGTAGTTGTTGGAGATGAAAACGGAATCGTAGGTTACGGTTTAGGTAAAGCAAAAGAGGTAACTGAAGCTATTGCTAAAGGTATCGATGATGCTAAAAAGAACTTAGTAAAAGTTCCTTTATTAAACGGTACTGTTCCTCACGAACAAATCGGTAAATTCTCAGGTGGTTTTGTATTAATCAAACCAGCTGCAGTAGGTACAGGTGTTATCGCGGGTGGTGCAATGCGTGCCGTATTAGAGAGTGCTGGTGTACACAACGTATTAGCAAAATCAAAAGGTTCATCAAATCCTCACAACGTGGTAAAAGCAACTGTAGATGCTTTAACAAAAATGCGTGATGCTTATACCATCGCACAAACACGTGGTGTTGATTTAAACAAAGTTTTTAACGGATAAGAACATGGCTAAGATCAGAATAACCCAGGTAAAAAGTATCATTGACAGAAGCGAGCGTCAAAAAAGAACTATGCAGGCATTAGGTTTGAAAAAAATGAACCAGTCTGTAGAAGTTGAGGCTAACGCGGCTATCATTGGGATGGTGAGAAAAGTGAATCACTTAGTAGCTATCGAAAGTATATAATTCGCAAAGGTTGTAAATTAGTTAATAATTACTAATTTGCAACCTTTGTATATGTTTAACCGTTGCCCTGATTAGTGAAAGCGAAGGGCAGCACAATAAGTTTCAAAAATGAACTTAAGTAATTTAAAACCTGCATCAGGTTCTACTAAGAATAGCAAGAGAATTGGTCGTGGTACTGGTTCTGGTCGCGGTGGTACTTCCACCCGTGGTCATAAAGGTGCCGGATCCCGTTCAGGTCACAAAACTAAAATCGGTTTTGAAGGTGGTCAGATGCCATTACAACGCCGTGTGCCTAAGGTTGGTTTCAAACCAATTAACCGTACTGAATATGTAGGCGTTAACTTAGACGTTTTACAAGGTTTAGCGGAGAGATTCAACCTGACTACTATTGATTTCGCTACATTGCAAGATCATGGTTTAGCTCACAAGAATGATCTGATTAAGATCCTTGGTCGTGGTGAAGTAAAAACTAAAATCGAAGTTAAAGCACATGCTTTTTCTGCAACTGCACAGAAAGCTATTGAAGCTGTTGGAGGCTCAATAGAAAAATTGTAATTAATTATAATTAATGAAGAAGCTCTTTACTACTTTAAGTAATATTTGGAAAATTCAAGAATTAAAAGAGCGTATAGTATTTACGCTCGTAATTCTTTTGGTCTACAGGTTTGTTTCTCACGTGGTTTTACCAGGTGTTGATGCAACAGCTCTAGGCGATAATCAGAAATCTGGAATCCTGGGTCTGTTGGATATGTTTGCCGGAGGTTCATTCTCCCGCGTATCTATCCTCGCACTAGGGGTTATGCCTTATATTTCTGCATCAATTGTAGTTCAGTTATTAGGTATTGCTGTTCCTTCTTTCCAGAAAATGCAAAAAGAAGGAGAGAGTGGCAGAAATAAACTTAATCAGATTACCCGTTACTTAACTGTAGCTATTACAGCTGTTCAGGCTGTTGGTTATGTAAAGACTCAGGTTCCTCAGGAAGCAATTCTGATTGACCACACTTTATTCTTTGTTCTTGCAACATTTGTTTTGTCAGCAGGTACTTTGTTTGTAATGTGGTTGGGAGAAAAAATTACTGATAAAGGTATAGGGAATGGTATTTCACTAATCATCATGGTTGGTATTATTGCCCGTCTTCCGGTAGCTTTACAACAGGAGATCAGTTCCAGATTAGTAGGAGACAGCGGTGGTCTTATCGCCCTGGTTCTGGAAATCGTAGCACTGTTTGCTGTGGTAATGTTTACTATCCTTATTGTTCAGGGTGTCCGTAAGGTACCTGTACAATATGCAAAACGTATTGTTGGTAACAGACAATTCGGTGGTGTAAGACAATATATCCCGTTAAAGGTAAATGCTGCAGGTGTAATGCCAATCATCTTTGCTCAGGCACTGATGTTCATTCCAACTACAGTTACACAGTTCTTCCCTAAATTGCAGAATACCTGGTTAATCCAGTTCAGTGATCCTACTTCACTGGCTTATAGTCTGACCTTTGCATTTTTAATCATTGCGTTCACTTTCTTCTATACTGCGATTACTGTTAATCCGGTACAGATGTCTGATGACATGAAGAAAAATGGCGGTTTCATTCCTGGTATCAAACCAGGTCTGTCGACTTCATCATTCATTGATGATGTAATTTCTAAGATCACCTTTCCAGGTTCAGTATTCTTAGCTATTATCGCTATCCTTCCATCGATTGCTGTGAAATTTGGTATTAAATCAGAGTTTGCACATTTCTATGGTGGTACATCCCTGCTGATTCTGGTAGGTGTTGTATTGGATACTTTGCAACAGATTGAAAGTTACTTGTTAATGCGTCATTATGATGGATTAATGAAGACAGGTAGAGTTACAGGTCGTACAGGAGTTGCCGCTGCGAATACAACCAGCAGCAGTGCTGTAATTTAATATTGAATGTCTAAGATTTATTATAAGTCTCCCGAAGAAGTAGAGCTGATCAGGGAAAGCTCCTTACTGGTGTCAAAGACCCTCGCTGAAGTAGCGAAGATTATTGCACCTGGAGTGACCACAATGCAGCTTAACAAACTCGCGGAGACTTATATACAGGATAACGGAGCGATACCAGCATTTCTAAACTACAACGGATTTCCATATTCACTTTGTATTTCGCCTAATGAGCAGGTTGTTCACGGCTTTCCAGGTGATTATGTGATACAGGAAGGTGATTTAATTTCTGTCGATTGTGGTGTTATTAAAAACAATTTCTTCGGTGATTCAGCTTATACTTTCTCTATCGGGGAAATTAGCGCTGAACGTCAGAAACTCGTTGATATTACCCAGGAATGCCTGAAACGTGCCATTGATAAAGCTATCGTTGGATCCCGCATCGGTGATGTAGGATATGCCGTGCAGGCTTTAGCAGAGGAGAATGGTTTTGGTGTTGTGAGAGAGCTTGTCGGTCACGGTGTTGGTGTTAAATTACATGAGAAGCCCGAGGTACCAAATTACGGTAAACGGGGCACTGGGATGAAATTAGAGGAAGGAATGGTAATTGCCATAGAGCCAATGATTAATGCCGGTACAGCCAGTGTAAAGTTTTGGTCGGATGGTTGGACAGTTACGAGTCGTGATAATCAGCCTTCGGCACATTTTGAGCATACAATCGCAGTTAAGAAGGGTAAAGCAGACGTTTTATCAACGTTTTCTTTTATTGAAGAAGTTTTAAAAGAAAAAAAGTAAATAATTAAATATTTTTATTTAATTTTGCAACCCTGTTTAATAGCAGCTAATCAAGTAAAAATCAATATTATATGGCTAAACAAGCCTCGATTGAACAAGACGGTGTAATAAGAGAAGCATTATCAAATGCCATGTTCCGTGTAGAACTGGAGAATGGTCATGAGATTATCGCTCATATCTCGGGTAAAATGAGAATGCACTACATTAAGATATTACCTGGGGATAAAGTAAAATTAGAGATGTCGCCTTACGATTTGTCAAAGGGCAGGATTACTTATAGATATAAATAAAATGAAAGTTAGGTCATCAATTAAAAAACGCAGCGCTGATTGCAAGATTATTCGTCGTAAAGGTAAACTTTACGTTATAAACAAGAAAAATCCTAAGTACAAGCAGCGTCAAGGTTAAAAAACATTATTGTGGTATGATTAGATTGAATGTACAGGTTACTCAATCTGTCGTCAAATAATCAAACATTTAGTACAAATATGGCAAGGATATCAGGTATAGATTTACCAAGAAACAAAAGAGGCGAAATTGGACTAACTTACATCTTTGGTGTAGGCAGATCAACTGCTCAGCGTATATTAACTGAGGCAGGTATCGATTTTAGCAAAAAAGTACAGGACTGGTCTGATGATGAGTTATCAGCAATACGTACAATCATTAACGACGGAATTAAAGTAGAAGGTGCTTTACGTTCTGAAGTTCAGTTAAACATCAAACGTTTAATGGATATTGGTTGTTACCGCGGATTACGTCACAGAAAAGGTTTACCGGTGCGTGGACAACGTACTAAAAACAATTCTCGTACTCGTAAAGGCAAGAGAAAAACAGTTGCTAACAAGAAAAAAGCTACTAAATAAAATTAGTATCGAATAATAATTATGGCTAAGAGTAAAAAAGTAACCAAAAAGCGTATTGTTGTTATTGAACCAGTTGGTCAGGCACATATCAATGCGACTTTTAATAATATCATTGTTACCCTAACAAATAACAACGGTCAAACTATTTCATGGTCTTCAGCTGGTAAAATGGGATTCAAGGGTTCTAAAAAGAACACTCCATACGCTGCCGGACAAGCTGCATCTGATTGTGGTAAAGTAGCTTTTGATTTAGGTCTGCGTAAAGTAGAAGTTTTTGTTAAAGGTCCAGGTTCAGGTCGTGAGTCTGCAATCAGAACATTGCAAATCTCAGGTATCGAAGTTACCTCAATCAAAGATATTACACCGCTTCCGCACAACGGATGTCGTCCTCCTAAGAAGAGAAGAGTTTAATTTATTAATTTTTAAAGCTAAGAGTCTGCAGCTTAAGGTTGCATGATACTTTAAAACAAAAAGCAATGGCAAGATATACAGGACCAAAGTCCAAAATCGCGCGTAAATTCAGAGAGCCAATTTTCGGCCCTGATAAAGTATTAGATAGAAAAAACTATCCTCCTGGACAGCACGGTGCGTCTAAAAGAAGAGGTAAACAATCTGAATACTCAGTACAGTTAATGGAGAAACAAAAAGTTAAATATACTTATGGTGTATTAGAACGTCAGTTCCGTAACTTGTTTACTAAAGCATCTTCCCGTCAGGGCATCACAGGTGATAACTTATTACAATTATTAGAAGCTCGTTTAGATAATACAGTTTACAGATTAGGTATTGCAACTACTCGTTCTGCTGCTCGTCAGTTAGTTAGCCATAAACACGTAACAGTGAACGGTGAAGTAGTAAATATCCCTTCATATCAATTGAAAGCTGGTGATGTTGTAGCAGTTCGTGAGAAATCTAAAACTCTTGAAAGCATCACTAATTCAGTAGCAGGAAGAGTAATCAATAAGTTTAATTGGTTAGATTGGAATGCTTCAGAATTAAGCGGTAAGTTCTTAACTTATCCGAATCGCGACGAGATTCCAGAAAATATCAAAGAAAACCTTATTATAGAGTTGTACTCTAAGTAATAGATTTAGTTAAAGCCTTTATACAGGCTTTAACTATTTTACGTTACATAATTTTAATAACGATCTAAAAACATTATAAATGGCAATTTTAGCATTTCAGAAACCCGATAAGGTCATCATGCAGAAATCAACGGATTTCGATGGTATATTTGAATTTCGTCCTTTAGAACCCGGTTTCGGTGTAACAATTGGTAATGCCTTAAGAAGGATTCTTCTTTCTTCTTTAGAAGGGTATGCCATTACAAGTATTCGTTTTTCTGGCGTATCACATGAATTTTCTACAATGAAAGGTGTTGTAGAGGATTTAACTGAAATTATCCTTAATTTGAAACAGGTTCGTTTTAAAAAAGCTGGTGATTCAGGTGATTCTGAAAAAGTTTTTATTGTAGTTAATGGCCAGGATCAATTTCTTGCAGGTGACATCACTAAATTCTCTAACAACTTCGAAGTTCTTAATCCGGATTTCGTAATTTGTAACATGGAGAAATCAGTGACTTTAGAGGTAGAATTGACTATCAATAAAGGACGTGGTTATGTTCCGGCTGAAGAAAACAAAATTAATGATGCTGTTGTTGGTGTAATCGCTATCGATTCGATCTTTACCCCAATGAAAAATGTAAAATACACGATTGAAAACTATCGTGTTGAGCAGAAAACAGATTATGAAAAATTAATTTTAGATATCTCTACTGACGGATCTATTCATCCTGAAGAGGCATTGAAAGAAGCAGCTAAAATTTTAATTCAGCATTTCATGCTGTTCTCTGATGAGAACTTAGTATTAGAATCTCAGGCTAAAGAAGAAACTAAAGAAGTTGACGAGGAAATCTTACATATGCGTAAAATCCTTAAAACTGAATTAGTTGATCTTGACTTGTCAGTTCGTGCATTAAACTGCCTTAAAGCAGCTGATATCCGCACACTGGCTGATCTTGTTTCTTATGATGTAGCTGATATGTTAAAATTCAGAAACTTCGGTAAGAAATCATTAACTGAAATCCAGGAATTAGTAAAATCTAAAAGCTTATCATTCGGTATGAATTTAGGTAAATACAAACTGGACGAAGAATAATTTCAACAGACAAATAACAAATTGTTAATAGTGTGTAATTCCCTCTTTAATTAAGAAGAGACGGTACACACTGAATAAGAAAAAAATGAGACACGGTAAAAAACACAATCACTTAGGCAGAACTAAGTCCCATCGTAAAGCGATGTTGGCTAACATGGCCTCATCATTGATCAAACACAAAAGAATCTCTACTACTTTAGCAAAAGCAAAAGCTTTGCGTATGTATGTTGAGCCTTTGATCACTAAATCTAAAAACGATACTACTCACTCTCGTCGTACTGTTTTCAGTTATTTACAGGACAAAGATTCAGTTACTGAATTGTTCCGTGACATAGCTACGAAAGTGGCTAACCGTCCAGGTGGTTATACCAGAATTATCAAATTAAACAATCGTTTAGGTGATAATGCTGAGATGGCATTAATCGAGTTGGTTGATTACAACGAAGTTTACGGTAAAGAAGCTGCAACAGAAGAAAAGAAAACTACCCGTCGTGGAAGAAGCAAATCTACTGCTAAAAAAGCTGATACTACTGAAGCTCCTGCTAAAGCAGAAGCGACTGCAGAAGCAGTTGTTGAAGCACCAGCTGCTGAAGAAGCAAAAGAAGATAAAGGAGAATAATATTCTTCCTCATCAAAATACAGATAGCCCTGTTCTTAATTGGACAGGGCTATTCTTATATAAGTAAATCTATAATTTTATGTCCAATCAATCTCTCCTTCAGGAATTCCAGCATCAGTTAGCAGAGAGTATCCCGTCTAATGTATTTGTTAAAGTCTCTCTCGGTAATTACAAGGGGAATGACAAGGAATTAAAGAATGTATATGTACGCAGGATAAAGGTTAAAAAAGTGGAAATGCTTTCTTTTACTTACCGGAACAAAACCAGGGACATCGTAAAGAATTTTTCAATTGCGGATGGCCTGACCAGAATTAATCATTTTATCAGCAACGATTTTAAGATCTGTACTTTTTTCAGCACGGAGAAAGAAGTGATTGTTGAACATGATAAAAAGGGGGTAATCTCTGTCCGGGAAAGGCTCATCAAAACTGAAGTCCCTGTGACGCTTTCTCATGACAAAGAAAAGAAAAGACTGATTCAGCCTGCGGGTAAAACTTACTTGCAGGAATTGAAAATCAGTGATGCGAATGGTGTTGTTTATAAAAATGCACAGGATAAATATAAACAGATCAATCAGTATATCGCTTTATTGGATCCGCTGATCAGATCTTTGCCTTCCAGGGGAGTAAAAAATGTGGTAGATATGGGCTCTGGTAAAGGTTATCTTACTTTTGCTTTATATGATTACCTGGTTAATGTATTAAAAACGGAGGCGAAAGTTACTGGTGTGGAATATCGTCAGGACCTGGTTGATTTATGTAATCAAATAGCTTCGGGGTCAAACTTTTCGGGACTTGATTTTGTTCAGGGTACTATAGAAGATTATAAGACCGAAAATATTAATTTATTAATTGCTTTACATGCCTGCGATACAGCTACTGATGATGCAATTTATAAGGGGATAGCAGGGAATGCTGAACTTATTGTGGTGGCGCCTTGCTGTCATAAGCAAATCAGAAGACAAATAGAAAAAGGGAAGGCAGTAAATGAGCTGGACTTTTTAACTAAGTATGGTATCTTTTTAGAACGTCAGGCAGAAATGGTGACTGATGGGATCAGAGCAATGATACTGGAATATTTTGGGTACAAGACAAAAGTATTTGAATTTATCTCGGATGCACACACGCCAAAGAATGTATTGGTTGTGGGGGTGAAAACCAAAGAGCAACTGATAGCTAAAGAAGAGATCCTGGAGAAAATTAAAAGGACAAAAGCATATTTTGGCATTGAGTATCATCATCTTGAAAAGTTAGCCGATCTGATGTAATGACGGCCCCGGGTAATGTCAATTCTGACAACCTGTCAGAATTGTAAAAGGTTTTTATTTACATTTTAACCAAAATATTAAAACCTGTGCCGGTTTACCTGACAAAAGCCAATTGGCACATTGCTTGTTAAATAGAATTAGAAAATAAGAATTCATCACATAAACAAAGATAAAATAGCATGTCAAAAATTATTGGTATAGACTTAGGAACAACAAACTCTTGCGTAGCCGTAATGGAAGGTAACGAACCTGTAGTTATAGCCAACAGTGAGGGTAAACGTACAACGCCATCCATTGTTGCATTTGCAGAAAATGGTGAGCGTAAAGTAGGTGATTCTGCAAAACGCCAGGCGATCACTAACCCAACAAAAACAATTTATTCAATTAAGCGCTTTATGGGCAGCAGCTTTGCTGAGGTTTCCAAAGAAGCTGGTCGCGTACCTTACAAAGTTGTAAAAGGCGACAACAATACTCCACGTGTTGAAATTGATGACCGTAAATATACTCCACAGGAAATTTCTGCAATGATTCTGCAGAAAATGAAAAAAACTGCTGAAGACTTTTTAGGTCATGAAGTAACAGAAGCAGTTATTACTGTTCCTGCTTATTTCAACGATGCTCAACGTCAGGCTACGAAAGAAGCTGGTGAAATCGCTGGTTTAACAGTTAAACGTATCATCAACGAGCCAACTGCTGCTGCTTTAGCTTACGGTTTGGACAAAGCACACAAAGACATGAAAATTGTTGTGTTTGACTGTGGTGGTGGTACTCATGACGTTTCTGTATTGGAATTAGGTGATGGTGTATTTGAAGTAAAATCTACTGACGGTGATACACACTTAGGTGGTGATGACTTTGACCACATTATCATTGACTGGTTAGCTGCTGAATTCAAAGCTGAGAATGGCATGGACCTTAGTCAGGATCCAATGGCATTACAACGTTTGAAAGAAGCTGCTGAGAAAGCTAAAATTGAGCTTTCAAGCACTACTTCTACTGAAATCAACTTACCATATATCACTGCTGATGCAAGCGGTCCGAAACACTTGGTTAGAACTTTAAGCCGTGCTAAATTTGAGCAACTGGCTGCTGATTTAATCAAACGTACTATCGAGCCTTGTAAATCTGCTTTGAAAAATGCTGGTTTAAAAACTTCTGATATTGATGAGATCATTTTAGTTGGTGGTTCTACACGTATTCCTGCTATTCAGGAAGCTGTAAAAGCATTCTTCGGTAAAGAACCGTCTAAAGGTGTAAACCCTGATGAGGTTGTAGCTATTGGTGCTGCAATTCAAGGTGGTGTTTTAACTGGTGAAGTTAAAGATGTATTGTTATTAGACGTAACTCCTCTTTCTTTAGGTATTGAGACTATGGGTGGTGTAATGACTAAACTGATCGAAGCAAACACGACTATCCCTTCTAAAAAAGCAGAAACTTTCTCTACAGCAGCTGACAACCAGCCTTCAGTAGAAATCCACATCTTACAGGGTGAGCGTCCAATGGCTGCTCAGAACCGTACGATTGGTCGTTTCATCTTAGATGGTATTCCTCCTTCTCCACGTGGTGTTCCTCAGGTAGAAGTTGCATTTGATATTGATGCAAACGGTATCTTACACGTAAGTGCAAAAGATAAAGCTACTGGTAAAGAGCAAAAAATTCGTATTGAGGCTTCTTCAGGTTTAACTGACGAAGAAATCAAAAGAATGAAAGAAGAAGCTGAGCAAAATGCTGATGCTGATAAAATTGCTAAAGAAGAAGCTGATAAAATCAACAGTGCTGATGCTTTAATCTTCTCTACTGAGAAACAATTGAAAGAATTCGGTGAGAAAATCTCTGCTGATAAAAAAGCTCCGATTGAAGCTGGTTTAGCGAAATTACAAGCAGCTCATGCAGCTAGAAACTTCGCTGATATCGATGCAGCTCAGGAAGAATTACAGGCAGCATGGAATGCAGCATCTGAAGAGATGTACAAAGCTGGTCAGGAAGGCGCGCCTGCTGAAGGTGGTGCTGAGCACGCAGCAAACGGTCAGGCTGATTCAGCTGATAACGTTACTGATGTTGACTTTGAAGAAGTAAAAGACGACAAAAAATAAGCTTAGCTTATCTCAAATAAAAAAG
>Ga0194135_10001380_pt1 | contig 14466 bp, 15 predicted proteins | sample LitLau_LLRF_2013_FD_134024 | JGI IMG/M metagenome (GOLD analysis project Ga0194135, IMG submission 134024) | Freshwater sediment microbial communities in response to fracking from North America - Little Laurel Run_MetaG_LLRF_2013 (version 2) | ecosystem: Environmental > Aquatic > Freshwater >...
GGTGACCTTCGGGGCATCTTTTATCCTAAAATTGCTAGCCAGCTTATATAGTACTCATTTCCAACATCAGTACAGGTTCCTTATTAACACTTCCGTGGTTAGCTTGTTAATGAAACATTTGTGGTCCGTGGAGTCTCATCTTATCCAGAGAGGTTTCGTCTCACTATCTGGACAAATATTCGTCCACAGTCAATTGCCTATAGGTGATTCAGACAGATACGCAGTATTAGGCTTGTCTATGCAAATTACAGTATGGGTTTGCTGTTATATTATGAAGTATGATTAGGAAGGCAGTTTGATTTCATGATTGCATGTATATCTTTTTGATCTGTGTTTATGCAGAAAAGAGCAGAATGGAGGGCTGTACACGAACCCAACCAGTAATAATCAACCCAATCAACGACTGAGTTACTTTAATATTGCTGGCCAAACTCCTCTTTTGGGGATAACGACGGGAGAAATGCTGAATCAAGCCGCAGAAAAGTACGGAGACAAAGATGCACTGGTAGTCCCCTTTCAGAATATCAGGATAAGTTTTAAGCAACTTAAACAAGAGGTGAGATAATGAACTCTCTGGTCATTTTTCAACTTCGCGAATCTCTACTACCTCAATCCTAATGTATAGTTAATGACGGATGATAGCATGCTACTCTCATTTTTATTTTGAACTATTTATCTCGTTTTTAATACAAAAAGAATATATTGAAGTCTTAATTATCGGTTTTGAGGTTAAAAAATGTTATACGATTGGAAACTTCTACAATTAAGTGAGGTAATTGAAAATTACCTTTTTGTATGAAAACCTAATAGACTAACTAAGTAGATTAAATGGTTAAAAGCCGTCACTGATAACGTGAGAAAATGAATACGTCATTCCGAGACAAGGTGCTTCATGCATCCGTATGGGTTTCCCCAGAGGTGGATAGTTTATCTATGAAAGATCAAAATAATGATAGCTTCTTTGTTAGTCTATTGTGTGAGTTTAAAATTACTTAAAGTATGTTGTTGAAAAAATGTTTATTTGACTGTAAGTAATTCCCATTCTCATGCTCTCTTGGATTTTAAGGCATTATTGCTAATGTTGAACCGACATTATATTAATAATCTTAATCGACTATATAATTAATTGCTTGTAGGTTGATAACTTTGCCGGAGGGTTGTTGTCTTTGGGACTTAAACGTGGAGATAGATTGGGAGTTTGGAGTCCGAATACATACGAAGCATACATTGCACAATTGGCAGGATGGAAGGCCGGCTTAATTGTGGTAGGCTGCATTTCCTCCAAGAAACGGTTTTTGAAATTAGAGAATGAAGTACAAACCTATTAATGCCAATTTCATGTTACATAGGTGTGCATTAACGCTGCGTTACAAAAACGAGAATTACTGTACGCATTAAACAAAGTAGGAGTCAGATGTCTCATAATTTCAAAGCCATTCAGAAATCAAGATTTTTACGACATACTGACTAACTCCGTCCCAGATGTTAAGACATGTGAACCTGGAGTCCTAAAAAGCAGCGATGCTCCTGAATTGGAATTTGTAATTGCTGTGGAATCTGATCTACCGTAAGAATTTTATTTTGATAAGCCAAATTCGCAAAATTCACACACACAAGGAAAAACTGCATTATTCCAATTTTATCTTCACCAATTACTTATCGTGTATTTGTCCTGAGGACTATCAATTTTTAAAGATCGCAAATGAACTGAGCACATAGTGGGCAAGTTGCAAAGCCAGGTCATAATTAAAATTGAATGGGTTTTACCTTTGGCGTGTGAATACCTAGTAGAAGTAGTAAACCAGAGTTTACCTTATTTGCAAAGAAAAGGTGTAGTTGTTGAACTAGTTAATTATTGCGTTGTAACACTTGAATACATTGCAATGTGTACAGGGGAACGCTACGCTTTTCCTCAATTCAAGAGTTGGGCCGAACGAATATAATCACAAGTCTGCTAGAGACTATTGATGTTCAGTTTGATGACGTCTCCACCTTGTTTTTCACATCGGTTCGTACGCAAAACTCATTTATTTGAAAGCGTATGTGCACTTGTTTAATGTAAGAATACGTTCATAACTTTGTATAGGGGACGACAGGAACTCCTAAAGCAGTTATGATTTCCCATCACAGTTGGATTAACAATGCGCATCTTGTTGGGAAGCGACTCCAACTCAATGAAAATGTATGAGTACCATCTGATTAACAAATAACCAAAAGTTTGAAAGAAAACTGTTCCATTGATTCCGGTTTTTTGCTTGTCAAGGATCGCATTTGTCTACCAGTTCCTATTTTTCATTTGTACGGATGTCAGATTGGAATCTTTGCCTCTATACAATACGGATCAACTGTAGTAATGCCTTCCTTTGGATATGACGCTAAAGCAATCGTTGCAGTTTCCGCAGCAGAAAAGTAAAGACGATTTTACCTCATAAACTTTAATAACAGTCATTTAATTTTAGTGGTTTTCTCCAGGTGTACAGTCATCGCAGGAACTCCAACGATGTTTGCAGACCTATTAAAAGTTGAGTCCGAAGTAGGAAACAACTTTAACCTCACCAATTTGAAGACTGCTGTGACGGCTGGTGCAATCTGCTCAGAGCAACTTATCAATGAGATCAAAACTAAACTCCACTTCAAGTTTGTCTACGTGCGTGAGAAATTTTCATTCTGAAAATGCGGCATATCTATGCATAATTAGTCATATAACTGACCATGCATATAATATACATTGTGACGCGAAATAATTATAAAACTTGATTTATAGAGCAACTACGGTATGACGGAGCTTGGATGTGCGTACCTCAGTCTACCTAATGACTCAGATCTCACCACTTCGACAACTATTGGGTATCCTTGTGAGAATCTCGAAGTTAAACTTGTTGACAAAAACGGTCACATTGTTCCTATTGGAGAAGAAGGAGAGTTGTGCGTTCGAGGTTACAACGTAACTCATGGGTATTGGGGAGAACCCGAAAAAACTGCAGAAGTATTGGAAACTTCAAGATGGTTCCACACGGGGTATATATTTATGAATGTTCATGGATGAAGATGATTTCGGCCCTATTTTTCAGAATAATAGTATTATCATCTTTGAACTTTTAGGGACATTCTTGTCATGTTTGATTCTGGACATGCCCAAGTTGTGGGAAGACTCAAGGAAATGGTTAATCGGGGTGGAGAGAACGTATATCCCAGAGAAGTTGAGGAGTTCCTCAAGACACATCCTAAGATTGAAGACGCCCAATTGTTTGGAGTTCCTGATGTTCGTATGGGAGAAGAACCTGCAGTTTGGATCCAATTGAAGGAAGGGGAAGTCATGAGTGCAAACGATGTTAAAGTTTTCTGCAAAGGACATGTAAGCTAAAATATAAAATTGAAGGATTGAGACAAGAAATATCTTGAGACAAGTAGCTGATTTTTTCATTCGTTTTCTTTTCGCAGATTGCCCACTTTAAAATACCCAAGTATATTATATTCCGTGATGACTTCCCGAAAACACCTTTGGGGAAGGTGCAGAAATTCAGAATGAGAGAGGAGACCGTGAAAATTTTAAAACTGTAGTGTTTTTAAGCGATACAGATTGGATTGATATTATTTTATGACAACATGCAAGTTATGAGTAATTATGGTTAATTATACATATTTAGTTCCGCCACAGCCGCAGCTCAGTATTGTTTCTCCGTTGATGTTATCAGTAATTATTTTAATCCTGGTGTTTACAATGTTTTCGCACGTATAAAAATATGTAAACTAGTTTATTAGTAAGAAATTGTTACTCTCTGCAAGTGTGTCTAAAAACACGAGTACAAAAAATATATCGTTAGTATAGTAATTGATGTTTACTTCTTTAGTGGTTATTGCTACTTATTGTTATACGCATAGACTGGAAAAATACCCCTAAAACTGCTTTGTAACAACACTAACTGTTATGTGAAAAAGGAAATATAAGGAGATTTACGACGGAACTGGGGGAATTTCGTAAAAATAAATGTATATAATGCATGAGATTCTGTTTGAATAAAGCATTCCTCAATCTGGTTTTACTTGAGCTCAACAATTCGAACAAGTTTGTCTGCACTGATAGCAATATAATTTCATCAGACTTACTGGGAAGTTTTAACAGTTGCACTACATTTGACATTTTGTTAAAAGTTGCATGGTTCCAGTTTCCAGTTACGTTTGAGACATTAATGGTTTTCGTTTGACAGAAATAAATAAGAACCTTGATAGAGTTACTAACTAAACTTATAATTTGAACTGTTCTGAGATTGAAAAACTGTCGATTAAATCGACCCGTGTAATTGAAGAGTTAAAAACGATCTCAAGTTCAGAGGCTTACTAATCTTAAGGATTTGGACACGTGCCGAGTTTCGATATTACGTAAGTTCAACTCTGAAATAATATTATGCACCTTCTTATGCGTTATCTTATGCATTACAAACAAACATGTAGATTACAGAAATAAACAAAGATTACAATAGGTTTTAACAATACTTGAGGCTTCATATCATGCAACCCAATTCTGGTTGAAATCCTGGTCAAACTGCTTGAGAGTAGGAACACTGCAAACGTGTTTGGAGAGATTATATATATGGCTCGTTTTACATGCATGCAGCTATGAGTTATTTGTTATATTTTAAGGATAATTAAAGTTGCTAAAGGTAAGTCTGCAGCCTTGGATTTGTCAAAGTCCCTGGGTGCTCTAATAGTTGCGAAAGATCATCTTAAATGATTCTATATATGAAGCACTTGATTTGTATGTGTAATTGATACTTTGATTGTCTTTAATTACCTTTTCTGCATAAAGCAACCATTAGCACCAATTAGAGTTCACCGACAACCGATTTTATATGACCACTGACTATACGCTGGAGAGTCATTAAGAAGTTAGTGGTCTATTGCATCTCGTAGCATCATCGACTTTGCTGTAGATCACAGCTCAAAGAAACACTTACACTGTGCTATACATATTCCCGGAAATTTTTATAGAAACATTTATTTATACAGCCAACTTTTTACAATGGGTCCTGTAGAAGAACCACAATTGAGTTATTTTAATACTCCTGGACGAGTTCCTCTGCTAAGCTACACTATTGGAGACCTCATTGACGCATCCGCTGTAAAATACCCACACAAAGAAGCCGTGGTGGTGCCATTTCAAAACATTCGCAAGACCTTCAGTGATTTGAAGTCCGAGGTGAGTCATGAAAATGATTAGTATATCAATATAGAATCCAAGACCCTGAGTGTTAGAGTTAGAACATAGGAAGTTATTAGGGGAAAATATACGGAATCATAACAATTAAATCTATTGCAATGTGCATGAAAAAATACATATGTTGGCAATGTTTTTCAGGTCGATGAGTTGGCGAAAGGCTTGTTGTCTTTGGGGCTAGCGTGTGGCGATCGATTAGCTGTTTGGAGTCCTAACACATACGAAAGTTACATTTCCCAGTTAGCTGGATGGAAAGCTGGTTTAATTGTGGTAATTACATAGGTTAAGGTTGAATATATTTACGGGGAATTATTGAACAAGTAAAAAATCGTTTAGGTGTGCATCAATGCTGCTTTACAAAGAAGAGAATTATCATATGCTTTAAATAAAGTCGGAGCACGTTGCATCATTATCTCAAAGCCATTTCGAAATCAGAATTTCTATCGTATTTTAAGCAGCGTTGTCCCAGAACTTTCACAAAGCCAACCCGGATATTTAAAGAGCCTAGAAGTTGCAGAACTTGAATTTGTCATTTCAATTGAGCAGAATTTGCCGTAAGATTCGACATTCATTAATCGTCAAGTTTCATGTCTGAAAGCCGTTCTTGTTTTTAAATAGAGGAACAATTCCATTCCAAAGCTTACTGGAACGGGGCCGAGATTATATACTAGGTTATCAACAAGACTTCCCGAGCTTAGATTTCGATGATGGGTGCACAATTTTCTTCACGTCGGTACATAACAAAATCTCAAAATCTCAATAACTCGTACAGCATCATCATATGAATAAACATACCAATAAATCTTGCATAATTTATCATTAGGGAACAACAGGAAGCCCAAAAGCAGCTCTAGCTTCTCATCACCAACTGATAAACAATGGGAATGTAGTTGGACGACGCATTCTGTTGTTAGAAAGAGTGAGAAAAAATTTGATTAAATTCCTTTGAACTCAAACTAAGCTCCCCGTGTTGTTTCGTAACAGGATAGAATTTGCCTTCCTGTTCCTTTATTTCATGGATATGGATGTCAAGTAGGCATATTCGCAGCATTGCTACATGGAGCTACAATTGTTATGCCTTCATATGGTTACGACCCTAAGGCAATTTTGAAAGTTAGCTCTGATGAAAAGTAAGTAGAATCCGTTTACTCTTTTTTGCTACAGTATTACGTTTTAATACAATGTTGATATATTTTGCAGGTGCACTATAATTGCTGGAACTCCGACAATGTTCTCAGATATTGTAAAAGAAGATATCAAGTCTTTGCAAGTCGATCTTTCTAGTCTCAGAAGCGCAATAGCTGGAGGCTTGATGTGCTCTGCTGATCTCATCAAAGATTTGAAGTCTAAACTGAATTTTCAGCACATTTTTGTAACAAATCTCCTAAAACTTATATATTTTTTACAATTGAACACGACTGATTTCGGTTATGGTTTGGTATAGATTAATTATGGGATGACTGAGACAGGGTGCTCTTATTTGGGTCTTCCAGAAGATCCAGATGACATTTTGTCATCTACTGTTGGATTCCCATGCGAGAATATCGAAGTTAAATGTGTGGATAAAACAGGAAAAATAGTTCAGGTTGGAACAGAAGGCGAGTTGTGCGTCCGAGGTTATCCAGTGATGAAAGGATATTGGGGAGAGCCAACAAGCACTGCAGAAGTTTTGGAACAATCTAAATGGTTTCACACTGGGTAAGCTAGTCGATTAATTTTAAATATTGAAAACCATATTGCTTTCAGATTATAATTTAACATCCTTAATTTATTTGTTGCAGTGACCTATTTGTTATGTCGCCATCGGGGCATGGGAGAATCGTAGGCCGCATTAAGGAAATGATCAACAGAGGAGGAGAAAACTTGCATCCAAAAGAAGTGGAAGACTTTCTGATGTGCCACCCAAAAGTAAAAACTGCATACGTATTTGGAATCCCAGATGCCAGAATGGGAGAAGTACCTGCCGCATGGCTAGAACTCGAAGATGGAGAGAATGTGACGCCTGATGAAATCATCAGTTTTTGTCGGGAACAGGTGAAATTAATGCACGTTTTGTAACTTTCACAAGAACAAGAAAGGTCATAAAATAACTACTAACGCTTTATTTGGTGACTTGATATAGATATCACATTTCAAAATCCCAAAGCACATTTTGTTTAAGGCCGAATTTCCACATACGCCGATGGGAAAGCCTCAGAAATTCAAGATGAGAGAAGAAACAATTAAGTTCTTAAAGTTATAACAAATGTGCAAATAATAAAGCTTATTTAGAACCGAATATCTAATTACTAGCCAAACTAACAATAAAAAAGACCAAAATGCTTCAATTTACGACACTGAAATAAATCCTGAGAAGATTGTTAAAAGGGAGCTTATTAAAATTAAATAGCTTAAATCTGATCTCAATGCAACTGTAGAACATCGATGAGCTTCATATTCAACGTTAAGCCAGCGATGAGGGTCGTCAGTGTAAAGGTGCAGATCAGGGCACATGCAGTATCCTCCGTGAAGATCAGATGGATTGATTCCGGACTTGCAGAGGAGACCTGCCATACAAGAATACAAAGTTCTTCCGTGCGAATCTTTATTTGGAAAGTAACACTGATGACCAGCCTTCACAAAACACGAGTGATCGACTCGTTTCATGTGACGATGATTGCATTGGCATAGTCGAACTTCCATGTCGTAGTCATCCTCTTCAAATACTTTGGAGATACAAATACTTGAGTTTGCACACTCTGAATCACTTTGACACATTTCCCCTATAGATATTTGAAAATCGTCTTGATTAGCGAGATGCGTTTGATGCACACTTCCATTGATCCTTTGATGTCGAAAGTGAGATGCCTCTACAGTTGGCGACTGTTTTGAATATGTAGCCAGAATTACGCAGATTAGTAAAAGCCTCGTCTTGAATAGCCGGTTGCCAGCTATCAAAATTACAGGAGTCATCGTGGAGTTATTTCCTGGAAAGCAAACCGTTTTTTCTAACGTAAGTTCAATTTTCAGCTTAATTCTAGTATAAAAAAGTTAAACACTGCTAGATGCGAACCTTTGCGGTATCCTCCTGGCTTTATTGATGTTATTTGATTCTTTTAATTCGCACAAGGATAAGTTATAGCTTCTCCGAAATTACTGGCAACTGGTAGGCAATGGCTTACACAACTACAAAGCTTAGATATGACTCGCACACTATCATAGTACAGACTATTTGGACACGAACATTACGCAAATTAGCAGGATCATCATTCGCATAAGCAAGAGGCTATCAACGATCAAGACAATTTTCAATATTAAGATAGACAAATGACCAGACAGAAGACTTCTCATAATCATAATAATAACCAGCAATGAGACATAAGTGCTTTTCCGCAATTTGACTACCTATTTGAATGTGATTTCGCAAAACAATACGACTAAAAGCTGAACTTTGTTATGGCATAGATGACAATATTAATTGATGGATTTATGTCATGGCTCACAGAACAAAATAACAAATTCAATCAACTGTATACGGTTAAGTCGAAACTTGGTGAGAAGCACAATATAAGTGCCTAGCTTGGATTTCCTCTAACCGAAAGTTAGCACGGCTTTATTGAGATTTTTTGTACGAAAATGAGTTAACATAGGATTTTCGATTGAGGTGATCAATATGAGGTATATATTGGGAGGTGAACGGAGTGCTAAAATCGAGAAAGCTTAGAATATTCCAACTCGCAAGTTGGCTCGTATTGTTCTAGTCAGCCAGCTTTTACTAGAATAAAGATTTCTTCATTCATTAATTGAAATGTTATCCTTAGATTCATCACAGAGTGTACAAACGAAGTCAAGTTCAATGAAAAAGATGCATATGAAGTAATTTACATTACAAATAGTTAACCGTATTGTGTTTTTCCTATTTAAGTAAAGGTCTAGAAAAGCTGCAATTCAGTTATACATTTTATCTATAGGCTGTTATAAGTTTTGCATAAGAATGATCTGTAAAGCTGTGTATTTTTGCCTTTCGGCACCGTTTCTTATACCTCTGAGTTCCGGAATACAACTACCTTTCACAACAGCTGTAAAAAGGCTAGGTTTGTATTGTAATTGAAGGAATATGTTTTTGATTGCATGATTCATAATAAAATGAAAACTACTTCCAGGAAAGCTAAATGTCGATCCAAGCTCTGTGACCATTTCGGGATTCTCTTCTGGAGGTGCCCAAGCAATGCAATTTCATATCGCACATTCATCCAAAATATCCGGAGTTGGGATTTTCTCAGGAGGTATAGTATTTTTATATCTGATTAAATTAACTTCTTCATCTGTTCATCATAGATTAATTAAAACTAAAGTTGAATAATTTAATTTAGTTCCATATATTTATGGACATGGACGAATGAGAGAGGATTTTTATGTAACAGAGCCAGATAAGTTTAACACTTCGTTTGCGATTGAAATGATGAGGAAATACGAAAAGAATGGAGTTGTCGATTCATGTAGCAATATTAAGAAAGCCCGAGTGTATGTTTATCATGGAACTAAAGACACGACAGTTTATCCAGGTTCGAGTAAATAAAAGTCATGCATCAATAATGTCTTCTCATACCTGTAACCCAAGCTGTTGTTTGTGTAGGCAGTGGAAAAGCAATTTCAAAGATATACACTGAATTCAATCCAAATATGCGTGTGAATTTGGATGAAATTCCTGCTGAACATGGAATGGTATCGTGTGTAAAGCTGTCTTCATCAAATGAGAATATAAGCATGTTCTAACCTATATAAAATATCTTCTGTTTTGTAGCCCAGTGATAATTCAGGAGGCCCATGTGGGACTTTGAATCTTCTTCATTACTTGATTAACAATTGCAAATACAACGGAGTGTATGAAATGTTCAGTCACATATACGATGGAGATATTAAGAAACCCTCACAGACGGTAGGGTCTGTTAGACTAGCTGGAGATTTTTTTACTTTTGATCAGTCAGAATTTCTTGAGAAACGAGGCAGGACATCGGCTAGTATGGACAAACATGGTTACGCTTACATACCGTCAGGGTGCAATGAAAATGTAACCTGCAGGTTTTCTATCGCTTTACACGGATGTGCTCAGCCCAAGTAATTAAAATATATTTGTAAAAGATTTTTAAAATGATGGGTGTCAGAAATATGTTGGATGTTAATTTGTCAGACAAATGTATGGAGACAAGTTTCCGAAAACTACGGGGTATCTTGAGATGGCAGAGCTCAATAATATAGTAATGATATTCCCACAAACCAAGAGGTCCTTTTTTAATCCCAGAAACCCGTCTGCTTGTTGGGATTGGATGGGCTTTACGGGAAAAGATGATTACCGTAAGTAAAACAGCATTTAATGATTACTCAGACACTTTGCTAATGGATGACAACTTATTGCAAAATCAGCAACTCAGAAAGGATTACAAATTATGGCAATTAAGGGCATGATGGATCGAGTTATCGGTGGATAAGAATGGGAACCTTATCTATAATTTATTAATATAAAATTATATGTCATAATAAATTGAACAAAGTTAAACAAATACAGTTCCTGTTCTTTTCGTCATGAGTCATGACAAAGGGTGAATTCGACTTGTCTTTAGTCTACAGGATTACACAAGAAGATTGTTTTCCCTGAAAAGCCATGAAATTTGCGTAAAAATGGTGGAACGCAATGTCCATTTTAATTGCTAACCCTTCTGATTTCTCTCTCACATAATAACTCAATGGAACCAAGGCCAAATTAGACTCGAGCATGATTGGGTTCAAAGGAAGACTCTGGAACCATTCTTCCCTTAATAAATCACCTTCTTCCAAAGGCATTTTTGTAAGATCTGCTGATTTGAATTTCAAATCTCCTCCATGGAAGGCCATGTCTACATCGTATCCCTGTAAAAATCCAGATTTTGATTTGGGACTTGATGGTGTAGCAGCTAAATTAAGTCCATCTCCAGTTATCCACTGAAACACTTTACTTGTCTCAAACTCGTCTGAAGGTAAAGCTGCATCTTGCTTAAGGGATTTATAAATTCTGGACAGAATTTGACCTCTAAAATTCACCTGCGCGAATCCCCCTCCGTATGCTGACTTCACTACGTGCGTTCCCCAATACTTGAAGAACTCTTGCCAAGCGTCGACTGTGCATTGCTGCCTTGTGTCTAAATCTGGAAGTGTAGTTACTATTTCCCAAAACTGAGGTTTAAATTCGATCTCGTCACTTCGTCCCAAACTCAATTGGAATACTCGGTATTCAATGAGAGCTGTTGCAGTTGTAGACTTGGTTGGTTCTTGATTAGACTTGATTACATTGTAGCCTATTCTTTGATTAGCAATCACCACTGGTGGGTGATTAGAAGACAAACTGACATTCTTAATGCTTAAGTCTTTAAATCGATCTAGTATGTAGTCTTCATTAGATGTGTAAAACTTGAAAACAATTTCCCTGTCATCTATTAACTTACAACCAATTTCTTCAGGAATCAGCCCAACAGGAGATGTCTTCAGACCCCCTGAGAAAAGAAACGGAGACACTTGGGTTACCTGGTCCTTACTTACATCGAATCCTTGTCCAATGTAAAGAGCAGGATAGCACGACGGAACTCTTAACTGTAGAGTTTCTGTTAAGAGGTCAGCCACAACAGGATTGTGTTGAGGAATCTGCTTCAGTACTGAAAGGATCTTTTGTGGTGAATCTGGCAATTCTGCAAAGTTCTTTATCTTCAATTTCTGGAAAAGTTGTAGTAAAGTCTCGAGTGATGATGGATACTTGTGACGAAGTTTCATGTCTATATTTTCCCATCCTATCTCCAATAGTAAAGTTATTTCTGTGCGCTCGATAGGAATCACTTTATTTGCCAGTTGAGTTCTGATAGACTTTTGAACAGTCAAAGTTTCAGGATGACTCCATGACATAAGTGGAATTCTTTTTGATACATAGCACTCTATAATCGCTTGCGGATGGTTCTGTCCGAAAGCTGATGTCATTGCTGACCACTCGTCCGTGTTGTCTTTTAGAGCGTGTTCTTGTATCAGTTTCCGTAAATTTCCCAGTAGGTTTGTTTGCAATCGACCTGACCCATCGCTAATTATGCTGCTGTTATTATTATTTATATCTTCTTGTGTGGGCTCATAGAATGCAATGTTGATGTCACACCCATTTCCGATCCGCATTTGCTCTCGGATGACATGAGACAATTCAGATGAAATATTATCCACGTCTTCCATCGCTCCTTCAGGAATGTGTGTAAAGACAAAGATAGTTTCCGAAGGAGACACGAATTGATGTTGGAACTGGTTGAGTATTTTTAAAAACCTGATGACGCTTTCTTCAACTTCCAAGTCGTCTTCCTCGTCCGATTCGCACTTGAGAACAACTAGCGTAGCCACAGGTACTTTTGCCTTGATCCCTTCTGACTTTTTCTTGTACGCAAGCAATGTTGATACAATAGATGCGTTGTAATCATCATTGTTAGTAAAACCAGGAACATCCAAAATCTTTAGAGTGACATCATTCATGAAACCCTCAACTTTCGCTGATATCTCAGTTAACTCTGGTTTTGATTTGATTTCTTCTGAGCCCGGCCTTGGGTTTAGAAGATCAGTGTTTAAAAGATGGTTTATCTGAAAAAAAAGACAGACCTTTAGTTAGTAAAGAAAAAGAGTTACTTATTTACAGTTTTAGTTAGTCTCACAATTGAAGATTTTCCAGAGCTCTTTTGACCGATAACAAACAATGAGGCAGTAAGCCCAGGGTCATCTTCAGTAGTCTCATTCGCTTTATCAACTGTAAGTTGTTCCAGACTTGAATCTGCTTCTTGCCTTAAGACTGGAGCTGCATTACAAACTACAGGTTTCGATTTGGAATATCCCTTTTTATCTTCGGCGAAACTTGAACTCCTTTCAAAAGTCCTTTTAAGCATCTTGACACTTTTAAGACCTTCAGAATCAACTCCATGTTTAGAGCTTGCTTTGTTGTGGTAATCACAACTGTCCTCAGATTGTCCACGGGAAAGCTTTTTCTGGGAAGTCTGGCCGGTCTGTTCTTCTTCAGCATCTTCATTCACACTATTGTTGCGACTTCGAAGACCTCTAAAGGAAATGGACAACCTTTTTCTCAGAGACATAATCTCTGGAGCTGTTTCTTTAGAAGTGATTGAAGTTTTACAAAGCTCATCATTGTTTTCAGTGCTTCGTTTTCCATTCACTTCCTTGAGAATTGCAGTGGGTCCATCATTATGACTTGACACAGACGATGTTGGAGAATGAGACCCACTTTCTCCTTCGTAAGGAGGAATATTTCTCAAATGCGGAACTTCAATTGTACCTGATGACATACGTCTGAGCGTATTGGACACTCCACTAGAAAACTTTTTTAGAAGACTCTTGACATCTGTAGGAGTACTGGGAGTTCCTGGACGACTTCCATTGCTTTCAGAGATACAGGGATCGTCTTTGGTGTTAGTAAAGCTTATATTGGCATCTTTCAATGGAAGTTTTAGCTTGAGGCTTGGCCTTGGAGACTTGCTTAGTGGCTTATCTGGAGGACCTTGACTTTTCACTTGATTATTCACAGCAGACGACGACTCCTCAAGTTGAATTTGAGACACTTGGATTTGTTCTACATCCATAACTGCTGGAATACTCTCAGCACTAGCGTTGACACTGCTTTGGGTAGAGCTGTTGGAAGGTGACTTCCCATCGCCCCTTGTTCGTGGTTTCGTGAAAGGTCTTGGGGAAAGAAAAGTAGTATCTGCTGCAGGCTTAAGTGAAGCTTCCAACTGCTTCACTTTGTCTTTCACTTTGACAGAATACAAGTTGGCTGGCCTTTGATTAGAATTTTGCATTTTGAGAGGAAATACTATACTGCACCTTTTCAAATTGACTATAGATTGTGGTTAATGTCTGGAGAACTGATAGTTTTCGGTTGGTTAAATCCACCTGTTGGAAATATAAATTCATCTGTATGAGCTTTTATGAGCCCCACTACACAATAAGTCACAAAAACATGTTGATTATGCATTCACAAAGTTTATTTGATTTGGCCCAGATTTATCATTTTTTGCAGAGCAGATGGAATTATGATGATTGATGATAAAAGCCATGAAAGATAAGGATATATTATAGTATAATGCCAATGTGCGGGTGGTAAAGATTCATTTTTTCATTTCTTGTTTGCACTGCAAATATTTATGAGATGTATTTCGTGAAATATTATTAGGAACTGGAAGGTTATTCCATAATTCCACACGTATAAA
>Ga0194135_10001382_pt1 | contig 14439 bp, 21 predicted proteins | sample LitLau_LLRF_2013_FD_134024 | JGI IMG/M metagenome (GOLD analysis project Ga0194135, IMG submission 134024) | Freshwater sediment microbial communities in response to fracking from North America - Little Laurel Run_MetaG_LLRF_2013 (version 2) | ecosystem: Environmental > Aquatic > Freshwater >...
CAAGCTCCATACTCGGTAACTTACTCACCTCATTCGTAAAAAACGCATGCTTTAGATTTCAAATAGTGTTCTCATAGTTGTTGTCAGTAGTCCACGCGACTCTTGAGAGTTATCAACTCCGTGTTATTCCACACATATAGGTATATAAAACGATTAGATAAGAACGAGTGGAAAAGATGCAAAACATTTGATCATACATATTCATCTTTGTACAGTGAGATTTTTGTTAGTTTACTGCGTTTTTTGCCGTATATATCCAGGTTACTCTGTCTTCTTGCAGGTCAATCTACAAAACAACAACAGAGTCGACGAAGACTGCGAAGTAATAAGACGAAGATCTTTTGGTTTTAACACTGCCGATACTTATAGGAATTAAACTATCGGAATTAAAAGGAAGATTCCATATTGCAGGAATCGTCTCATCTAGTACACACTTTCACACATCGCGTTCGTTAACTTTCGCAACATCTCTGAAATAGATATGAAGGAATTTTGGTGGACACAAGAGTACTGAATGAATATATCGTGTCTTGATGTTTTCTTTCGCTCTTTGGCCAGGTAACTTACTTCACTGAGGATAGTATAATTAGCATGTTACAAAGAAACCGAGCTAGACGATATGACACTGGGTCTGCGTAATCCCTAACCCATAAGAAACCTTAGAAAAGTCGTTGATGACCTATTGCTCGTTTTTGCACTTGTTCGAGATTCTCACATGTAGTGGATTCGTTTAATGTCATTTTGTTTTCTGGGACCGTTTAATGATTCACACTGTGCTCGCATTTATAACAATGTGAAAATATGTAAGTAAAAACCCAAAAGCTCTTACACTCCAGATAAATTTCAATTATCTCGTAACTTCTTGATTACTTTCATCATCATCAATTATACAGATGATATCAACCAACGTACTTCAACATAACTAACAAGAACAATATTAATCTATAGATATTGTACCGTTCGACATAAAGTACAACTCTCTGACCTGCAAGGTAAAAGTTAAAATCGAGTTTGCATGATTACTACATTATAGAAAAATAGCTAAAACAAAGAAGAAGAAAAGTTTCATGCAGTTACTACCTCAATCAAAGGAATTTCAATGATCACATAACAATGAAATACGCCGCAATGTTTTGGGTTTTAGGCACCATTCTACCTAACCTGGAATACAAGGGATGAGTTCATGAAATGATGAGAACTGCACATTTGATTCTCCGTGAATCAAACCAAATGCGAACGACATATATTATCATCATAACTTTCATAACGATAGAAATCCACATAGAGGCAAAAGTAGTGAGTGAGACCTTGAGGGAGACAATAACGCACACACCTTCACAAACCTTTCTCCGGCTTCAGTGACAAAGTCGTGCTGCAAGAGAGAAAGTATTTTCGAGTGTATTTCCTTTTAATCCAATTGAGCGGATTAAGAACCGAGGTATAAAATGAACGGTGGGTACATTTCTCTCCCCAATCTAACACCAACTCTGTTTCCAAGTTCTTCAAGCAGCAAGAGCAGCCCTCAAGTAGTTCTCCCAAGTGATCGTGCAGAGCAGATAAATAAAATGGTTGTGTCATTCAAAGTTTTCAAGAAATCGTCTCCTAACGGAAAGATCATAGTGTACTTGGCTAAACGGGATTTTGTCGATAACATCTCTTGTGTTGAGCCTATCGATGGAGTCATCGTCATCGACCAGGATTACTTGCACGACCGAAAGATCTTTGGTCAGCTTGTGTGCTCTTTCCGATATGGCCGAGAGGAGGATGAAGTGATGGGACTTAAGTTCCAAAAAGATTTGCACTTGGCATCTGAACAGATTTATCCACCGGGAGCTTCTAAGCCTGTGCCCTCTAAACTACAAGAAAGGCTTATGAAGAAACTTGGACCTAATGCTTTTCCATTCACTTTCAAATTTCCACCAAACTCTCCAGCGTCCGTTACTCTCCAGCCTGGACCTGAAGATCAAGGGCGTCCTTGTGGAGTTGAATACTTTCTGAAGGCTTTTGCTGGAGAAACCGATGCAGATCGGTCTCATAAGAGGTATAATAACAAACTCTGAGAGAGTTCTCTGAATTCATGCGATGCTTTCACGAAGTCACTAACTACTTCGTAAGTTTGTGTGTAAATATACGGCAATATACGCTTCTATATTATTCAGGTCTACAGTATCCCTCGGAATCCGGAAAGTGCAGTATGCTCCACCTAAGCAAGGACGGCAACCATGTACCGTCGTCCGAAAGGATTTCATGTTGTCTCCAGGAGAGTTGGAGTTGGAGGCGACATTGGATAAGCAGCTGTATCATCACGGAGATAAAATTGCAGTGAACATCTCTATAAGGAACAACTCGAATAAAACAGTGAAGAAGATTAAAGCCATGGTGCAGCAAGTTATTGACGTCTGCATTTTCAACAACGGGCAGTATAAGGCCACAGTGGCGAGTATTGAAACTCAGTGAGTTCAAAAGTCGCAATAACTCGCAATAATAAATATAGAAACCTAAACTAAATCTAAAGCCACAACTAATGTCTTTAACAGGGAAGGGTGTCCAATCAACCCCGGATCATCACTGCAAAAGGTTATGTACCTTACTCCAGCCTTGTCCAGCAACATGAACAAGCGTGGTGTGGCTTTGGACGGCCAGCTTAAACGAGAAGACACCAATTTGGCTTCCTCAACTTTGTATACTTATATAATTTACCTCTTCGAGACGTCAAACTTTCCAACATGACATAGCTTTATATAATTAGTTTCATTTTTCCTTCTTATATAGATTGGCTAACCCAGAAGAACGGGACGCTTTCGGAATAATTGTCTCGTACTCTGTGAAAGTGAAACTATACTTGGGAGCTTTGGGAGGGGAATTGGCAGCTGAATTGCCGATAATTCTGATGCACCCTAAACCAGATGGGAAAGGACCTTCTTTGATCCGTGAGGACTCCCAAGCAGGAGTCGAGACTTTCCGTCAAGATACCATTGACATGGATGGTCCGATCTGCCGTGGAGGTGAAGATCCACTTTATGATGACTTTTCTCGTATGAAGCTCCAGAGTTAAGATGCACGATGCACGACCACCATCAACAACAACAACATCTCATTCAAGTCACTCAACCATTCAACACGGACTATACACTAACCATACATATATGAAAACTTCATCTGCATCTTCTCGTCTCTGCTAATAATGTGTAGCTTTAGACAAAAAATCTCCCACAGGCGATCTCATCCTCTGTATATTCGCAATCTCCCTTCTTTTAAATTGGCCATCGAATAAACTTAAACGGGACTGCTCAACCGGTCTTCAGATATTCTTTACTTAATCATATGCTTGTAATCATCTCTCGCTCTCTCTCTCATGAACAACAAAATATTATTGCTGCTACCAAATTCAACCATCTGAAATGAACGGGGCTCCACTTAACAAAATTGTTATTTCCAAGAATTGCACTCTTTTTCTCATATTTCTCTACTTACTAGTAACAACAATTCTATAAATCCTCGAACTCTTTCAGTCAGTACTTGCACTTACACAGACATTAACACATTATACTACAATCCTAAACTGTAACTCACACGCACACTATATTATAACGAAGTGTACGAAGTTGCTATTCTTCGAATTATTTAGTTCGTGTTTCCTGACGTCGTTTATTTGTATATTGCAACATTTGTTTCTAGTTCTGCATATGAGTTTCCACCTTTTAGGTGAGAAATCCTGGAGGAAGTGGATATAAGGTAGAAGCTGTCTCAAATGGTGCAAGATGTGTAATGGAATTCCCACGGTTCATTAATACTTACATTAGCATTAAGGATTGGAGTTTCACATCGCGTCAGTCTGATTCGTGCACTTCTCTAGTTTACATACAAAATTATCATAATGCTGACTTACGGGAGACTGCTCATGTTTTTGACGTTGAGTGCGGTACCCCCACTGGTACGGTTCTTCGGGGCACTTGACTTCTACACAGATTACTTTTGGGCCCTCACCGAGTCACCGCTTCCAGACGCGTATGATTTCATTGTAGGTAAGTATTCTAGTAGGATTTTGAACAGCAAAAGCAACGAATATACAAACGATTGCGAAAATATGTAATTCTCACGTGTCAATTTATTTCGCAATTCAGTGGGAGCAGGATCTGCAGGGTCTGTGGTGGCTCTCAGATTATCGAAGAACAACAAAGTCCTTCTCCTGGAAGCTGGTGGAGATCCTTCTCCACTCAATGCCATTCCTTTATTAGCCGCTGATCTCCTTGGACATTCTCAGACTGATTGGATGTACAGCACAGTTCCTCAAAAGAATGCTTGTCTCTCCTTCCAGAATCAGGTTTGAAGAACTTACAACTCAAGGAAAAGTCTAGGGAAACATTTGTGATAGGGTTGAACGAGATATTAATATACATAAGTATTAAGTATCGGTCCAATTTTTTGTCCGTAGGCTTTACCTTGGCCTCGTGGGAAAGTCTTGGGAGGTTCTTCTACACTTAACTACATGTTGTACCTGAGAGGTCACCCGTTGGACTACGCAAACTGGGTGGAGGAAAGTGGTGATGCCAGGTGGGGATATGAACACCTACTGCCCTACTTCCGCAAATCAGTGCTAACTTACAAAGGTCAACATTCCAGTGATAGTGAGTTTTTCATTTCATAATAACATGAAGATATTTGGTATAGCTAAGCAAGACAGCCATGAATAATTACAGAACGACTGCACGGAGAATCTCCTTACGGTTTCCTCCATGTTGAACAGCGGAAGTGGACTAGCTTATACAAAGAATTCAAGTCAGCAGGGAAGGAAATTTTAGGACTAGATGAAGTCGACATCAATGGATATCAAACCTCAGGTAAAGAAGATTTATCCCTTTAATGAACATAACTTTTATTACATTATATTATTATACCTGCGTAGGATTTGGATCATTCGAAACCACTCAAAGAAACGGAGAGAGGTGGGGAACGTACGCAAGCATCCTTCGCAATGGAGCTTCACATAATCTAAAAATACTGAAATATTCACAAGTCATTAAAGTAAGGAGATTGCGTGCAACCTCAGTTAGTTATACATTTTGCGTAAGAACAAAAATCACGAGGAACCATTGATTCACGCAGGTTGAGTTGGATAAAAAAACCAAGACTGCTACAGGAGTGTGGTATATGCGTCACGGAAAGAAGCGATTCGTTGGGGCAACCAAAGAAGTCATTATTTCTGCTGGAGCCATTAACTCTCCCCAAATTCTCATGCTCTCGGGAATTGGCCCTAAGGCCCACCTCAAGGAGCACAGAGTAACAAGACACAATTGCAGAAGAAAAAGAAGAGTTAGAAGGAAAGTTAGTAATTTTGAAATTTGTCACTCTATTTCAGATTCCTGTCCTTCTGGATCTGCCTGTAGGAAAGAATCTCATAGACCATGTCATGAACGTTCTTCCTCCATTCGTTTTGAATACTCGTCAGTCTTTCCTCCCTGATAGAGACATGAATGTTGGGCTTCTCTGGGACTACTTTGTTCACGGCAATGGTATACATTCTGCAATATTCTGTAAACACAGCCAAGAAATTACTGTCGTCTTATAATATAATCTTCTACTGGACCTAACAGGACCTCTCACAGCTCCCAATGGTCTAGTTGGCCAGGCCTTCATAAGCTCCGAGGAGGTTCGGAAAACAGGACAAGACTGGCCTGATATTCAGCTGTACTTCAACCCAGTAGGGTTGTATCAAGCTATGAGTGAACAGTTTACACGTGTCGGAAAAGTCAACGAAGGAGTTATCGGACACCTTATTTCAAACCATGTTGGAAAAGACGCAGTTATTGGGCTTGCTGCATTAGTTAGACCACATAGTAGAGGAGAGCTTAGATTGAGGAATTCCGACCCTTTTTCACCTGTGATAATCGATCCCCATTACCTCGAAGATCCTAGAGATGTTGCTGTTCTTGTTGAAGGAAATAAAGTCCTCGCGAGTTTGTTTGAACAGTCTAAAACATTCCAGAAGTTCAACACAACTATGATCACTAATCCCATCCCAGGATGTGAGAATCTGACAATTCGCTCAGATGCTTATTGGGAATGCTTAGTTAGACACCTGCTGACGACAGTGTGGTAAATCAAAAAAATATCACACATGCTATCCCATGAAATGATGAAATGAGACTAATAAACCTTGGTGAATTTTTGTAGGCACCCTGTTGGAACATGTCGCATGGGTAAACGCAACGACTCTACGAGCGTGGTTGATAGTGAGCTCAGGGTCATTGGTACAACTAACCTGAGAGTAATTGATGCAAGTATTATGCCAACAATTGTTAATGCTAATACCAACGCACCGTCCATTATGATTGGCGAAAAAGGATCCGACATGATCCGAGAAGCCTGGAGTAAACACTACGAAGTAACTCAAAGACTTACTGCCACTTTCTACAAAAAACCTTCGTCTTCTTCCAAACTTTGCTTTTACTCGCAATTAGTGTAATACGATAGTGTGTAAGGAATTCAATCTCATAAATAAACTTTATTGACTTTTAAGCTCGTCTTAACACTTATCGGAATGTTGACATTGAAAGGCACATGATATTGACTATGAAGCAGCACCGTTTGATATTACTACCTTTTTGGAATTGTGAGAGGAGGCCACGTAGGGTCATTTTGGAGGTCTTTGAGAATACGTTTGTAAGCTGCACGTGATTCAGGATTCTTTTTGCATGGGCGAAGTTTTTTGAGCAGAGCCCGGAATGCATGAGTCTCAATCAGGAGAGCTAGAATGAGATTTGCTAAGGGGAGTATTAGTAGAGTTGCACGGAAAGTTGCTGAAGTCGCTTCAGCAGGTTCCAGTTCAAAAAGGGACGCTAAGAAGGAAATGGGATTGAGAACTAGGAGGAGAGTGAGTCCGGTTAGGACAAAGAGAACTCCAACAAACCATCCTGTAAATAGAAAATAACAAAATATAGAGTTAAACACTAATTTTGATTTCGCAGCTAATAAATTAATAATAGAGTAGTTTCATACCATTCGTCCAGAAAGGCAGACGAAATGGAGGTCCTTTAGAGAACGCAACTGCCAGAATCAGATACTGAAACGACGAAACAGAGAACAGGGTCGTTGTCGGCCATGAGAGTGTGGCTAAAGCGTCTGGCGATGACGTTGGGGGAAGAGGAGTATACCAGGTTTGAGAATTCAACAGAGCTAAAGCTCCCACTTGAACTCCAGTTGTAATAACCACTTGGAGTAAAAGTGCGGCCACATTAGCAAACGAAACGAGAGATGATGGCGGGGAGCGTGGAACCAGAATTGGAGCAGGACCTGTCCGTCCCATGAAAACAGCAACTGAAGTTGTGATTCCCAAGTCTATGTAAAGGAACTGCATGTCTGCTAGGTTGGTACGTTCCGTGTAGAGGAGAAGAACAGTCACGAATTGGACCATGGAGTACAATGCCATGTATTTGAATGTAGCAAAAGATGTTACTAATGCACTTCGGCCTTCACGCATTAATGCGGGGACACATGAAATATCTGCCACTTTTGAAGTGAATGGAGCTGCAACGGAAGCTTCTGCCTCGGACAATGAAACACCAACGTGGGCCATTTTTAGCGCACTCACGTCATTAGCTCCGTCTCCACACATACCAACAATATAATCCAGTCCTTGCAGAGATTCTACAAGTTCCATTTTGGCTTCAGGCGACATACGAGCGTATACAGTTGCTTTGGCAAGAATTGCGGAAAATGTTGAGGAGGTGCAGGTTGAAGGCAGCATTTCCCATGTTGCACCAACCATTGCGATGTGGTAAGGACAGGATATTGACAGATACGGGTGCGACGACGATGGTGATGAAGAAGCACTGATGCTGGGCAAGAGAGGATACAATTCGCTTTTCCGGCTTATTTCTTCCTCCTCGTCTTCGTCTGGAAAGTCGACAACTACTGTCATTGAACAATTTCGACGAGGTGGTGAAGATCTGGGTGAGGAATGAACTGCTGCAAGCGTGAATTCTAATTGCTTATCTTCTCCAATAGACACAACGACCACTGAGTTGTTTGGTGGGATTATTGTAGATTCACGGGCAACAGAAAGAGCTGTGAGCATGTTGTCCCCTGTGACCATAACGCATCGGACATCAGCTGCTTGAAGCTCTTCAATGACGCCTCGCGTAGCTTCCTTTAAGGAGTTTTGCATAACAAGGAATCCTACGAATCTCAAGTCTTTCTCCACCTAAAATAGATATGAGAATTTTGTTGAATATGGCTCATAGGTCTGTCATGGTCGATTGTAACTTAACTTAACTATAAGTATAAACGAATTTTACGTACCTTGTCCCTGTGAAGACGGTGAACTTGATGCCACTTAACATCTTTCACAGTTTTGACCGCCACTCCCAGGACACGATAACCTTCTCGTGTAAATGAATCCAAAATTTCGTCAAAGTCTTTGGGAATCCCATCAGAACACAACCCCCGGATTTTTTCAGGGGCGCCTTTGGCATAAAGAACCATCGAAGCTGGAGCCGTAGACGATGGGTCAAGTGGCCGGACTATTACCGACATTCGTTGAAGAGATGATGTGAATTCAAACTGTCGAATAAGTCCCAACTGAACTCCGTCACGGGAGACGACAGTAGGAGCAAGCAGATCGTATTTGGAAGTATCTTCCGATGTAATGGGTTCTTCGAGGACCCAACCACTACCAGCAAACATCTTTAAGTCTAATGGGTCGCCTACCAATTTTCCTCCGATGTAAGTCAACGAGTGGCATGCAGCAAGGGCCCGAAGTAAGTCACTATCTAAAGTCAGTTCGGCTCCTGGGTCTCTACATGACTCTCCAAACACCCATTCGTTCTCTCTGTCACCTTTAAGTACAGGCACTGCACACCTGTAACCAGATTAAGTGTTCTTATATTTTCCAGAAAAATATACCATCGTAAACGTACGGGGAAATTAAGACAAAACTCACCAGAAGTCTAACCCGTCTTCCGTAAGAGTTCCAGTCTTGTCAAAAGCAATGAGTTTAAGTTTTCCACAGAAATTAATACGTGGTGGGGATATGCAGTAAATTGAAGCACGCTTTAACCTCCCTTGAGCATAAACCGTTCCAACTGTCATTGCAGCAGGAAGTGCTGGAGGAACCACAATGGTCACTATGTCAAGAACACGAACAACAGTCACCCACCAAGATGTCTACAAGGACAAACAATTTGTACCCAAAAATTATTATCTGTCATTCACAAAGTATGATGAACAAATATTTAAATAATGACTCAATGACTGAGAATTGTAAACTCACTCCTCTCGAAACGTATAAGTACACAGCATAAGTCATTCCAAGTGTGGCTAAAGAAAAAAGGACGCCTACGAACTTGTATGCATCAGAATAAAACTTGAATCCTAATGGTTTAGGATACAAAATTGACCGGACCAATTGTCCTTTAAGCGTATTGAAACCAGTCCGTACAACAACTGCGGCGACCTGCGATAAAAATTAATTGACGTTAGAGTTGGTTCCATTGTTGGATTTTATCATTTAACGTATTGAGTTTTACCTTATTCCCAGCATAAAACCTAGTCTGTATAACTTGTGTTCCACAAAACAAAGTATGTCTTTTATGAGCATCTGAGTCGTATAACTCATCTTGAGGGGAATTCGGTGGTATTGGACTTTTATGAACCGGTATAGATTCTCCAGTTAACATTGCTTCATTCACAATTGCATTGCCATGTAAAAGAACAGCATCACATGGAAGAATAAATCCATGAGGAGGAATAAGAATTACATCTCCAGGAACCAGATCTGCGGAATGGATCGTCGTTTCAGTTCCATCAGGAAGACGAATTGGAACTTCTGGTGCCGCTGACGCAGCAGCCATTGCACGGAGAGTCAAAGATTGTCTTCTTGTTTCGAAAGCAGCAAGAGCAATGGAAGCAGCCGATAGGGCAAGAACACACGATGCGTAGATAATGTAATCATCCAAAGACCACAGAAGTACTGACAAGCCTTGAAAGACATAGAAAGGGTTCAAGACTTCTTCCACGAGCAAAGAAATCCACGAACCAACCTCTACTTCCATATCGTTTCCTCCATAAATGTCACGCCTGCAATATTCCAAAAGCCTTTCAACAACCATAAAGCTACCAATAAATTAAATTTCCGACTTTAATACAACTTACAGCAACATCCTCCTAGCTTCCGTCAATCCCTCTTGACTTGCTAAATGACTTAAAGTCACGTCCTCCAACCCCGTGACTTTCTTAAATAAACTTTTACGTTCATCCCACGCAAACTTTTCTTTCCGGAACGTGAAGGACCTCAACAAAGGCGGAATATCACTCCGTCTAGACTTCAAACTCGACGTAGGTGAAGACGGTGTAAACAAAACATCAGGAAGAAACGGCAAAGCCTGTACATCTACAGGAATCACCGCCTCAGCACCAGAATCATCAGTATAAAGTAACGTATCTGCACTCCTTAATGGAGCTTTCGATGCAACAAATTTCAGTCTCCATGAAGGATTCCATTTGCAGAGTAACGAGAGGACACCCAAAGAACAAATGTTGATAATATAATAGAAAACACGTCGAAGAGGCGACACCCTGTATCCACGAACCACACCCCCTTCATCCCCCACATCCCCTTCATAAGGCCCTTCTTCCCCTAAGACACTATACGCCGTTCGTGTCATCTCTTCTGATTTCCAGCAAGGCCACTTTACTCTCTCTCTCTCTCTTGACTATATATTTGTATTCTCCTTCTTCTACTTCACCACCAAGACACACAGTCTCTCTCTCTCTCTCTAGCTTTGTGAGTCTGCTGGAATAAAACAAAGCCCCATTGAAATCTCAAATATTATGCGTTCATATAATTCCCAGTATGACCTTGATAATAAAAAATGACCTTCTCACCTTCTATCTATTATAACTACTATACATACAACACAAGAAGGAGGGCGCGCCAGGCCACCCCACAATCCCCCTCCTCACATGCTGCAAACACACTCTAATATCTCTCTCTCAGCAGCTCCTCCGTCGTTGATTTCTTCTTTAAATCCTCTTGCAACTGCAATAATAGTAATAATATTAACAATATTAATAATAAATTGTGTCACCTTATTATTAAATAAACATCTGATACCACCACCACAAAAACAAGTTTATTGCTTAACCCACAACAACTCACTCAAATGCAACTCCTTCCTATTAACACTACTAACTAACACTAACAACGAAAAGTGTCCTCATGAACTCTCAACTTCTATTTGAGCAAGTAGGCGTATGTTAAAATAATATATAATATATATAATAACTGTGCAATAATAACATTAAACCACAGATGACAACAACTCAGCAACATTTTACTTCTCAAAACTATGCACAGCAGAATGCTTTTATCCCTCAACAATAATAATATATAACAATAATATATATAATATATAATGCATCTGGCTGTCTACAACTAGTCTACGAGTACAAGTACTGTCTACATTTCTACATATAAAAATCATGTCTGCAACTCTTGTGCACGTGTAAACCTAAAAAAACAAAGACCTTCTCCTCACTCTGTGTGTTTTTTCATTGTCTCTACTTTCCCCACTCTCTCTCTCTCTCTCTCTCTCTCTCTCTCTCTCAACTGGGGAAAGTCGACGCAATAAAACACCCACCAACTTTTTATTCCAAAGAAGTGTGTGTTACATTGAAAATACACTCTCTCTGACGACGACAAAACCTCCTCCTTCACACAATTTACAAAGGTTCACAACAACAACCAAACCACCCCCACAATATTACAAAAATAGTTGCCAATGAGCCCTCACCTGATGATGGTCCTCTCTATAATATAATAATGAAGATAGATTATTATGTAGTTTAGTTTAGTGAGGACTAGACAGGATGGGAAGTCGTGTCGTCAGGTCTTCTTCTGTTCGTCAGGTCACAGTTCCTTGTACTGTTGTAGATTGCTGAGTGACAGGTTGTTGCACTGATCACGACGTCAAGGAAAGTAATCTTGGTAGTGGAGGTGGTGGTGGTGGTGGAACAGTGGGACGAGACACAAAAGTAATAATAATAATTGTTTGTTGTGGTCGTGAGGAAGAAGAAGACACAGTCACAGGAACGTAGCAAGGCCAAGGCCTCCGTGACACATACACACACACACACACACACACAAGGCTTACTATATATATAGTACTATGAAAGCAGTGGTGGTGGTGGTGTTTGGCCGTACTTCCGCCACTGATTCTCCTCATCTTCATCTTCTTCATTAAAGGAGAGAGAGAGAGAAGTGGTGCTGTACAATACTGTACATATTATAGAGCTAGTCAGGGTGGTTGTGTAGTAGTAATAGCAGTGTTGAACGTGGAGCGAAGACAGCAACGACAACCGACGACGACCTCGTCCCCCTCTTCGTTTCATGCTCAGCGGAGGAGGCACTGAGGATGGGGGCGTGTCTCGGAACACGTCGCTCCCCCCCGCGCCAACCTCGGCCTCCACCCGCGGGTAAGGTCTTCTTCGCTTAATGCGTGATTTGCATGTTAAGTTAAATGTTGTTGTGTAAGGTAAGAAGATACTAGAGTAAAATGTAAAATGTAGTAGTAGTAGTTGGGGAATGACAGGTAATTATTGCGTATGTGTATTATAATGTATATTAATGTAGTTGTTTTGTATGATGTTGTTGTAGTTAAAACACTACCATTAAAAAGAGAAGAGATTAAGTGGCGCTCGGAGGTTCCAATTACAATGGGTCAGTTGCATTCGAAGAGAGATGAGTTTTGGGAAACGGCACCGGTCTTTGAAGGTCGAAGGGAGATCTGGGATGCTCTGAAGGCTGCCGCGGCAGCTGCGGAGGACTCTGATTTTTCTTTGGCTCAGGCGATTATTGATGGAGCGAATATTTACATTCCTCATGGTAAGTAAAAAGGGAGAGACAGCAAGATTAAATAATAGTTTATTATTATTATATGTATTTTCTAGTTAGATGGGTATAAAATCTTTGTCATCATCTCATCATTGAATACAGGGAACTGAAGTTGAAGTCTAGGAATGTATAATAATTTATGATGTTTGGGATTTTTGTAGGATTGCTTAGCGAGGCTTATGATGAATTAGGAGCGCGTTACAAAGTCCCTGTGTACTGCTTATCGAGACCTTTAAATCTCTTGTGTGAGGAATCTATAGAAGCCCTAGTACCGCCGGGTAAGTATCCTTCTGACTCAAGTTATGGAGGAAATAACGTTCATGCGGCGATGTGTTAGAATTGATTATGATTAGTAATATGTTTGTTCTATAATGCAGAGGCTGGGGGTGACGATTCTGATGCGGTTCCTCTGCGACTTAGACTGTCTTCTAATAGCCAGGATTTGGACCTGCTTGTTAGACCTTCAGATTCTGTGGGCGCTGCCAAAGCTCGTTTATCTCTCGCCCATCCTGATACCAGCACCCCACGTCAACGGTGGTTCTATGGTGGACGTCTCTTAGAAGATCGCGCAAGACTCTCGGAGCTCGCTATTCCTCCTGATCACCTCATACAAGTTGTATTCGCAGAACAACAACCTCCTTCAAAGGAATGACAATGTTCCTACGCCTCAGTCATAATTTAAGCTTACATACAATCTCATCAATCATAACTGTAACCAAGTTATTAAATTCATAATGTTGTTACTGGTAATGTCTTACGTAATATAACGTTCATAAAATCGTTTATGTTTACAAAGGAAATAAATTTACAACGACCAATAATGCAGATTTTAAATTTTCAAGTTATAGCGTCTGAAATATTTATTACATGTCATTATACATATGAACAACTATAATCCTCTCAATTTTACAGGCCTAGTGACTGAATTATTTTACACAAGTTAATTTACACTGTACTTAAGCTATAAAAGTGTACACACGGCATAATAATTGTATACAGAATTTTAATTACATTGTTATTTATTAGTATATCGTTAGGTTAATTTAAGGCCCCCTGATTCAGCTCACTCACAGACACAGTACCCTGAGTAGTTAGAAAAAGCTCTAATTCCGGCGTAAGCCTCTCTAGTCTGACGGAAACACCGCTCTGCACAGGCGCGTACGTGGCTACAACACTATATGAATTGACTTCAACAACTCGCCTCTGTAGTCTCCTCGGTCGTCCTCTTCCTCTAGGTCTTCCCCTTGGACCTGCTCTTTTTGTCACTGGTGGAGGCGTTGCTGGCTGTGGGGGCGATTTTTTCAGCGTTGATTGCCTTCTTGGCCTCTGCTTCACTGCCTCCGCAGCACTAGTGTGAGCCTTTCGCTTTCTAGCCACAGTTGCGTTCAGCACTGGTTCTTGAGGGACAGTAGAATTCGGTCCTTCAGTTTCCACTACATTTTCTTCAGGTGTCAGTGGTGGTGTCTCTAGGTTCGTATTATATTGTATATTAATCGTATCAGGTGGTGGTGGGAAGGAGGGTAAGGGAGGACAAGGAGGTAGTGGGG
>Ga0194135_10001383_pt1 | contig 14434 bp, 8 predicted proteins | sample LitLau_LLRF_2013_FD_134024 | JGI IMG/M metagenome (GOLD analysis project Ga0194135, IMG submission 134024) | Freshwater sediment microbial communities in response to fracking from North America - Little Laurel Run_MetaG_LLRF_2013 (version 2) | ecosystem: Environmental > Aquatic > Freshwater >...
GTAAAAAGTATCTTCGTTGTTAAAAATCCTGGCTTCAATTTATTTTACTACACTGCCAAGCTACTATAAACGTCAGATAGAATATTATTTGTTCCTTTCTCACTCTCTTTATCCACACACATATATATATATATATACCCACTGACCAATGTCAGTACAGAGTATTCTTGGACTGCGTGGCTCTTAACTCGTCTTTGTTCCTATTCTCAATATTATTTAACTCGTACAAATATCAATAATAGGAGAGGTTAGTTAAATATTCTCAGAATTAAAACTCATCCAAATGCCAAGGCATCGCTGTCAGTTTGCTGTAACAAGAGTTCCAAATCGGTAGCAACTCCAACTCCAATGATATCATCAAACATTGGGTCATCAAGCGTTGAGCCTTCATCAGACAGCAGATCACTTGCATACTCACTTAAGTCACTCTCAGTCAAGGAACTTAAGGAACCAGTTCTATTTGCTCCGTCAGAGTTATTGCTATTACTACTACTTGTACAGATATTACTATTAGTCGCGTATCCTCCGCCCATACTGCTGCTCGGAGTGGTTGAGTATCCCAGACCGGAAGTTAGTTGAATGCAGTCTGCTGCAAAAGTAGACATGGACTTTCGGAGTAGAGCTGAAGACATTGAGGTTGCAATCGGTGGAAGCTTATTTGTACCGTGATGATGATGAGTTGAGGTCACAAAATGCTTATTGGATGAGTACGAAGCAGAGGTCATCATCATTGAGAGAGGAATTGATGGCGGCTGAGAGTGGGGAAGTTGAGACATGGGAGAGAAGTTATTGTACGACGACTGACCATGGGATGGATTTGTTTTGCTGGAGGAAGATGAGGAACAAGTAGACGAAGGAGAAGATGCAGGTGGGGACATTGAGACGATTGAAGATACGGGTGAACTGGACAAGGAATGAGGAGGTAGGTGATGATGATGATGATGGAGATGATGGTGATGAAGGTGTTGCTGTTGCTGCTGCTGCTGCTTAGCCTTCTTCGATAAAGCGGACAAAGGCGACGTAATAGTGACTGGAGAAGGCGTTGGAACAATAATGATTTGGCTCAAAGCTGAAGTAGATAGTTGACCGTTTAAGGAGAGATTATTGAGTGTGGCTGCATTTGCACTGAGAGCTGCAGCAGCTGCAGGAGACACGACAGACCTCATAACCGTTTGAATGCAATCAGGTCCTGCAGGGGAGCACGAGGAAAGGGGAGACATCGCGTAGGACGACGCTGGAGAGAATTCTGAGACTGAGGAACTGACACCACCTGCACTGGAATCTGCGTAATTGCTTCCTCCACTGCTTATCGAACCTCCACAACTATTAACGACTGAGGAAGACGTCGAACCTTCATTGTCCGAAGGGTCGTCTCCATTGTTGAGGAGATTACTTAAAGCAGAAATATAATTCATGGCTAATCGAAGCGTTGTTATTTTAGTGAGTTTCTCGCAAGTCTTTCCTTGTGCGTTCACCGGAAGAACTGGATAGGCTGGAACGACTTGTTGTAAAGCGTCGAAGGCTGTGTTGATCTCTTTCATGCGATTCCTCTCCCGGGCGTTGGCTGTCTTTCTCCGGTATTTACTTAGAGGTGGAGGCTTCGACTTTGGTTTCGGTTGTTTCTTCGGCTCCATTTTTTGTCGCTTTTCAGTCTCAATCCGATTTTGAATCGATCTGGGACGTAAAGAGTATTTCTCGTAGTTCTTTAGTTTCTTCAGAATATCTGGGTCAATGTCATCCGAGTTATTATTGGAGTCTGTCAAACACTCTTCGGAAGTTGATGATGGATGATCCATATCTGCAGATGATAAGGTAGACATACCCAACCCTGCAGATGATGGAGATGGACGTTTCTTCGCTTTTGACTTGTTTGAAGGCATCTTTACTTATTCTTGTTGTTGTACTTCTCTTACTCAAATCGCATTTCTCGGAAAAGCCTCTCGTCTATATTATGACTTATATGTTTGAGTCCTACTTATTTCACAGGCCAAGTTTTTCGATTTCACAACCTTTTTTACATCTTTTTATACTCTTATGGATGACTGACTGAAGTACGAAATGGGCAAAGTTTGTAAAAACACATTGGAAAAATCAGTTTGACTGTAGAAGCGTGTTATTGTTAGACAACATCAAAGTCACAGAACATCTTACGCCAAATTGTTTTACACTGTAAATAGAAATAGAAACTCACTCACACAGTCACAGTCTCTTGTCTACAGAGACGAACAGGAAAAACGCATTAAAAGTTTCGTTTCTTTGATACATCAAACTTTTTCTTTCTCTTGATGATTAAAAATTAAATTCGACTCTATCGCATGAAAAGACGACGCTGTTCCTTGTTGTGTAAGTGCTCTAGCTCAAGTAGCTACTTCATATGTGTTATTTGTGTGTGAAAATAAAGACGAGTTCTTTCCTCGCGATAGAAATCTCTATCAATAGAAATTGACTTGATAGATTGTCGAAACTTTTTTCTTCACTTTGTTCTTTCAACAGCCTCATCAGTCGTTTTCTTCTTGAGCGTCTGTCAGAGCCTACACGTCAAATATTTCTTGGGACTCTCATAATAATAATAAAAATTGAGACGCAAACTTATTTGCAGGGTCAACTTTGTCAGAGCGAGAAGTTTTCCGATGAACTTGATTAAGCAATATTAATATCTTCGCGTGTCTCAAAATGAGGAAATGGTGGCAAGTCTTACGTTATTTCCTGCTGAATGAATATAAATGTGACAGTTGACCAAGGTGAGAGTGTTTTGTGTAGTGTACAGAGTCAATTGGGGTTGAAATTACATTAACCACAAGTCACAAGAACCAAGATCATTCTCATTATCATCACCGCACACACTTCGCGTTTCTTTTACAACCTGGACGGACGACTGCTCGAACACTCTGCGGTCAGTCGTAATATTAGTAGGAATAAAAGTAATAACGCTAACAATGAGAATAAAAACGCAAAGAAGAAATCTCCCAGTCTTCTTCTTGTTTGTTTGATGATGATGGTGAGGGTGTCGGTCTTCTTCTCGTCTTGTTATGATGAGCTTAAGGCTTAAGGAAGAATAAGTTGTGCTATAATATCTTGAGGTTGAATAGCACGGAGAAGTATTATCATCATCTCTTGACAGGATTATTATTGTAAATTGTAATGCACCGTTTTATATTTATTGTTGTGAATATTTAATGTTCTTTCCTACAAGAGTTTTGCATGTGAGGTCTTTGATAAAATAGGTATTGCATAAAGAGTACGATTTTTTACAAGTTTATTGTAGTTGATTCGGTGCGGGTTGAGATTGTCCTGTAGAGTCAACCTAGAGAGAGAGAGATGCAATCGAAGTCTTTGAGTATATTTTGTAGTGTGTGTGTGTGTTGGGTAAATTGTATTCTCATCGATCATAAATCAAAGTCGTTTGGAAGAAGTGAATGAATACAATTTATTTAGTCACATTTGCAAAGTTACACACTGCTCAATGATCTCTTTTATTGCTTTCTGCAATAGAATTTGTTTAGTTATTGTTAAGCACGAATGTAGAATTCACTCGGGATGTGATGAACTCTCAAAGGAATCGACTGTACGGAGAGATGTCAATTTGGCATTTTTCATTCACCCCACTCTCAGCACAGATTATATGTATAAATGTATATTATATCGTGAGTGTGTCCTTCTTCTCTTCAAACCACTTGACTTTTATTACTCCAAAGGATTTGACATTATCGGCACGGAATGGGAATCTCATGACATGATTTGGATCTTTTCAATTCAATTTCTTCGTCTTTTTTTCTCCAAACGTCTTTCCTGCTCTTTCCTTCTTTAGTCTACTCGGTCCGTTTGCTCTTTCCGAGGCTTCAATGTAATCTTCCGTACAGACGGATGTAATACAAACAGCATTAGCAGAATTCTGCATTTATAGTGATCCCATATCCAATCTCGCAGGAAGTAACGATCGTTTTGCAAGGAAAAGTTGCAAATTCAAATAGTCTAAAAAGTCACGACAATTTTCAAAGCCAAACCAAACCGTTTGGGATTCCGTACACAATAAATGTCACGAGAGTGGTCTTGCATACTTTGATGTCAACCAAAAAGATCCCATCAAAAATCATGGAGAGAGAGAGACGCACAACCACACTCGTCTATCACCCTTATAATATATAAGTCCTCGTTTATCTGAACGAGCTTTATTTTTATCTGTCCTGTTCTCTCCTGTCGTTTAGAATATTAGACAAGGAGCCTTTCGAAATTCATCCGAAGACAGACATCAGAGTATATGTATACGCAGCTTCTCAAAGATACTCTTATGAATTCACCTTGAGTCTTGCACACAGAGGAACCTCAGATCCATCAATAAACTTGCTCGAGCATTAAATCAAACGTGGTGCATGCAGTGAGTTAACAGTCTGACTTATTTTTCACCGAGTTTGTTTGATATTCAGGTTGAGACGAGAAGAGATGAAGGCACTATTTTTCATCTTTTTATTAAAGGCACTTGCAACAACAAAGTCTCTTTGTGTGTGATGCCCTTTTAGTAGCTCTCCTCGTGTATGGAAGTCTACTCACGAGGACACAAACAGGCACTTTTACTAAACCACAATAGAGTATCAGATTGCCCTCGTGTGTGTGCTTCTATTTTTCTGTATTTTCTCAGCTTTATTCAGTCACTCCTAAGACCCTGATTTATATAATTTTCCTAGTTACTTTGTGTGGCAGTGTGTCGCTTAATGTCGCTTTGCTTTATTTTCATAATGTTTCTGACTTAATTAAATATTGTAATTAATTAAACTTTGTAAATCGCTAACTCGCTTTCACTTCGAAAGACTTCGAGAACTGGAATCGTCTTTGTAAACGTCGTATTAATTGAACTACTTCCAGTCCAAAATGAGACAAATGAACTCCTTGTTCCCTTAAAAGGATCAAGAAACTCTAAAGATGTTGTGGCATGTAAGGATGCCCAAGAGTTACTAAAGGGATTTGATACCTTTCTTTCTCAATTGTACAGACTAACTGACTTCAAGAGATCACAATGAAAAAGGATTAGAAGGACGGACAAAATAAGTATTTGTTGGTAATATTCTACATACACATGATGAAGCCCAACAGGTAGAGAGAGATGATGGTTCACTAGCGAAGGCAATCAAATATATATACAAGAGACGAGTGATGGGTATACATACACATGCACACAGGTAAGGATACTACACACAATAATATTATATGCTTATTAGTGGTGGAGGATGAAGAAAGGGTTTCTCGTTCGTTAAAAGACTGTCTTCTTCTTTCTTAGGGGATGATCAACTTCATCTTTTTAATAGGTATGTGTCTGCATATGTGTTCAGTTGTTCAATATACTTTTCATGAGTTACCTTTTAGATTCACATCTCACCTTAGCCTCTGGGTCTTACCCTCTACCTCTTTGAGTTACAATACTGCATACATATGTATATATGAGACGCTTAAAGATGATCCGGTAAAGAGAGACAGACTCATCATCGCAGAGATTAAGTCTTACCTACAACTAAACGAAATCTTCGATGAGTTTCGAACTCCCAATACTCCAAGTATAGCTCTTCATACACAAGTTATCCTCTCGTGTTTACATTTATTGAGTCACATTCTTTACGAGGAAGAAAAATAGCTTGACAAGATGAGACTCTTATAGTTCAAGTGAGTCATTTTACAAACCTAACTTAATTCAAGGGACATCTCATGAATCAAAGGTTGACATAAGTAGTGGATTTTATTGACAATTGATCATTTAGCATTCCAGACGAAATGTTGAATGGAATTCGAGGTGGAATAGATTTACAGACATAGTTGGATTCCCAAAGACATGATATGTAGTATTGACAAGAGCACTTGCTCATTCTACCGTCCCAGGAGTTTTGTAGCAAGCCTCCTTCTTCTTGTACAGATATATAATTGAGTATTTTTATTACTTTATTCATCAAATGAATTTACGAGATCTGACAGAATTACACACACACAGTATGTATACATATAGTTTGATCAGTTCTGCAAGGGGTAGTGAGACTAGACATTTTAATTGCCGATTTATTTAATATTTTTTCGTAAATAGTTCGTAGCTCCCGGCTGAGCAAGACCTTAACAAATAATGCAATCAAATCAGCCTCTTGTTTGATAGACATACACAAAATTATTGCACACTAACAGTTTAAACATTAAAAGATATCCGTAGATCCGTATTGAAGGCAGTAGCAGTTCTCGAATTGACGTGGGTATTCAAAACTAATGATGATTATGATGATTTATACGCATCCCTCGATTGCAAGTCAATCTGATTGTGAGAGAGTGAACTACACACACGCTACTGTTCCTTTCGTGAGAAATGGATGGAACTTGCAAACCAATAAAGAAATCACGCGTAATTATTTATCACCACACACCAAGATATGGCTCTGCTTTTCCTGTATCCTTCGTTCAGATGAGGTAAACTATCGATCACAAAATCAAAAGGATCTTAAATAAAAAATGTGTACAGCGAGAGAGCAGAACTATGCTCATTATTTTTATTCACAAACGATAAAATGGCAATATAAAGTGATAGAGTAAATAAATGACAAGTGGGAAGAATGTTGTAGTAAAAAGCAAGACAGAAGCTCTGAGGGATGACAGCATCATCGGCTGGTGCCAGAAGTCTGATGCCTGAAGGAAGAAGATACTTCTTGCCAAAGAGTTGACTAATAAATTTAACTTTGTGACCTAAGTCAAGAAACAAGAATAAGGACGAATTATTCACCCATACAAACCATCAACAACACCCTTTCTTTGGTACACAACAATACACAGCAAATACACACGCAAAAATCTGACTCAGTCAGTTTAAGTTTACATCTGCATCGTACACAGAGTGGCAGGTAACTTTTGAGGCAGCAGACAGACAACTTTTCATAAAGCATGACGAATAATGAGTTATCTTGATGAAGAGTTATAATCGTAATAAAAATAATCCTTAAAATCAGTCAAAGACCAATTATTATATTTATCATTCTGCTGACTAATTCTCAGCAAACACACAGTACCTCACAATAAGTATCTGTGTCTTATCTATCTTTGTACCTACCTTGAAGATTTCAATAATATATTTTAGCAAAAGTTTACTAGAACTTGCGAATTACTCATCATCGCATTACAACAATATTGTTTTAAAGAGTAGAGTATGGTCACTTGCATTTGTTGGATTATTGCAGATGGTCAAGCACACTTTTCAATCACATGGATGAAGAAGGCAGGATCAGGAATTTCTCCGAGAGGTTTGAAGTCACCAAAAACTTGGTGCTTGACATTTGGCCCAAAGGCTTCCTTGAGAATTCCTACGAATGACTCAAGACGGTGTGGGTAGTAGGAGAGACGAAATCGACTGTAAAAATAATTACGGCAAAAGTCACACTTCTTCTCATATGTGAATTAGTCATGAGCTAACGATAAGTTGGAGGATTCGATGCAGCGAGGTAATATATATCGCTGCTATCCACAGCATCAAAGGCATACGTGTGTGTGTTATATAAGCAATAGATTTTGTATTTTACGAGAATACTGCTAATTACACTAAGCTGAGAAAAGTTATTAGTTTTCCTTGTTCACGTTGGGTCGATTAAAAAAGCCTAAAGCTACATAAGAAAGTGAGAGATTAGCAATAAAATGATTTGATGGAGTGTTCGCGTCTTGTTCACCTCAGTCTGCCTTGGCTCACTGACTGATTGCTTGAGTGACTTTTCAATCATGGTGATTACAATAGGAGCAGCATTAGATGCAATAAATGCTGCTAATAGTGTTGGCTGATCCATTACAGATAACACATTGTTAAGCTTAAATTCCCGACAAGACCCAAGCGGAGAGCAATCAAGCACTGGATGAACACAGAATTCTTTCCTGATATGACACAACGCAAATCTCATCTTGTACTTGTTGTTCGCGTCCACACAACAAAACATGCATAGTATCTATTGAGAGCAGTTTTTTCTCCCAAGTGTAGTAGTAATAGTAGTGAGGTGCGTAGGTGTGAAGAAGGTAATAAAAAATAAAAGGTAGAAGAGAGGTCATTTGGGCAGGGTGAGTCCACTTTAACTTTTTGCACTCTTTATTGACTGACTGACTCCTTCGAGCAAGATGAGATTTCGTTTGATCATCATCAGCAGCAGCAACAGCAACAGAGATGAAACCACGAAAGCAATAATTCATTTGTGTCTGTTGGGAATTTTATATACAAATGGAAAACGGCTCTTCTTGTGGGATAAGCACACTGCGCCAAATTGATAGTATAAATACCCTCGCAGGAGTTTTCTTACATTACATGAACTCAAACAAATAAGCAGCAGAAGTCGTTTCAATAATGTTCTTGCTGCAGCCAGGAAATAAAAGAGTTGGAAATGTGAGACGCAATGCAGTTTCAATCAAACAAAAATTAAACTCACTTCCTTTCATCTTCCAAGAATTCGTCCCTATTCTTCCACTCCTTCGGAACATCCATCACATAGTCTAGTGTTACTAAACTGGGTTTCTGCTCCTTCCACAAAATTGACGTGTGGATTTGTTGTACAAAGTGACTCTAGAAAAAGGCCAAACATTATTACTTATTAAAGACAAACACCATTCTTCCGAATTCGATTGAGCTCTCTCTCTGATGCTGGTACCACTCGGCTTATTATGTAGAGAGCCAGAAAGTGCAAGTGTTGCATTATTTGCAATAAAGCAGCGTGATTGAGTGACACACAATACTCAATTTAATCACGTCTCAAAGGTCTCGCTGCAACGGCAATAACAAATGACCTGCAAAGTCTTCTTCTTCAGCCTTCACATAATCATGTGTAGCTCCTTCACGGATGGTCATTAACATAAAACACATTAAAACGTGTTGACAACCAATTTCACTTTGAACACGATGGGAAATATATTATGAGAATAGGTGAGCAGCAATCACATTGACTAGTATCAACATGTTCAGAATGTTCACATCATCGTTGTTACCTACATTCACTGTACCATAATCTGTGAACAACTTCAGCTAGTCATATCATCATCATCCTACGCTTCGAATTCCAATTTCACTAAAAGTCTAACTTTTCATGTGTGCTGACAGACATTTTAACACCTTCTTAACAAACAGTAATAATGCAATAGTAATGGTACTTTTGTTTATTTGTATTATTAACTACATCATGTTGATGATGATGATGATGATACGCAACTATATACTTATGCATACAGAACATCATCTTCACAAGATAACCCCATGAGATTATAAATATTCATACAATATCTCATACAGTTTCTTATTTCAATTCGAGTTGCTTTGTAGTTTTAAATTACTCTGGCTTCATATCATACTTACGTTAGAAATAATGTTTGTAAATGCAAATTAACTTCTACAACTTGCATATAGAATTTATAGACCCATATTGTACGAGCAATTATTTGGTGTCTCGGTCAACTAATCCTTCTTCATATTCTGTGATCATAATAATAATTGATGATAAATTATGTTGCGTCTACTTGTTGCAATATTTTAACTGAATTAGTTGTTTGTAATTTGTGTCATTCTGTATTTTTATAAATGTCCTTATTACACTATTCATCATTGAAGAAAATAGTTTATATCCATAAACAAGAAAATGGGAAGAAAAATACTACAGAGGTTCATCGTATGGGGAAAAAGCCTCTTTTAATACGCACACCACACGCAATTATCACAAATTCCTATGCAAGAATTTAAATTGAGTTCTGCAATGTCAAGCACTAGACTATATGTAAAATAACAGTCAAGTTGAATTATCGGGACTCACGTTGTAATAGATGTTCTTGCTCGGAGTTTTGCCAGTATCCAAGATGTAATCATAATTTCGGTGGTCAATAATAAGAATCCCTCCAGGCTTGAGAACTTTCGCAAAGTTCCAAATCGCTTTTCTGAAATATCACAAAACTATTCCCAGGTATCATAAGAAAACCAATCGTAAACTGCGTGAAACATGAGAACAACTCAAACACGCGAGTGATTTGGTTTTAAATTCTATCAAATCTACTAAAAGCAAGCAAGCTCAGTCCTTTCGGGTACTAAGAAAATTCCAGGAAATTAAAGTGATTTTAGAAGTTCTTTAAGCTCTTTCCTCTCTGTATTGTCCATGCCAAGTCTTTGTTTGCTGAGCGAAAGTAGGAATCATTTATTTGTGTCCTCAGGGACACTATACTAGCAAACGCGAAATAATAACTTTGTTGTTAAATCGGAGCTTAAATACATTTTAGAATAATATATTTTAACTTTTGACCTACAGCTCGATAAGTACAAGTGCTTATGCAACGACACTTTTAGTGTCTACGTTTTAGGGGAAAGTCAAATTTTCAAAGATTTGACACCACATGCAACCATGCTGTGATGAGTTCTCCTGTGGCTCTTTCCTCTTGAAATTCAGCAACAGGAAACAAAAGAATATATGAAACTTGAAACTGTAAGAAGTTTTCGACTAACGCACTTTCTTCTTGCGTATTAAAGGAAGCCGATGAATTCATTTTGAGATTGTGTTTATTTAGCCGAGAAATCTATTTCATGTAGAATCACGCTCCTCGCTCCGTCTGTTTACTTTCAATTGTTTTCTATTTGTTTATGTATTATGTTTTCTGTCACTTCTTTTGAGTGCTAAAAACTCACGTGTCAAGCAGAATTGCAGAGTGTGACAGACTCCTGGGAACTTTCGACTACTTCAAGAACATTAAAATAATAGATAAATATTATTCGCACCTACCGAATTCTCACATTGCCCAGCCAAACTTACAAAAATGTCAACTTACTGACTGCGGTCAATCAATGGTAATTTTCACCCAACCAAATACCTGTCCTCCCCTATCAGCTTTCTCTAATCTGTCCTTAATCTGGCCTCGATGTGGCCCTAATATGGCCCTTATATGGCCCTTGTATGGCCCCGATGTGGCCCTGATATGGCTCCGATATGGCCCTGATCTGGCCCTGATTTGGCCCCGATATGGCCCCGATGTGGCCCTTGTATGGCCCCGATGTGGCCCTGATTTGGCCCCGATATGGCCCTGATTTGGCCCCGATGTGGCCCTTGTATGGCCCCGATGTGGCCCTGATTTGGCCCCGATATGGCCCTGATCTGGCCCTGATCAGGCCCTGATTTGGCCCCGATGTGGCCCTGATCTGGCCCCGATGTGGCCCTAATATGGCCCCGATGTGGCCCTAATATGGCCCTAAAATGGCCCTGATTTGTCCCTAATTTGCCCTTGGAAAATTAAGCAAATGTTAGGGCAAATGAAAGAAATTGTGTGTTACCTATTTTGGCAAATGGTTCAACGCAGTTAGGAAGTTGAACTTTAAGCAACCTAGATCGGGTAATGTAAGAAATTGGTTAGGTGCAATTAATGGCACCCTAAAATAATATGCTGTCAACTGTCGTAGCTTAAAATTAAGCCTCGAGTTGATTCCAATAGAGCTTTCAAGATTTTCTTCTTTCATTTTTTAAAAGCATAATAGTAAAATATTTATAATCTAAGTTTCTGTTTGACACGAATAAAGTTAAATCCCAATGTTTCATTCCTATCGTACTTTCACTTTTCCTTGAAGTGGTGTAAGAGAGAAAGAGACCATACTTTACAGTACTTTACATATATCCAATATCTCCCGTTTCATCTTGCCCCTCTAAAAAACTTTTCTTAAATCTAAACGTTTACCTTTGATCTCTTTGATCCCCCACGAAATCAGGCAAGTGAGCAAAACTATTTCCAAGGCACATGAGAGCATCAAATCCACCGTCAATTGGAACATGATCCCCATGAAGGCCCACTGCATTTACGCAAGGTCGGGGAACGTTACCGTTAGTATGCCCTGAACTCCTCAAAATCCCACTTGATTCCAGATCCTCTGCAAGACTAAGCCAGTTAGACTCTTCAATCACTGCAAAAGATGAACAACCATGAGAAATTTTAAACAACAAATCACCAAGTGCTTACTACAATAGTAGAGAGCAAATACATAAATCAATAAAGCTGAATTAAATTGAATCTCATCCTCATCATCGTCTCTTTCATGATCAAACGGCTAAGCTCAAGTCACGATCCTATCAAGAACCTTTCATCTTGTCACCCTCGTCTCTCAATAATACCTCTTTCTTTGGCTTCCGAGATACTTACCTACTTTCTTATACTCGTCCACGTCAACTGCTTTGAAGTTTTTCATCGTCTTCATCTATACGCGGAATGACATTAAGACCGCAAGACGATTATACAGAGACAACAGCCTTTGATACAACTCTCTCGATCAGGGACAATCAGGATAATGTACAAGCACATTGTATTTCAAACTATCCTTCTACATAATTGGAATTCTCACAAGCTAAAGGGTTTACTAATGATAAGCAGACTTCTGAAGAAAACATTCATTATAAATGGAACTTCCTCTAATCCTAATGGAATCGAAAAAAGTAACATTGATACTACAGCTTTTCTGGTGCACTTCTTTACTACAAAGAAGCTTTAATAAATAACTCGTTTCAGTGCCATCGTATCACAAGAGAAAGATGATACGTGAAACATTATGTGTAGATCAAACGTGAGCCATAAGCCGTAGTACGATTTTGTGCTGAATAATTCACAAGCTATTCCGTACTTTTACCACTTTCACGTTTGAGAACTTGATTTTTAAACAATAATGCACTTTTCAATTCAAATGATTGAGTTTCAATAGGAAGCAGGCTCATATAAAGTAATATTATGGAAGAATATATAACTATAGATGCAATTAGTCTCACCCCAATTGTCAAAAGCATCTTCCTTTCTCCGATTCCATCGAGTTCTTAATGCGTATTTGAGCATCTTGTCTGAGGCATCCACAGAGGTGACGTGGAATCCTTCTTCAACCAACATCACTGAATCGATTCTAGTAAAAAAGCTTAGCTCAATAACTGGAAGTAATTTAATTGCTTATTTATCTATTGGGATTTTCGGGATGCACTGCATGCAGGAACCAATGGCTTAAATTTTAATGTTAAGTTCACCATGTGCATCCACGTTTCTTTTCCTAAGTAAAAATTTCAATTCAATTTTACATCTAAACTAACGTGTAAGTTTCGGTGCTTGTTACTGATACACAATTTTGCAAAAAGTTCTGTGAACCACTTTCACATAAGCATCTTTTCGCTGAAATGGGAAGGCGAGCAATTATTTATTCATCCTGTTTATTGTACATAAATGAAAGCCACTTTGTACTTCCTCTCTACGTTACACAGAATCATGTACGACACCAATATTTTTCAACAATTTTGGAGAAATTCAAAGTCTGTCTCTGCTAAAATGGATCGTGCACCTGTTTTTTCTTTCGATATTTCGTGGACATGTAGAATCCTTTAGTCTCTGCTATATGCCTCAAGGTTTCCAGTTTAAAGACGATTTGCACTAGATAAAAAGCAACTCGATTGCGTGGCAATAAAATCATATACAGATGCTTTACACCCTAACTTACGACTTTTAACTAATTGGAGCAATGCTCTTTTATGATGTCCGAAGATGCGAAACGGTACTAACGGACCTAAACTTACGCTGCTGCACTAGAAGGGAAAGTGATGGTGACAATAATAATGAAAATATAATATTTTGTAACTAGCTTACCCAGTACCACAAGCAGCATCTAAGACATTTTTACAGTTTTTACTACGAAGTAGATTTATCAGAAAGCTCTTGTAATGTTCGGTTCGAGAGTTCTTATCACCAACATAAATTTCCCACAGCTTTGCAGCACGACCATCCGCGTATTGATCTGTATAAGATTCACACAAAATTGCAAGTAATATTACGCGAAGCCCATTTTCCAAGGCAAGTGATAGACATTGAAACGAGAAACTCTGTTGAATGTCTGAATGTCTGTAATATTATGGGCTTTGTACTTTTTACATACCATTTGGTAAACCCTGTGTTGTTTGATGAATGTAGAGCAAATGTTAACATTCCAGAAATGCATTAATTCACTGGAATGTAAATTGTACCTGGAATTCCTTCTGCTGCAGTTCCCAGAGATCGCGTGCGGTAAATATGGTCTACCATCTTTCGGAAGTAGAGGCGGCTGCAGTCGTCCGAGACTCTTCTTAATTATCTGGCTGGAATACCAAAGTCAAGATTTGCAAGGTTAAGTCTTCTTGAGTGAAGGTTTTACTCCGTGAGGCTGTCAAAGTGAAACTAAACTATTTGTATTTAAATCTCATGTATTTTAAGTTTAATACGTGAACTATAAACAGAAAACAAACCTCTTGGCTATCAATTTCCTTGACCTGTATATAAGAACAGACAGAGTCTTAAGTTCACTAGTTTTGGAATGCTTTTTACAAATATTTCATTCACTACGAAAGTAAAAATAGTTGGTACAAAAACGGGTTCGGAAAACAAATATCAACTTTATTAGTAGTTAAGTATGAGAGACAAGTAACAACGA
>Ga0194135_10001384_pt1 | contig 14431 bp, 12 predicted proteins | sample LitLau_LLRF_2013_FD_134024 | JGI IMG/M metagenome (GOLD analysis project Ga0194135, IMG submission 134024) | Freshwater sediment microbial communities in response to fracking from North America - Little Laurel Run_MetaG_LLRF_2013 (version 2) | ecosystem: Environmental > Aquatic > Freshwater >...
ACATTGTCCCTATGCATATACACAAACAAATACACACTCTCCCCCCCCCGCAACATTCCTTATCCTCAGATACTTTTGGCTATTCAGTTTTAAACGAATAATATTGTCAACTATTGGAACATTCGTATTCGACAAATCTAAAATCTAAAACTCAACTCACACAACGCTCATGCAACACACTTCAACGTTCTACATCAACCTTAACCTTAGGGTCTATTCAACCTAAAGTACTTATCCCTATAATACTCAAACTATTTACAGACGCAAATCTCTCCTTTAGAGAACTTATAACTGAACTAAGATCTCATGGAACATGGACAATAGACAAACAGTAAAAAACTCTAAATTCGATTCTAGATATTAAAAGGCGGAACTATAGCGAGAGAGAGAGCGAGAGTGAGTTGTTGTCCAGAGAGTGCTACGGCCCTGGCGGAGTGTATACTTGGACAAGCGAGAGCTAATCCGTCTTCAGCCTAGCCGTGTGTGAACGGGCTTACAAGACTGCGAGGACTGTCCTTGAGTGGGCCAATGGTGGCTGGAGAAGAACATTCGTCAAGGCGTCCTTCTTCTCTCTCTCTCGCTCGCTCGCAGTCACCTCTTCATCAGCAGCAGCAGCGCTACACTCTCTGTCTCTCTCTCTCTGTACTACATTCAGATAAATTGCAAATGCCAAGAAGTACGACGACGACGACGACTATCACATCATCCGAAAGCGGTAAGTGTGTGTGTACACCTCTCTCTCCTCAATAACTAATCTTTCCCTCTAATAATATTATCATCACTACAATATACAAAACACAAGAACGTAACCTGCATCATCACAACCACCAACAACAACAAGAAGAAGATAAGATGAGAATTCTTTAAGACTTATAGGAATTACTTACCTTGGGCTACTCCAACTCCAACGTTGTGTCGTGTGTTTGTTATTGTTTTGTGGATAATGTTGTTTCAGTGAGTTTTTGCAGAGTTGTCATTAAGTTCTATATTTAATATACTAATATATATACCTGGAGGAGGTGGGGGCTAATTTATTTGTATAATTCTTGTTTCTGCAGGTCAGTAGGTCACGCACAAAAAGCTAAGAAGTAAGATGTAGAAGACGAAGGGGAAGCTAGTAGGTGAAAAGCCACTACTACTACACGGTGGTGGAAGAAGAAGACACGACTAAAATATATTCATCTACTTTTGTATTACGACATATTACGAGAGTGACGGCGAGAGGAGCCGTTGGAAATTGAGGTAAGTGTTTTCGAAAACGTTGGTTTAGCTTTAACTAGAGATAAGCAATGCGTAGATGAGAGGGATGTCAAGATATTAAGACTATGTAGTGGTGGTTAGGTTGTGGGAAAGTACAATTAACATGGAGAGGGAGGGAGAAAGAGGCAGACGGTGTGGGTTCGCGGGTTGTCTTTCAAATGGCTAATGTGTATGTGTGGGTGGGAGAACGTACTACTGACCCTCATAAGGGTTTGTTGGTAAATAAAAAGGTCGTAATTATTCATAGAGAAGAGATGGTGGTGAAGTTGATGTTGAGATAGGTTAGGGTTACGGTATCTTGCTAATGGTAGCAAATTCATCGATTATCATGATGTTGGATGATGAAGATGTTTTAATCAATGATGGATTGCAGGTTTTATAGTTACAATAATAATAGTTAGGTTGATGAAAGGTATCGAAAGAGAAAGGTGTTAGGAGTTGTTTCATTTTGATGCTAAAACATGTATATTTTAAGTATGGAGTATGGATGATAAGATGATAACGTAGGTTGGGATGTTTGATGGATGTCTGATGAAACTTTTACGCTTGGCTCATCATGAAGTATATATTTATTGATTGAGGAATTGTATGTGATTTTTAGATACAATGAGTGATAATGGACGTCCTAGAAGATCGACCCGGTCAACAGCAATACTGGCTGCTGGAGGAAACACACCTTCATCATCACAGCAATCGAGTGGAAGTAATACTAGCAGCACGCCAAATCCATATAAGAAACCAACTTATCTTGCTAATAGAAGTACGAATAACACTCCGGAAAGTAGTCCAGTTTCCGGGAGGGGTAGAGGTCGTGGACGGGGTAGAGGACGAGGTAGCGCGTCGAGTGCTAGAGGTCGAAATGCGAGGCCGGAATGTGTCGCTACGAGAGTTGAATCCAGAAGAAGTACTGGTGGGAGCAATGCAAGTTCCGCGAGGAACAACAAGAAAAGACGTGGAGGCTATAATTCTCATGATTATCATTATGGTTCTGATTTTGAGGAATCAGATCCTGCAGAGTCTGAACCGGAACCTGATCCAGTGTCTGATTCTGATTCGGGATCTATAATTGGAAGTGACAGACGTGAGTTACATAAGATTAAAATTACGAAAGGAATATTTTAGTATGTATGTGATTTTTTTATGCTGTGTGTTTCATTTCAGTGGATGTGGATGTAGACAGTGATTCTGACGTAGTTGATTCTTCTGCAAAGTTCTGCCGCCTTCCCAGTCCCCCTGTTCCTATATGGATGGATACAGACAGAGAAATAGAAGAGCTGGAGCTGCCCAAGTCCTCGGATGATCTACTTTTGGAGAGAGATCTTGTGATGAAAGCTGTGTCTATATATGAGCCGCTCCGAAGATTCCACCAATTAGTTCGTCTAAGTCCTTTCCGTTTTGAAGACTTCTGTGCCGCACTTGCATCAGATGAACAAAGTAGTCTATTAGCGGAGATTCATATTCAGCTATTGAAGACAATTTTGCGGGAAGAAGATTCTAATGGAACCATATTCGGACCAACGGAAGTGAAAGACTCGTCCCAAGCTGTTTTGTACTTTGTAGACTATTTAACGTGGCCTGAAAGTCTTCGATCATATCTTGAGAGTGACTCACAATGGCATGAAATGTTTAAACTGATCTCTTCAGTTGAGTACCCGTTCTGTGGACCGGAGTTGAGGATAAAGGTGCTCATGTGGTTGGTGGATATGTTACTGGCTACTAACCCTGTTCGTGAAGCTCTACTAAGCGAAGGAAATATCCTGCATGAAGATCATTGTCGACAGTGTGGACGTTTAGGAGAACTTGTCTGTTGTGAAACATGTCCTGCTGTATATCATTTAGGATGCATTCAACCTCCTCTGAAAGTGGACGAGGATCCTCCTGACGATTGGAAATGTAGCGTGTGCATGAAACACAGAGTAAGTGTAATCAATGTAAAACTTTTTAAATCGGCTTATTAGAGAGAAAATGATGTATATCTTGTCTCGAAGATGAAAAGTTGTGATTACAAGCCAAAAGGATACTGATCACTGCTTATTAAAGTCTTAACGTGCTTGCCTCTTTAATTTTAATTTGATAGAATATATATGGTTTTTTTCAGCTAAGTGGGGTAATTGACTGTGCTTCGGAGCTAGAAAAGGCAGGCCTTCTCATTCGACATGACAAACTGGGATTCGACAGGCACGGAAGAAAGTATTGGTTCCTTGTTCGGAGAATCTTAGTGTGAGTTCAGTTTTTGAGTTTATTAGTTTGTTCAGTCTGTTGTAGCATAATATTTAATTTAATTGTATTAGCATAAGCATTCGTCATTCTTTCATTTGCAGTCTTTAAATGTTTTAATTGATTTACTTACATTTAGTGAAAGTGAAGACGGATCCTCAGTGTGGTACTACACAACTCCACTACAAGTAGAAGAACTTCTGTATAGACTGGACGAGGAAGTGTATGAAGCTGAGCTTGTAGATAATATTCGAACTAATAAAGATGAGATTATTAGACAAATGGAAATCACCGAAAAAATTACAGGAGAAATGAAAAGTCACAGGAAAACCTACATCGAAGCCGAGAATTGTAAGTTTTTAAAGAAATAATCCGTCTTACTAAAAGTTTGAGTATAGATGATGATTTCCTTGTCTCGAATATGATACTTCGTGATATCTGTATTTCTACACTGACTTTGTTAATCAAGTTTATAGTTTTATTTATTTTATCATACTCCATATCGAAGATAAATGTTTCTATTGTAATTTCTAGTGTTTCTTAAAAAAATCCACGAGGAGCGCGAACAAGCTCATAAACACGAAATAGAAGACAGAGAACGTAAAGAGATAGAAGCTCGGGAAGCCAAGCGTCTCGAAGAAGAAAAAAAGGCAAAGGCCGAGGAGGAATCTAAATTGAAGGAAGAAGCCGAAAGAAAAAAGATTCGAGAAGAAAGGCTTCATAGAAGAAACCGAAACAAGTTTGTAGATTACGATGGGGACTTGTGTACTGGAGACGATCACGACTCGAATGATACTAGTAATGTTCATGGCGATGAACAAGAAAAAGATGATCTCAAGCCTGAAATACAGCCAGAAGGCGATATAAAAGAAGAAGGAGCGATTGGAAAATTAAATGATACTGAACCAGAGACTGAAGAGATCAAAAGAGTCGGCGACCCAAAGTCCGATATTAAATTAGAAGCCTCCGAAACTAATCCTTTGACAGTGAAATTAAAAGAGGAACCAGAAGAGAAAATAGCAGTTAAAAGTGACAATAGACGAAAATCAAAAGCTTTATTACTGGATTGGGACACGGAAGAAAGAATGACCCGTTTAAAGTCAACTGGCCTCTATAAACTCGGCCAAGAGGGGGGTTTCAAAAACTATACGAATTTTTACGCAGAAGATAGACTGGCTGTCACGAAAGTAAGAAATGATTGTGTTTGACCTAAGTTGTTGGGGATATTTACAAAAATGAAAATATCCACTTAACATTTTTTTATTTCATAGGCACATGCTCAGGATGATCGAGATCGTAGGCGTCACATGTCTCACAAATACTCGTTAACTAACTGTTCAGAATGTAAATGGATCGGGAATCAGCATGGCTTACGGTCACATCTGGTCGGAACCATGCGGAGCACTCTCCTTAGTTTGGAAACCAGTCTTCCAATTACGTTGATGCATGTCAACTGGCCTCTGCTTAGGAAAGCTTGGATAACTGCAGTTAGTGCATGCGTTAATTCGAAAGATTTTACAAAAGCTATGGTGGCATTAGCAGCATGTGTGCGCCCAGCCTGCTTCAACTCATTATGGTCAGAGTTGATGGGTCATTGCAAGCTGACAAGAATCACGGGCGTTGAAAAAGAAGAGAGAAAGAAATCGGAAAAACGAGAGAAAAAAGAACGTGAAGAGGAAGAAGATCGCCTAAAATCTATGCCACAGTTTGTCAAGAATACCATCCCTCTGAAGCACAATGTAAGAAAGAATATATGATGCTAATATTCTAACTTGAAATGTGAATGATGATACTGTCAAGGCTTGAATATCTTTGAGAGTCCTTCGCAATCGAATCTGACTTTGAATCACGCCAGCAAGCGGCTAACTAATTAAGGATGTTTCAATAATCTATTTTGTTGTATTTGCAGGTTTTCAAACAAAAAGGAGAAGAGTACAGAATTCATGGGCAGTGGGGGTGGGTTTGGATGTCAAATTTGAGAAAGTGCACTCCGACAGACAGTAGGAAACAGGGGTTGCTTGCAGGACCTAGCAAGCATGTAATTCAAGTAAAAAATGAATTGGGAAAAGTAAAAACAATTCTGATCGAACCTAGCGTATTTGAGAAACTAATGGCAAAGCGGAGTCTTTCACAGAAAACTACTGCTTTATCATCAACATCGACTCCTGTGAAAAGCTGTGATACAAACGAAAAAAGTTCTGCTACGGCTGAAGAAAAAAGTATTAAAGTAGAAGAACAAGAGATTCTCAGCAAGGAGGATGAGCAAAAGAGTGATTCTGATGTTAAGCATGAAGCAGATTCCAAGGAAGAAGCTAAATGTGACGACGCCACGTCAAAATCCACTTCCCAAGCTTGTGAGCGAAAATCTTCCGAAGATTCTGAATCTCGAGCTTCAATTGATGAGAAGATGGACATTGATTCTGCTACTAGTGAAAACCCTAATGCATCAGCTACTGAGAGTATCACTTCTTCAGCAGATGATGTCAAAATTGAAGAAGACTTGAAAGTTCCCACTGTTGAGGAAAATCTTCCTGATAGATCTTCAGGAGCTGAATTAGTAAAACCGGAGTCCAAAGAAGGGATCAAGGAAGATTCTATTAAGGAAGAGGATAAAGCAGGAGTTGAAAAGTCCACTGCTGCTTCAGAAGATCTTTCGAAAACAGCTGTTTCGAAACCTAAGTTCAAAACTGAACTTATCAACGTCTCTTTAGGAATTCAGTCCGCAAATCGTATTCTCTACCCTAAAATAGCGCACAGATCCTCAGTTCTTGATAGTTTATTAACTAGGCGAATGAAACTGCAGCAGCTAGAGGAGATGAATCTACAGGAAGAGTTTGGGCAAGAAATGTTGGAAAAAGCTAAAAAATTAGAAATCGAAGAAAAGGAAGAAGACAAAGAGGTGATAATTCTTCCTCAAGAAGAGATTTTGGACGACACGTTTCCTTTAGCCGGTATTTATCGGTACAAGTGCTTTTCGTACAGTTGTCAAAGCGCTGCGGCAGAATTCATGGCTGGGCTAAGTAAAAGTAAAACCAGAGATTATGAATTCAAGTGTTATTCTCCAATGTGCCGATTAAAGTATTATGTGCAAGAGTCTGAAAGAAAGAAGGAAGAAAAAACAAAAGAACAGGAAAAAGACAAAGTTAAACGAGCATTGAACGGGATACGGGCTAAGCGAATGTACACTCAGGTATTAATCCTTAATGAACATTCGAATCTACTGTTGCTCATTTATGTACGTACGTTTGAATATCTTCGTAATGTCGATGGGTTTTTGTAATTTACAGACTGAGGCTTCGGCGAAAATTTACTTGAAAAAGTTACCCGAACAGGTGAAGAAGAAACGAAATCAAGTCAAATATCCAATGACATCGACGTTTAAATCTTCGCTTTCGAAACAACCAAGTATTTTGATTCTTCCGTCGTATGAGCTGAAAAAACTTGCTCGAACTGCAGGACGTCAGTTCAGTCCTTCTGGATTTTCATCTGTTCCAAAGCCTGGATCCTGGGGCTGGCCATATCCATGTGGACGACCATTCTTCAAAACAAGTTGGCAGTATAAAGCTGTACATTCGGCAACTCTATCTGCTGCAGCTCTGCAGTTGCGAATACTGTGGGCTTGTATCAGATGGGATGATATTCAGGTACTTAAGTCTCTGTGCTATCCGAACATAATAAATAATAATTATCTTGATTTTGATGACTTTTGTTTTTGAAGACGAAAGCTCCAAACTCGGAAGGCAAAAATCAAATCACTACCGACATGGAAATCATAACTTCCGAAATCCTCAATCATCGCGTTATTGGTAGATTTATGGAGAGAGTTCAATACATGAGAAAGAGAACTGTAGTTCCCATTGATGCGCCGAAAACTATCCGTGGTGAGTAATGTTGATCAATTTCTAAACTCTGCAAGCTACATCTTGTCTAATGACGGGTGGAAAGATAATGAAACTAGTAGTCTATGCTTGGAAATTACATGCAAATTGGATTGTAATAATAATGATGTTATATGTATTTGTTGTTTCCATTGTGGCACATTTAGCCAAGATCAGAGATGCCTCAGGTTAGATACAATGATTCCTTAAAGCTACTTGCTTTTTGTTTCCGTTTAATTAATCACAGTTTAAATATCACTCTATAACAAGTAAACTTGCTTTTGTTTTTCCATGCATGAATAACGAGTTATCGACTATATGATATTGAAAATTAACTGAAGTTTGTATTAACTAAATATTTATTAGTGTTATGGCTTTTCTGTTTCAAATATTAAATGATTGTTAATAGTATTGTATTTATAACAAGTGAAAATTTATTTTCAGAAGTCACTCCATCGCGAAGTGGACTGAGAAAGCGGAAGCGTGCTGAATCACCTGATCGGTCTGACCCAATCGTAACTGAAGAGTGGGTGGATGAAGACAAAGTTGAACTGTGGGAAATTAAATTCTTTGGTGAAAGGCAAGAAAGAAAATCAGAACCAAAACCGGGGACTCCAGCTACTCGAACTAAGAGTGGCGTTACTCTTAATAAACCTGAAAAATACGATCCCTCATCCATGGAAAAAGAACGTCCAGAAAGACCTGCACCAGCAGTAAAAGCTGTCGTGACTGAGCCAGCACCCGAAACTCTAGAAACTGAATTGAAAATGCAAAGAGCTGTTCTTCTGTCGAAACGAGATAACCATGCTAAGGCCGTTACAAATCCAAACAAAACTCCAACTCCTACAGCATCGCAGTTATCTCAACAACTTCGAGAACGGGCTAATGCGCAAGCAAATGCTGCAACATCGGGAACTGCTGGTTCTTCTAACGTTACAGGAGGAGGAGCTACAACACCTCGTTCTTATGCTGGTGCAAGTACCCAAGGGGTGAAGAAAATTTTCGTCACTAAATCAGGAACTCCAGTTGCAACATCAACCCCAGATAGCAATCCTGTTATTTTGACTAGAAAAATTCCTGGGTCATCATCAACTGTTGTAAAACAGCAAGTTGTTTCAACAAGTGGATCTCAAATATCCACGCAAAGTCCTGGAATTGTCAATTCTAGTACTATTACTCTTCAGTCCGATCCAGGTGCATTATCTGGTACTTGTCAGTCACCTCAGAAAATCACTGTGTTTCGTACTCCCGAAGGAAAACTTCAAGTGAAAGGACTGCTACCAGGTCAATCTGTGTTTGCAACAGCGGATGGAAAGATATGCTTGTCCGGAACTCCCACGAGTTTCAAAGGTGCACCTGGAACGCAAACTATTCAAGTTCACAATGTTCAAAGTGGAAGTCTCCAGTCTGTTTACGCACAGCAGCAGCAACAACAAACTAGAACTATTGTGGTCACAGGGCAACCAGGCCAGCTGCAACAATCAAGCACTCCTGGTGTCATTCACGTTCAGAACTCCAGTGGAGGTACCAGTCAAGTAATTGTCACACCCACAGCGTCAGCTATATCATCTGTACCTCAGCAAGTCTCGAACCAGCCGTTAATCAACATCAGTAATCCTGCCATGCGCACTGTAATCACGTCATCTCAAGCTAGTACTACAGCCGCCTTGGCAAACTCCATTAAAGCTGGAGGGTCTCTCACTCAGCCGCATCATGTACAAGTAACACCAGGTCAAGTTGTACAGACGTACATGACATCAAAGGGAACAGCGAGAAAAGTCACCCCGAAAGGGGGTGCTGTAGGAAGTACAACTACAGTTATAACACAACCGTCGGCAGGTGTAATATCTGCTGGGACTCAAGGGAGAACTGTGACGGGAACTATTAATGCCCAGGGTCAACTTGTACTTACTCATAGAGGACAAGTCGTTTCTGGTCAGCCTATTGCAGCACATTTAAACCAGCAAGGTCAAATTGTTTTCACGGGGGGGCAGCAAAGCTCACAGGCCATCATTCAGCAAGGAACTATAGTGCAAGTGAACAGACCTGTGGCATCAGCAAGTGTAGCTAGTTCTCTGCCTCAGATTGTAAGTAGCTCAACTTCAGGTCTTACAACAAGCACAATTACTACCCAACAACAGCAAGCAGCAATTAGCAGCAGTGCAGCCGGACTTCCTGTAACTCAAACTCAAATACAAGTTAGTGCTGCAGGTTCAACATCGAACCAAATAACGCAATCATCAGCAACTCATGGAAATATCGTCAATCTTCAAAGTTCTCAATCCCTAACACCTGGAAAATTAGTAATTCAAGATGGTGGCAAAGCAATTATGATAGGTGGACAGAATACGATTTCTCCTCAGCAACTTCAAAACTTTCTTGCATCCCAGCTGAACAATAAAGTTCAAGTTGTTAAAAGTTCAGGGGGAACTATCATTCAACAGCAACAGTCAACTACTGGTCAAATTATACAGCAAGCTAACGCCCAACAGCCGCAATCGGTGCAACTTATTCAAGGGAGTGGAGGTCAAATGCAGCTAATGTCGTCTCAAGCTGGAGTTCTTCAAGCTGTTGCAAATGCTCAAGCTCAAGGACAGCATGTCATTATCCAATCATCTGGACAAGCTGGACATCAAGTGGCAACTATTGGAGGACAACCTGTATTTGTCAAAAAAGTTTTGAAGCCTCCTGTAAAACCAACTCCTGGTAGTGTTGGAAGTCCAAGTGTTTTGCAACTTCCTCCTGGAGTAACTGGGGCTCAACTCCAGCAACTAATCTCACAAGGAAAAGGTGGAGTTCTCAGGATAGATGGAAAAACAGGTGCTATTTTAAATATGCAGTCATCGTCTCAACAACAGCAAACTCAGATTCAGACTTCTCAACACCAGCAACAAATCCAAAAGTCCCAACCAATTATAGGAGTTGGTGGGACTGGCGCTACAACTGTAACCCGAACACCTGGCTTGCCTATCTCTATCGTGAGTCCTTCTAAAGCAAAGCTTGCTCCGACGTCGTTAATACCACCGCACTCACTTCCGCTAAGTCCAATTGTAAGCGTGGGGTTAAGCGTACCCTCTGCTTTGCGTCAGACAACCCCAGGTATTGTTCAAACTGCTGCGTCAGGAAACCAAGTTGTGACTGGATCATCATCCCAGCAGCTACCGGTGGTAGGAGGTACACAAGTTGTTGCTGCAAATCAAGGACCACAAGTTGTTACGAGTATATCTAGCACTAAATTAATTCAGCCGCAGCAACAACAAGTATTACGAACTCAGTCTCCAGTTACAAGTCCTTTAGGAAGGTCTCCCCACACTTCAACGCATATTCCTCAACAGAGTGTTATCACTTCAAGTGGAATTGTCACAAAGGAAGCACCAGTAGAAGCTAGTAAGCAGACCACTGCACCTCCTCAAGAACAAATTAAATCTCCGATGAAGAGTCCGCCACCAGTTTCAAATAAACTGATGGCTCAGATTTTGACAACCCCGGAAGGAGTGTGTAAAGTTGTAATTACTAGCCCCAAACCCCCCGATGTCACAGATGCTCATTGGGAGGAGATCAGGTTGCAGTTACAGAAGCAGTTTGAAAATTCGAGTGTATTTCCTCCTGTCGCCAAAGGACCACCGTCTTCTATGAAAGTGGTGGTGAATAACCTACCTTCTACACCTCAAAAGAACACAACGTCCCTACCACCAGGGGATGTAACTAACCAATCATTGGTTACAGGAATCCCAGCTGTACCAGTAGCTTCAGGAAAAACTCCTAAAGTGAACAGCGCTCCTAATCTCTCTAGTCCTGTAAAGCACCAGCAAGTTCACCCAGCAAGTTCTCCATCACCAACAAAGACTCAAGGGCCAGTGATGAAAACCCCTCCAAATTCTGCGAACGTGGATGCAGCTATTGATGCTGTTGCAGCAGATGTTGATGGTCCTGTTTGTGAAAAAACATCTCAAGCTAGAAAAGGAACGTCGTCTTTTGGAGCAGCTAAAGGAACGGCGTTGATTGCAAGTCCGAAAAAATCTGGAACGATTTTAAAGAATATACTTGAAAAGCCAGATCCGGCTGAAGTTGCAGGACAGCAACTGATGTATGGAGTCAAAAGTTCTCCACCAAACGAAGATGTTTCTTCTGGGAAGAAAGCAGTAGTCGCTAACCAGTCTGGAAAAAAGAAGTCAGCATCTCCAAAAAAGCCTCCGCAGTCCAGTGCTGCAATCGAAGCTGCTGCAGAGGCTGCTACAGCTGCCACTGCCTTAATGCAATTGACACCTGTAGAACAGTCTTCTGTCCCTCAACCGATCGAGCAAGATGTCGTAATTTCTACTAGTGAACCCGCTGATGCTCACTCTAAAGATACGGTGCTTTTGGAGTCCGGCGAAGGACCTAGATTTGTGCTTTCTCAGGATTTACTGAATCAAAGTAAACTTTTTTAAATTAATAAACTTGTTTAGTAATTTAAATCAACTGTGACGCATTATATTAACCTGCATATCTCTTTTCGCAGATGTCGTGAAAGAAGTTGAAATCCCTTCAAGTCAGTCATCTTCTATGACGTTTTTTGCTGGTCATTCGAGTCCTCCGAGGAGTGGTGGGGACAGTGTGGTTAAATCATCAATGCAGTCGGGTGATAAAGGGAACTCCAGTAGCCGAACCCAAAGTAGCAAATCGTCAAAATCGACATCCAATAGAAGAAAAAGTCCGGTCAAAGGAGCATTAGAGAATCAATCTGGTCAAAACAAGATATCAATGTCTCCATTGATTCCGGGGAGGGCAATCGCCACGATGAATAAACAAAAGGAACTGTTAAAAAGGGACATCTGTAAAAAGAGAAATAATCTTGAACGTGACTTGAATAATGAAATTCGCGTAAGAAATCAATGTTCAGTGATGTAGGAATTCTGATTTGGATTTTTTCCTAATGTGTTGTTTAACTAATAAATTACAGAAAGAAATCAACGAAGAGTTGGGAAGAAGCAAGCAATCCGGCTCACCCAGTTCTGGGCGTTCAACACAAGACCCATCTTCAAGTAATTCAAGACCTTCGCATCCTCCACAAAGGTTCGGAGGAGGAAAAGGAAATCTTAAACGAAAACTGAAGGACGAACCAGCCAGCGTTTCAAAGAGTAAATCTGAGCCTCCGTCTAAAGTAAAGAAGAGGTCAATCAGTGGAAATAAACAGGGTGGTGGCAATGTACGAGGTCGAGCTTCAGGTCCTGAGCCAGGGAGGAAAAAAGGAAAGCAAGAAAAACTGTATTGTATCTGTAAAACACCTTACAACGACGAAGAGTTCTATATTGGATGTGACGATTGCTCGAACTGGTTTCACGGCAAATGTGTTGGTATCTCTAAAAATGATTCTGTGGTAATGGATAACTGGACCTGTGACACTTGTAAATCTAGAAACAGCGAACTGTACTGCTTATGCAAACAACCTTATGACGAAGCTCAGTAAGTCGAACTACACCTATTTTTCTTCGAAGTTTTTAAAAATCAAAAAAATAACTTCAGTAACTGAATGAATTTGGCTTAGGTTCTACATTTGCTGTGATCAATGTCAAGATTGGTTTCATGGAAGGTGTGTTGGAATATTACAGTCAGAAGGACCTGTAATAGAAATTTATGTTTGTCCGAATTGTGACCCGGATTCCGATCTAAACCATGCAAACTTGAAAGAACTTACTGATGATGACTACACACATTTGTCCAAATTACTAAAGCAAATCCAAACACATAAAAATGCCTGGCCATTCAAAAATCCCGTTGATGCATCAGAAGCTCCAAATTACTACAAGGTTATCAAGGAACCCATGGGTATGTGAATATTCCAATACTTGTCAGTAATCTCAGTTATGTTTGATACTTATGCTGTTATATTTTGGTTTAATTTAGATTTGCAAACTGTCGAATTCAGAGTGACTGAAAAGATCTACAGCAAGCTTCGCGACTTTATCGGAGACATTACCAAGATCTTCGACAATTGCCGCTACTACAACCCAAGTGAATCTCCTTTTTACAAATCTGCTGAAACTCTGGAGGCCTTCTTTGCTCAGAAATTGAAATTATTGAGGCAGATGTTCATCAAACAGTCCTAGACGATTTCATCTGAAGACATTGTGCAAAACTCACTCTCATCATTCAGAAACATGGGTACAAACTCGACTAATGGTAGAAATAGAAATTGATGCTACTTTAATATTTGCTATAAGTACAGTAAGTGTCGGAATCGTAGCTTTGAGAGTAATTGTTGTGTTGCTGTCTTAACCAGCTTACCGAAACTGTATTTTGAATTTTGATACAAAGGCGAAATTAAATGCTATTCGAGTCATTTAATAAGTTATTCCAATATCTAAGTCTGGAAACCTCATCCTTCTATAGCTTACCGTATGTAGTAATCCCTTTGTGGTGTATGTTACTTCAATTTGTTAAACTTCTCACTTGCTAATATTTTGTATTAGTGTATGATTGATTATAATTACTGTTAGTAGTTCAGCTACATTTTATAAACTAGAAATATGAGGATTCTCTTGAGTAGGAAGTCACATTTTATTCTACCCAAAACAGCATCCCTTTTGTCCAAACAAGTGTGTCAAGCTGTTTTATGATATGAAGCAAATGTTGTCTGTGAATTGATTTTTGATGTATTGGATTGTATAGGATTAACTACTCTACTACTTTATAGGTATAGCTCTTTAAAGGGCAAAGCTAAGTTTCAGAAACTATTTATGCTGTTTTAAGTAATTGAAAATGGTTGTTTTAATTACTGATGCAGATTAAAATTACAATTATCCAATTGTTAATATTTTTGGCGTAAGCTTTCATGGAATTTAATTCATTATTTAGTCATCTCACAGATAAATAATGTAAATGTAAGTGAATTAAAAGCTGTAGCTGTATTCTCATGAACTATTTTCTTGTCTACAGTTAGAATGTTACGTAATGTATATATAACAATTGTGTAATAGTACATACTGTAACATAAAAATTATATATTGTCAGGTTCTCAAACCATACAGTCGAAATAAATAGCGTTTCTACCCGTTATAGGATTCTAACAAAAGTCTTTCTATGACTTATTGGGG
>Ga0194135_10001385_pt1 | contig 14424 bp, 12 predicted proteins | sample LitLau_LLRF_2013_FD_134024 | JGI IMG/M metagenome (GOLD analysis project Ga0194135, IMG submission 134024) | Freshwater sediment microbial communities in response to fracking from North America - Little Laurel Run_MetaG_LLRF_2013 (version 2) | ecosystem: Environmental > Aquatic > Freshwater >...
ATCCTCAGGTTAGGTAAAAAAAACCAACCGCCAAGTGATTTTCAAATTTTTTTTACCTAACCTAGGATAGGGAAGCCACTCCCCCCGTCGCGATTCCCACCTGGGTTCTCGGAATATGCGAACGGGATGGACATCGTAAAAGGAGGAAATACTGACATTGGAGGTTGGCCTCCCCAACTTATACCGTTGGAGTCATAAAAGTCTAACAATTTCCAATGCAAAACCCAATCGTAGAAGCTAACCACAATATTGTTAGTTTAATTTTAATTGAATTAGCTGGCCCGCCAGTTCAGTCATTCCCATATTTGCTCTTCATGAATCAAATATTTAATGTCATAATATCCGGCACAAATAAATTATAAGTCAACGCATTGAATCATGATAAAAATATTTAAAAACTGGAAATCATATCCCAACTGTTGTGTATAAAGTACGTATTGCTTTGCAAAATTAAAAGCTCCACAAAATGGAACATCACTTGACGAATCGGAATTATATAAGTTAAATTTTGAACACTCGTTAAACCCAGCTAGTATTGGCTGCTCCCTCTTTTCAACTGTTCGGATTTCTTGTGATGGATGAGGACGTGCGTGTTGAGCTGACTCTTCTGGGTGCACCGCTTGCCACAAAATTGGCACTCGTACGGCGTTTCCCCCGTATGGATCCGGACGTGGACTCTTAGATTACCGGCGAGGCGGAATCTAGCAGGGTAAGAAATAAAAGTGGAGCTAATTAGGCAAAAGACGAGACGGAATTAGCTGGCGCTTGGGGAATGAGTAGCCATTGTCATTACGTTTTAGCACAGATGGAACATCGGTAAGGTTTCTCCCCGGTGTGGAGGCGGAGGTGGGCTTTGAGCTGATATGGCTTATTGTACTGCTTCCCGCATACGTGGCAATTGTGCATCCCCTGTGTCGTCGGCGGGGAATCCGGCGGAGTCATCCTCTGAGATTCATGAGGTGGGCTGCCAGGATATGGTGGACTCTTGTCAGGCATAAAATTTCCCACCATCTTTTCATATGACACTTGGGCCTCTTGTAAGTTCTGTGGAGGCTCAAACGGTGGGGACGGGAGAGGCGGACGGGAGTAGTGGGGCTTGACTAATGGGAATGGAGCCCCATGTTTAAAATGATGATTGTAGGATCTCTGTATCCGGAGTTGGGATTCAACTAATTTGCCATATTCTAAAAAAAGAAAAACCGCCCAAGAAATCCTTCATTACCCGCAGCCATCTTGAATTAGTTTCGCGGCTCAATTTAAAAACTTACCCGCCGTAGTAGTGGATGCGTCCACATTTTTGTTTCCGAATTTGGGATCATTGTTATTCAATGATGGCGCAGAATCTGAAAAGATTTGGGAGGGTGAGTTGGTTGTATTGAGAAATTGGATATCCTGCTGAACTGGAGAGATAAACGCTTACCTTCAACTTCATAAACCTCAATATCGTTTCGAACAAAGACGGCCCTTCTTCTGGCTTCACCCACCATCGGTTTCGTACTGGCATTGTAAGAATCCTCCCCATGATGACGTTTCTTCTCCTTCCTTAAATATTGGATTCATTTAGGGCTTTTCAAAATAAATAGGAAATATCTTGAAAAAAAGTTGTTTTGTGACCTACTTGATTTCCGGTGGCCTATTTTGATTTACGGTAGGGATGCTTTCTTTGCAAAATTCAACAGTGTAGGAATTGGGTGGTTCCGGTAGTGGAACTGTCCTAGATTCAGAGGTTTTCCGGTAGTAACTGTTACGGACATCTTCCAAGGAATTTCGGTAAATGGAGACATTGCCTTCCTCAGCTTCTTCCTCCTGCCGCTCATAATGGTCATGGTCCATTTCGTCTTTCTCATCGTCGTATTTTTGGAGGAAACTCTCTCCCTTGGACGAGAGACGTCGCATTACTAAAAATGTAATTAATTGTCACAACGTTCATTATGCTAAAGTATAATCATCTCCTTAAAAGGGAAGGACGCAAGACGTTAAAATTAACTTACAATGGAATACTTCATGTCTAAAGGCATCAACGCGCGAGTCTGCAGCTACTCGCCTGCTGGATCTATCCTGTGACTGAACAATGGTCCCTTTAATCATTTCCGTATTTAGAATAATCTCCTGTTGAATAACTCCAAGCTCATCATATAAGCCGGAGAGGCGGAAGGCAAGGCTACTACAGGAGGCACAGAAAGGCATTGCTTCATTGGAGAAATCCCATGATGCGGAATAGGCCGTCGCATCCACGTCCAATATTTTGCAGAATATAGTAAAGGCATTATGGTTGTTTTCACTGTCGAGGGATTCAGTGGAATCGCGGTGCTTGGTCCTGAAACCGTCGTCATTGTACTCCCGGTAGCATAGGAGGCAGGTTCGAAGGGACTTCCGAATTTTTATTTTTGGTTGTGACCCAAACATCCTAGTGACTGTAATGTGCTGAGACATTATGCAATCCTTCTGACAATCCTGGAATCAACAAAACCAAACAGAGTTCTTAAGGTCACATCTTATTTCCATGATCATATGTCGTCGTTGGGATTTTTCCTCAAGAAACTTAATTGACGTAGATTCTTGCTGAAATGGAATGACGCTGATTCGGAAAATAATATCGTCGTAGTTTTATATGTTTATGCGGCAGTGAATTGACAATTTCCAATTTAACTTTTTAATAATCCGATTTGGCTAGTACCTTCATTACTTTCTAAACCAATAAAATATATTCTTTGGGAACGGTCTCATTAATTGTTATTGTTTAGAAAGGCAGAAAGGAACACGCAAAAGTCCAAGCGTCCACTAGCAATGGGAATCATAAAAGGATGAAGGGAATAAAAGTGATGGGGCAATGGAAGAATTCTCCGACGCTTTAATTTTTAATGTACTTTATGAAACAATGTAATATCTTTTGAAGTATTTTGTTTTGATGAAATTGGAATTCATTTAGGTCCATATAGAGAGGGCTTTGAATTGAGGCCGTGCCGTATAGGAACATTGTATTCCTTATCTCGGATTTTTACTGAATTATCTGGAACAGGATAATGATATGAGGTGTGTGGTTTGTTAATTCGTTCTACAAAGTCCTTGCTTGTCAATGGCCCAATATAGCAAGTACAAAGTGCGAGCCCCAGTAATACGTTAAGTGTGCGAAATGCTAGGAATCCGCAATCCAGGTAGACGTCAATGCCAATCCCTAAATTTGTAATTATGCTCATTACTTTTTTTGGAAAATAAGATACCATGCGCCATGCGCCCAAAATTTCCTTTAGGGGGATCTCCATCAAAATGACTGAACTTGGACTAATGTGCTTAATTTCCTTGCAAACTTTTCTGATGGTAAGAATTAATAAAAGGTGCGTGAAAATGCGTAATTTCTTACCAACAGTAAGTGGAGAATCTGATGAAATCCTTGGCGGGGGGATGTACGGATGTAGTGACAAGGTTTTCTTAGAGAGCAGGAAGTGTAGTGGTTGGATCTCACTTAAAAAACTGATCTCTGACTAATGTTGTTGTTAACCTAAATTCAAGTTGTTGGAGTTGGCGTGCGGGGAGACGCCGTATGTATAAGGAGCTCCTCTCGTCAAGTGTTAACTAAACGCAAAAGGATATCGACTAACTGGACTTGTGTTGGGTAGTCGCAAGTAATGCAATGTAATGTAACCCCGTTATGTTCCGCTCTTGTGTATGTACCGTGTCAACGCCCTAGTTTAGACTTGGTCCTTTTCAGTGCTGGTAGTAGTGTTGGGATGTTGAATGAATATATGAACAAAAATCCTGAGCCAACAACTAACTGTAACTTGTATATACAAAGACATGCGAACTTTATTCCTTTATATGCTTATGTATACCACATTTTCCAAAAACCCATTGACAAATGCCTCCCGCATAATCAGATTTGTTAAACGGGGAACTCTGATGGGATTGAGGCGATATACGGAATAAATAATAATACAAGGATCAACAGGAATTCTGGGTAAACTGTTCATATTCTCTACAATTTATTCAAACCCCTACCCTCTCTGTCTCTCTCTCTCCTAATTCAATCCGACGAGAGGGATAAACTGCATCTGGGATTTTTTAATACCTTAATTCTCATATTGATTACCGGTTTTACTCTTCGTCCTTCTTCCTTCTTATCCTACACCCACTGGGTAGGGTTATGTCTACGTCCTCCACTACTTCAAAGCTTCGCAGTTTTATTCAGGAGATGCGAAAATTGCGAATCAGGTATATTCACGTTCAGAAATGCTCCTGTCAACTTGATATTAGCAACGCAAGTAGGAATTGAGCAGGAACATGTTACTGAAATTAGAAAGAGCTCATAGGGTAGGTTTTCCAACAAATTAATATTTTTGACAATTTTTTTTTACTGAAAGTAGTGCAAATTGTATGCATATTGAATTCTTGTGAAGAATATGAGAAGACCACCTAAGAAATTTGAAACCCCGGAACACAATAAGGTGCAGAATGACTTAACACTTTTGCTGTAATGACTTTGCGACTTCGTGTTGTGGCGTGTCTTGCCTGATTTTTATTTCTAACGCAGCATTTGATCATTTTTATGACATTTCGAGAGAAAGTACAGCGTATTAATTACGTAGACGCTATTCACGGACCACTTAAACTAACTTGAGGTCAAACAATAAGGAAGCATAAATGCTTAATATAAGCATTACATAAAAATAAATAGGGAGAAATATTTTAGTGCATGCCATTCAGTTAACTAGATGTTGACAGTAGCAGTGATTCGAAGCTGACAGTATCCAAGCGCAAATAAAGTGGTCCTGGAATACTCTGCAATTTATGGCATTGACCCCCGTGATTTATCGATAGAATCTAGAAATGTTAAATGGGGAATAACAAATTCATAACCTTCAATTATAACAGATGTCACATTGTCATCATTCCTGAAGACGCTATATGACTTGGTTATTTGAGTGATATTACTCACTTCATGGTTAAGACGCATATTTTTAGAAATTTCAACGACGGTTTCACATCTTATTTTTGGTATTGACTCATCGGTGACTAAAGTTTAGATTCCCTGTGTGATGTGAACAAGAAAGGCTTTGGGTAAATTGATGGCTAATCCACTCCTACTTTTCTTCTGCGGGTACATCTTGCGCTAAACTGACGCGTTATAGGGTTACGCTGTTTCCTATTTTTCCACGTGGAAGAGTTTAGGTGAGTGGAGCCTAACCATGTCAGTGGCCCTAGATATTGCTGAAGCGAATTCACTACGATCCCCCGTATAATTTAAAGTCATTGGATATGGGGATTCTTAGTAGTAGGGATATACAACCATGATGGAATAACAAATTTAATTGGATGCGGAGGAGTACCTCCGATCCTCCTAATTTCCAGGTATGACTCCAAATCATAAAATAAAAAAGTATAAATACATAATTTACATGCACACGTAATACCCCCTTTGTTCATATTTTCTATCCACGGATTGAGCAAGCCATCATGTTATGAAACCTGAAGAGTATGGATTATTCATCGTCAAATCGGCCATAGTAACCGCAAACCTCGATAAACGTAACTTTTTTCTTTTTTTTTAAAGAAATTAACTTTATCCACTTCCATCTGACAAATATTTTAAAATCAAGTTGCAAAAAGTTGAAGAGAAGAGGAAACCTCGAAAATTTGGGTATATTTTTTAGAATCCCTCCGATATTATTTCATGGCTGCTTGATTTCATTTTAATTAACATTTTCATATAATTAAAATTGAACCTGATATGACTTATTAGAACTATTGGAATAAATTTCAGATGACACATGCCTCCCTAGTCCCTACATTGTTGCATCATGACTTGTATATATGGATGAGTGGAAACTAAAACCTCAAGTGGAAGTTAATGTTACAAAATCATCCTGAAGGCCGATAATCAGTAGACCTTTTGAAATTTAATTCAAAATGAAACTGTTGCAGCACCGATTTACCACACGAGTCGAGATTAAACCACTTCAAACTTCATTGGGAGGTTCCAAAGATACTGAAAAATCATATCATGCCAGACAGTTATTTTGTATGAATCGAAAAACGCTTTAAATGATTGGACCTGTAAATATATTAAAAAAAAAAAAAAAAACAAAGGACATAAAACCAAAAAAGCAAAAAAAAACAAAAAAAAAAAAGAAAATAAAAAATCAAATCATGCCAAAAAGTTATTTTGTAAGAATCAAAAAACGCTTTAAATGATTGGACCTGTAAATATAATAAAAAAAAAAAAAAAACCACGGCCATGCTACCTGAGACGCAAAGAAAAGCTAGGATCCTATGTATGATCCCATCCAATAAAAAGTTTGTGACAAATGCACAACGTAATGGAATTAGCGAGAGCATGAATATAATCATAGTACTCTCACTCTTAAGATGTGTGGCGTCATAGAGATAGCAAAGGCCATATTCCGCCCCACGTGAGTCATGGTGACCTCGACCTGCTGAGAAGCATTGGGTGGGTTAGAAGCTAAGTCTACTTGCTTCCTTTGGAATGATTTAAGGAGGATTCGGAAATAAAATATTGGACGCGTGAAGAGGGGTGATGGAGATATTAGATGGCTTAAGGTTGGTTATAAGGGACTTTCTTCATGTGCACTTTCACTTCCCATTTCCTTTCTTCTGGGGCTGGCTCGGTGTCGGTGGCACTGTCTGTTGTGCCTATGTAATCATGGCTTCCCCTTTTGTCGTAATAATGATCTCATCCTATATGATGAGACATTCACTGTCTCTTTTCTTCCTAATCTCAATCCACACCATTTACTTTCCACTCATGTGTGCTCAAAAACAGACTACGTCTCCTAGAAAACCTCGACTCCCTTGACAATTCCTTATGCTTATAAGTCTCTCCGTCCGTGGAGGAAGGAGAAATTCGGGTTCTTCGCTTTGTTGATCTCCACCGAACTCACCCGCGCCCGTCGTCTCCGTGTAGTATTTACCCTGTGAATCCAACTATGGAAACTCCATCCCTTGCTCCTTACTCCCACACTATTCCCTACTCCTTTCAAACGTATCTTCAACTTTAAATTGTGTATTAATTAATTACCATCCTCATACCATACCCTTGAGTGGTTTCTTACCTCCGTTTAGGGAGACTTCCCTCCGGGACTAGAGGAAAAGTGCCTAATAAGACCCAGAGGAAGATGGAAAATAAAGACGTTATGAACGGCTGTGCTGGCTCAACACACGGCCTGTCTCCAGTGTGGGACGTCAAGAAAAGGAGATAAAAATCATGAGTTTTTACTCTGGTGAAGGAAAAAGGGAAAGTGAAATGGATTGCATATGAAATTGGATGGAACAGAGATCAGTCATACTTTCATTATGGGTTTTACTTTATGGGAAGCCCTGCTGAAACATTATGAGATATTCAGTATGACATGACAGCTTATATGTGCTGAAACATTCTGTTGGCCCATGTAACACGGAGTGAAATAAGTTATTTTAGTACTACCAAAACTTTCCCTTCCGCTTTCCCTCCTCTGTCCTCTCCTCGTTTTTTATCCCCATGTGAAAGTGAAGCCAAGCATTGAAGGAGAAAGTGTCCAAAAAACTTTAAACTACATAAGTCAGAAGATTCTGGGAGTATGGCAGGAGGAGTTTTTATTTAAATCTCAAGGATAACTTCACTCGACTCTATCTGTCACCAGACGTCACCGGAACATATTAATTATTTTCAAGCAGTCGAGGATGAAAAAAAAGGAACAATTCCCAACTAAACTGCCTTGCACTGCTTTATTCAACAACACTGCTCTTCATCAACATACACGGCAAGGAGTTGTGAACTTATTGCACGGCCTGCAATATTATTTATCAGACTTCATCATTCCGAAAAAAGTTAGGTCTGATTAGGATTTGAAGTCTGCAATTCTAAAAGGTATTAGTATGGGATAAATAAAATCTATGAAATAAGTTCAGAGTTAGTGACGTTTAAACAAAAAATGTACCAAAATGGAGAGTAAATGGAATAAATATGTTTTTCAATTGTTTGATGTTTTTTTATTCTAAAAATATAATACCAGATTGGTTTTGTAGCATTTCCGGCATCGAGAAATAGGATGGTGTAATTTGAAGTTTCCTTGCCTCTGCAGCCCCAACACCCGACATGAACTATCAGCCTGAAAGTGATTTTTCATTTCGATTTTATGTTCTCCAACTTTATAAAAATTTGATACGCCAAATGGTGGTAAACTGATAAGAATCTTTTGTTTCGAACAAAGATGCATGGTATATTCTCTTCCCTGTACACAGAAGGGAAACGTTATTGGGATGTTAAAAGAATCAGATCAGGATCCTCTGCTCACAGTCTCAATCTCGTAAACTCAAATCAAAGTGAGGGTGAAAAGATGAAGGAAACTGGGCCATATTTAGCTCGTGACGATATTAATGAGATTCGGGACGCCCCTACCCCTCTAATACCAAATCTAAATTTATTCCATGGAAGGATGATGGTGGAAGATATTAGAATAGATTATTATTATTCTGCCTAGATATTGCTAAAACTTTTAATGTGGATCACGTTTAGAAATCTCATGTATAACATTAGGGGAGGCGGTGATTCCGTGTCTACTTCTTCCTCTTCTCCTTTTTCTCCACTTCCTCCCCGTGCACTCTCTTCGCGAGAGGAAGATGAGACTCAGAGATCATTCTAATTTAGAAAAGGAAAAGGTGTGGAATATGACTTCTAGGTGTGACATGGCGTCATAATACTTTCCCCTCCGTCGGAACATTATGCTGTGAAAGACACAGGAAGATTGATGCAAGGAGAGTCGTTTTTTTCATGAAGGAAGAGAGAGAAAGAGAAAGTATCTCTCCCTCCCACACTATTCAGAGTCTTACTTTCATTCTTGGTTCTTTCAAAGAACTTCTTTGATTGTAATGCCAGTTTCTCCTTTTCTGAAAACGTTTCCATGTGCGCATCCTGGTAATAAGTAAAAAGCCAGAGAAAAGTAGGAGAGACTAAGGAATGTCATCAACTTTCTCTCTTCATTTTTTTTTATTCACGGTAACGTCCCAAGGAGCCACTGCTTCTCCATCCTACCATTCTGATTCTCCAGGAGGCTGGCATTTCAAACGACATGAACCTACAACCGCCTTACCTCAAATCCTGTCCTGCTCACATAGTTTCTGCTCGAACGCCAGTTGCGTTGTGCATATGCGTTGGTTCAACAATCCAAATCTCTGTATTTCTGAAACAATGAAACTTTGTTGAGATTAAAAGAGAAAGTACGCAACAAGGACGGTAGGAATCATGGGATGGGAATACAAATCAGAGGTCAATAATCTGCCGAGAGGATCGGGATGAAAGGGATTGGAGGGTTAAATCTTTTCTGATGAGAAGGAGAGGGGAGAGTTCATTCCAGGGTGAGGACATACGGATAGGGTTTTAACCAGGAAGGAAGGAGGTTGACCAGGGGCAGGAGGACATTTGTTCGGTTGACAAGAAAAACAAGGCTCGCCTGCTGAAAGTAACATTCTTCACTTTTACACTTGGAGTTTTAGGGTTTCTTTCCTATTTGTTGAAGATCCAACACGTGGATAAATGAAATGAATAGAGTGGGGGATGATATATAGACTTGGTGAAGACAGGTTTTTTTCTGTCTTGGACTTTCTTCCGTCGGTGGAGGAGCAGGAGTAGGACAACCGGCAGTGGGGAAAGCATAAAGAGGGGTTTGGGATTGGGACTTATCTCGTGAGTCCAAATGCTTCATTAGTTTTTTTTCACTCGCCGTGCTTTCTCCGTTGTCTCCGTAGAGCGCTTCCCATTTTGGCCTCTCCCTGTCTCCCTTATTCTCCTGCCTAACCTCTCCTTTGTATTGTGTGGTAGTCTAGTTTGGCTTCTGGCTTTTATTTCTTACTTTCTTTACTTGAATTCAATGATAGAAAGGACAATGGGATCGCATGATGACACTCTAAGGCTCAAAGTCATATGGACGGATTGGATTTCCTTTGGCTCCTCTCTCTCCCTCTCCTTTCTCCTTGGCCTTTTCTCCGTCGTCTCCTTCCTTCCTTTCCCTATTTTTGGCAAGGAGTCTCGGCCGCTATCAAGATTCGTGCCAATATTTTCCTTTTTAAATTATCATTCAAGAGGAAAGGAGTCGTTTAAAAGGTTCTCAACTCTCTTTCCTCAACTGACTTTCCCTCACTCCATTATTATTACCAAAACCAAAGACTCCGACTTCTACTTTTGATTCTCTGGGTTCCAAGTATTGGGAAAACAAAGGAGGCAGTTGAATCTGATTAGTCCACTTTGGAATTCAAATTCTTTCACAAATGAATTCAAGTAGTTTAATAACCTTCCACACTCCAGTTTACTATTCCTCGACGCCTTTTACCATAATGTTCATTTACTTGGAAATCAAAAGTAAAATATCTTTTGTCAGATGAAGCAAGGCGTGATTCCATAATGAGACTCTCCACTCCAATTTCCTATAATTTTAATTTTATTAAGAATACAAACATATATCTGGGTTTCATCCTGGTCGCGTCAGGTAGGTTTAAAATGTTTTAAATTAATATTAAAAGCCCATACATTTTCGTATGAATCGGAAGGAGGCTGGTTCCCCCTCCAAAATCATCAACACAACTCCTAAATTAAAAGATTACGACGGTAAGAGGATTATGCGAGCTAAGAAGATTTTAGAATCACGTTAATTCCTTTTTGAAGTTACTAAATATATAAATAAGCTCAATTTAATTGGTATCACACTAAAGAGTTAAGGATGGCTCCCGTCGGAAAGACCTACAACTATACGCTTTAGCAATTAGCATCTCCTGATGACTACAAAACTAATGACCAAGTGGATTTTAGTAGGTTTATTAAATACTGATGAAGGAACTGCCGATGACTAAGAATACTGCGCTATCGTAACTTGACGTACCGAGAATTTAGAATTTAAATGAAGTTGAAGCTCCTGCTGTAGCTGTGGGCTCCCGAATTGAATGATGAAGACTTGATGATGGACGTACTTAAAATTTTGAATGAGTTCCTGATTGGGTTTAATTTGGTTCCTGGTTTGAGAGAGTTGGATTTACTTGAAGCGTAGCGGAGTTTCCGTTGCGGGTGAATCCAGAGCCGGCGGAGGACGAGTGTCGGATGTTCTAACTGGAGTGGTGGATTTGTTAGCAATGGATCCTTGAAGACATTTCTTATGACGGCTGAGCTCAGCATAGCCGAGTCTTGCCTTGCTGCTGTTTCCAGAAACAGACTTCATACTTGTCAAGGAAGGGATTCTGGAACTTTGGCCAGAGGAAGGAGTACTGTTAAGATTCTTGAGATTTCCAGCCTTAAAGACAGTAGTGAGCTTGGAAGAAGTTCCTGGTTCTTCAGCACGCGGTAGGTTCAGGTTCGCAGGGTTGTATTTGACGTCGATGGGTTGCGCTGCTTCTGCGCCAGGTGAGGCAAGGGGAGAACCGGAGGCGGAGGTAGGAGAGTATTCAATTGCTCCAGGAAGATTATCCAGCCCAACTTTTCCATCTGCTGCGGTGGGAGTAGGAACCCCAGTAATCTGCCGGGTTGAATGTCCAACAGGATTTTTCAGGAGTTCAAGATTCTCTTTGTTCAGTTGACGATATGAAACGGTTTGTGTCACTTTTGTGAACTCGATGCGACGACATCCAGGAGCAACTTTGGTGGGTTCGACCTTTCGCGGAGTTGATTGGAGGCTTAATTTCTTGCTTGTGCCTGGGGTATTATTCGTGATGGGTTTAGTGACTCCTGGGGTTTGAGGCTTCTTTTGATGGGAATCGACGGTCACACCAAAGGCGACTGCAGTTGGTGGTTTCATAGGGCGGCTTCTCTGTGCAGGCTTCACAGTTTTGGTTGTGGACCCTCCTGGACGGCTAGTTGTAGGAATAGAAGCATTCTTCACGGGTGGTGCTGGTGCAACCGTTTTCTTCCGAGCGTCGTTAGAAGGAGAGCGACTCTTTAAGTTCTTGACCTTGGGTTTGCTGTTGTCATTCTTTGTTCCACTGGATTTGGTGACTTCCTTCGAAGCACTGCGCACTGTGGCCATGGGCTTTGAAGCCCCCCTCCCCTTCCCCGCCTTCTTAATTGGAGCAGACTTATGTGAAGCTCCTACTTCTTTTTCCGATTCTCCCTAATAATATACACAACAATGGTAAGCAAATGAGTTACAGCCAGTAGGATAATAATGCTAGGCTCAAACTTTTACCGTAGCATCCACTTCAGGCAATGACACAGCTTCAATGCTAGCCGTGGGCAGATCAGAGACAAGTGGCAGCTGGCTAACGGAATCTTCGCCCTCTGCCTCAACATTCCGCTCCAAAACCGATGCGAGTTCAAAAATATTGGGATCCTAAATTGAGTAAATTAATTTATTTCTGAATTAGAAGAAACCGATGCCTCAACAGGTAATTGTCGTACCTCTTTCCACATTTGCATGACAATTTCATCAGCAATGTCCTCTCCAGTTTTCGAGCAGTAACCCTCCGGGATCTTGTTTTTATTCGAATCTTCGCCAGCAATGTCCGTTTGAGTGCGAGAACCAACGTGGCCAACGACCGGATTGCCGTTGTCATCAATTGTTGTCAGCTGAACACCGTGTCGGGAGGACGTGGAAGCCAACAAGGTGAGTGAGACTTTGGATTCCAGTTGATGTTTTGAGCCGATCGTCGAGAGTTTAGAAGGGGTTCTAAAACCTGCTGACAGCATGCTGGAATTGGTGGGGAATACCATGGGGAAGATGACCTGAGATCTATTGAGGTTGCCAGGTTGGATGTGGGTTCGAGAGACAATTGTGTTTGTCGCAGCAGAATATTCACTTTGCTCCGCAATTCCCATGTATGCATCAAATCCAGCAATCCGATGAAGAAGCTTGTTATCCGACGCTTCACGTGTCACCGGTCTTTGAATTCTTGCTTGTAGTTCCTCGATTTCAGCTTCCGCTTCTCTCAACTGCACAAGCATGTCCTCACATGCTAGTCTGACATCTTCTGGTCCGCTGCTTGTGAGTTCATTAGGATCCACATCCTCCTCGGCTGTACTTGATTCTTCAGTCGGATCATCAGTGTCACATATGTAGTTGACAATGGTGCCGAGTGACTGAACTGCTTGATTGTAAGGATCCTGTTCCTCTAATTTCTTCAAGTATTCCACAACTTTCTCTTCGAGACGGTCAAGAGCTTTTGGGTCATCCACGTCCCCTTTTGCAGTCAAGGTTTGAGTTGTTTTGAGATACGGCAACTTTCCAGTGGCTGATTCACTCGCCTCATCCAAAGTCAACTTACTGGCCCAGTGCTTGAGGGTAGCACCGACCACCCAAGGTGCTACTACACGATCTCCCTTGAAATCTTCCAGGAAATTGTTCAGGAGGACTTTGTTTTGTGGTTCCAATAGGATACTTGCCAGTGTGGTCTTGTTATTGCCGATTCTCCGGAAGAGATCTCCACAAACAAGTGTGACTTTCGGAGAATCTTTAGAGGTGACATTGTTGACCTGCTCGTAACCATCCGCTCCTTGGTCATCCTCAAAGTTAAAGGCATTCAGGATATCATCCGAGGATGTACAAAAGGCATTGCTGGAGCGTCCAATTTGAGGTGAAGCCCGTCCATCAGCTGAGAAACGTAGTCATAAGACGATGTTAGAAAATAATTCCACACGATTTTGTCGACAATGATAAGGACAAGGAGAGACTTACTTGGCACAGGGATATCGGCAGCAGGCAGAACGAAGGGGGTACCAGATTCCGTCACCTTCAAGTTTTGACCTTGACCGGTAACTCCAGTGTCCTGAAAAATTTGCGAAGTAGTCATTAGTCGAACACGAAAGTAGTACAAATGTGATACAAATAATTTGCTGCGTTCGATTTCGATTAATCGTTGTCTTATGCAACACAGTAGTGCAAAGTGCAACAAAGTACTAATTCGAAACTTACCTCCGAAGTGCTTCCATTTGAAATCAAATGCTTGCTTTCCTTTACCATTGTGATGACTGTGAGTTAGCTAATACTGTTTCTGCTTTGCTCCAAAAGACTTAATTGATAATTACTCTCTAATTTCGATTAATAAATTATGAGGAAGGCCGAAGGACGAAGTGAAAATCCAAGAAAAGAGAAATAAATGTGAAGTTTGGGAGTTTGAAATTCCCTCGGTCGGATGATGCATGGATGGAGGCACTTACGTGGCAGTTTTTGAGTGGAGCGTGATTCCTTTGTTGTTGGGCACTAGATTCGAGGGCAAAAAGGTGATTGTCATGGAAGCCTAATTAATCATTAATTAAAATGTCTTCGCATAATATACTGATCTGAAACCTTCTGTAAATCAGTATTTGTTGGTGGGTATATCAAAACTCACATCTGGTTTTCCATTCCATTGAAATCCTGTCAAATCATGAGATTGCCTGATTTCCATCACTTACTTTTTTCATCCCCGTTGTAAAATAAACAGTAGTGAGTGATTCCTTAGACACGTACAATCTTA
>Ga0194135_10001386_pt1 | contig 14423 bp, 7 predicted proteins | sample LitLau_LLRF_2013_FD_134024 | JGI IMG/M metagenome (GOLD analysis project Ga0194135, IMG submission 134024) | Freshwater sediment microbial communities in response to fracking from North America - Little Laurel Run_MetaG_LLRF_2013 (version 2) | ecosystem: Environmental > Aquatic > Freshwater >...
TCCGTGTGTATCGCCTCCGTTTAACCAGATTACGTTGGTTTTGTTTTTGTATCGATTTGCCAAAAAAATTGCATATTCTATTGCCTGTTCTTTGCTTACTTTATTTCCTTTAGAAACGTTGGTACCCCAAACCGGAACCATTGCTAAATAAATTCCGTTTTTGCGAGCGACTTCTAATGTATAATCTACGTGATCCCAGTAATCGTATTGTTTTGCATCTTTAAAATCATTCCCTGCCGTAAGCAATGGTTTTGATACGTCTTCGTTGATTAAAGCTGCATCGCCATAGACGTTAACAGCATTAATGTTGTGCAGAACCATCACCTGAACAATATTGAATCCTTTGTCTTTTCTGTCTTTAAAATATTTGTCTACTCCTGCTCTGTCTAATTTTCCGAATGCCAGCCAGCCTGTGTCGCCCAGCCAGAAAAATGGTTTTTCGTCTCCTGTAACAAAATAATGCTGATTTTTAGAAATTTTGATTTCAGGCAGTTCGCCTTTTGTTTTGGCAGCTTGCGAAAATCCGCTTTGTGCTGTCAATAAAAAGCTTGCACTTAAGGCGTATAAATATTTAATTTTCAGATTCATTTTGGTTTTATTTTGTAATTATATTTTTATTTTTTTTGCCACTGATTTCACTGATTTAATGGATTTTTCCAAGCTTTGTGTTTAAATTTTTCTCGCAGATTGAAGATTTCATTTTAATTTTTAATTCTTTTTAAAAACAAAAAGTACTTTTTCTTTTATCTCAGCTTGTGGAATTGTTACTTGTTTTCCTCCGCTTATATTGGCTTTTTTGTTGAAAGTTCCTGTTGCTGCGTTTATTGTGTATACTTCAAAAGTTCCTTTTTCGTTTAATAAATCGATTGTAATATCCTGGTCGGTTTTCAGATAAAAAAGATAGCTTTTTCCTTTGTTTTCGAGCTTCCATAGATTGTCTGAAAACGTATTTCCTTCTACTAATTTCATTTCGCTTAAAGCGGCATAAAACTCAGGAAGTTCGATTTTTGGAATATTTGCCAATGAAGCGCCCGCCATTAAAGCCGGCCATCCAAATCTTGGCGAACCATCCGTTGAATATAAAATTACCTTTTCAGGATATTTTTCCCGGTATTCACGCACGGCACGATATACCTGATTATCCGTTTCTTTTCCGGTTTTTAATTTTCTGGCGTGTTGTCTGGGTGCTAAATTTTTACCGCCTTCTGGTGCGTAAGCCGATCCGTCTTCTTTGTAATACCAATAACGAATATCAATGGCATCTACTGTTTTGGCTCTTTTGGTATCATTTAAAATAGCATCCTGAACGTCTTTTGTAGCACTTAAACCTATGATTGCTTTTTTACCCGTTTCGTCTTTCCATTTTTGAACTTCGTCCAGCCAGAATTCCATAAAGTGCAGCGGACCTGTATATTCGGCACTTGTTAACTGAATTACGTTGCTGTTTTCTGCAAAATTCTCCAACGATTTTCTGATGAAACCCTGGTGCAATTTTCTTCTTGCAGGATTCGTAACATCATAAAACTGCTCTGCCATAAAAATACGTTTGTCTCCTGCGTAAGGCGGCGGTTCTGGAAAACCGGTGCTGTTTATATTGTTTGCCGAACGCCACGGTGAACTTGACCAGTGTGCTCCGGCTTCTATAATATTGTGCTGAAAATATTGCTGATTGACTAACAATTGTCCATTCGCTTCTGCGACATTAGCAAAAAGCGACAAACGATCCCAGTACCAATCATTGAATTTTGTTAAATCGTATTTGCTTAATTGATCCCAAGCTAAATCCTGACCGCTTCTGGCAAATGGCTGTTCGTAAAACGGCGGCCAAACATCGGCATCAAAACGGCGAACTCTTTCGTGATCGTCCATTCTTCTTTCGTACCACAAGCCGTAATTGTGCTCTAAAGCAACCATATTATTGGTACTCAAATAATCTGATACTTCATTGATATTATCTGTAAATCCGGTTCCAGTTCTTCCGGGAACAAATCTGGTAACATCCGGCAATGATTTCGAAATATCGCTGTCTCTCAGACTTCCTCGCCACCATGGCACGCTTAATCTGTTTCCCGCGATTACTTTACTATCATAAGTAAGCCATCCATTTTTTGTGGTTACTTTTTTATCTGAAATTGTATTTTGCGCCACATTTATTTTTAAATCATTGGCATTTTTTAAACCTGAATTGTTGGTGTAAATTGGGTTTGCTTTCGAAACTTCAGCAATCCATTCTACTAAACTTTCTTTTGGAGCAACCGAACTTTTGGTTAATTCTTCTGCTACTTCTATTGTAGGACTTGAAGAAGGTTCTGAACCTAAATCATAAATAAAAGGCTTCACAGGAAGTTCTCCCAAACGAGTTTCTAATTGTGCATAAAATAAACTTCTTGGCGAAATATGATTGTTTACATCTTTCCAATGACCATCTCCAGCCATAATGCCACCCCAAGTTCCAAAAGCCCAATTGTTTGCTGTTGGCGGATTGTAACATTCTATTTTTGATGCTGATGTTTCCCAAATAACACTGTTAGCTGCGGTCCATCCAGCACCTCTTCCGTTTTGTTCTCTATTATTGTAACTTAAAGCGTGACCGTCTACATAAGAAATTTCAAATAATACGCCTGTTGCCCAGCTTCCAATAGCACCGCTGTTATTGAAAGGCAAAAATGATTCGCATTGAATAAATACATTTGGTCCTGTTGTACCAAAGCCGCCTACCGCAAAATCGTGGTAACCGTACTCTGAATAACAACGCTGAAACAAGGTTTGCTGCCCTTCTGTATAAAAAGTATGACGTCTGAAACCTGCAATTTCAGAAACGGGTTCGGTAGCGATACAATCTTCAACCGTAATTTGCTGTGCTGATGTTAATAACGAAACTGCACCACCTGCAAAATGCTTGAAATTCACTTGTTTTACCCACGCATTTTTAGCGTTTTCAATACTGATTCCTAACCACCTGTGTTCTTCGTCTTTTGGCTTTAAAGTATCATAAGCTGATTTCAATAAAATATTTTCAATTCCAATTTGTTCAATTCTTCCCGACCAGGAATAAGTCGTTACTTTTGCAGTACCGTAAACATCATCCAGAGTCATGGTTAATGGTGCATTTAGTGTTACTTCGTTGCCATTTATTTTGGTTACAACTCTGTTCCATCTAATATTCCAATCGTCTTTTTTCCAGCCTACCCAACCCGTTTCTGCACCAAAATCGTCCATTTTTAACTCTTTAATCCAATTATCGGTTAAAGGTTTTGTGATGATGATTTCATCAGATGGCTTTAATTTTGAGGTATTTTTTAATTGAATTGTTTTGGTTCCAAGCGGCGTATAATTTGTATTGAATTCAAAGCTTTCACCAAGTTTTTTATCGTCAACTCCTAAAATTCTAATAACAGCTTCTCTCTTTAATCCGGTTCCTAACAGAATAGTTCCGTTTTCATTATTTCCGCTTCCGCGTAAAACAACACCTGATTTTTTGATGAATAATGTTCCGTTGATTTTAAAAATTCCTTTGTCTAAAAGTACGGCACCTCGAAAACCCGATTTGTTTGGTTTTAAATTACTTACATAATCAATCGCAGCCTGAATTCTTTGAGTCGCATCTTCTTCTTGTTTTGGAACAAAAATTTTATTTTCCACACTCGGAATTGCTTTTTCAGAAGCCATATATCCTGCGTATGAAAAATCTGGAATTTGATTTCCTTTGTTATCAGCGGTAAAAGAAAGTTTTCCTTCTTTGGTTTTAATGATATCCGGAAAATTGTTTTGGGCTCTGATGTTGCCACTAACAAACAGAGCAATACACATTAAAGAAAGTGCATTTTTGAAAGAAGAAACTATATTTTTAAATTGATTGAAATTCACTTTTTCTTATTTTAAATTTCAGAGTTTAGATTTTATATTCTTAAAATTAACCTTTTAAAGAACAATAAATTTATAAAATCCTTTTTTCTCCAATCTTATCATTTCGACGAAGGAGAAATCTCCGTTGCTTGATCGACAAGAATTGATATGCTTTATGGATTTTCGAATGTGATTTCTCCTTACGTCGAAATGACAAATTATATGTATATACTTTGTTTACTTAAACCTTAAAGGTTTGCATTTAGAATATTTAACTAATTATCATTATTGCAATAATGATTTCAACTTAGCTAATGTATCCGTATTATTTTCAATTTTCGTCCAGTCGGTTTTACTTTTTGGATCGATTCCGTTAAAATATTTCTCGATGTTGGTATATCCGTCTCCGTTTGCATCTTTGTTTGCATCTGAAGCATCATTTGGATTTAAACCAAATTTCTTCTCCCAGGCATCAGGAATTCCGTCGTTATCAGAGTCTTTATAGGCTTTTCCTTTATAAACCGGATATCCTCCAACTTGGTCAGGATGTGTTATAATTCCTTTTTTATAAGAGTCTGCAGGCAATCTTCTTTTAATAAATTCTTTTCCAATTGTATTTTCCAGACCGTCTTTAACTTCAATTTTTCCGGTACGAACTTGCTTGATGATTCTTTCGTCGACAATGTCTCTTTGGGGTATTGTTGCCCCCACATTATTCAATACAAATTCGTACGCTTCTTCAGCTTTCATAATTTTGAATAAAGGCATTGAAAATGGTTTTGGCTGTTTAATCGCTTCTAAAAATGATTTTGTTTCAGCTTCCGGAAGATCTTCTAATTGTACGCCGCCATTCCAGTTATCTGCTGTAACTTCTGGTGATCCTACTATAAAGTTTCCTGAAACATAAGCTCTTCCGTATTGTTTTGGTTCAATATAGCCTGATTCAGGTTTTACAATTCTGTATCGGATTGGCTGATCTGCGGGTGTTATTGGGCCTGGTTTAAAGTAATTGTTGATGATATTCAGCATCGAACGATAATCACCGCCGTCAAGCGTACGATTCCACCAATTGAATACGACGTTATTTACAAAATTAAAGTCGCCGTACATTCCGATAGAAGCGTTTCTTGAAATATTATCGGCCCATAAATTGCGCATAAAGGTGCTGTTTAATCCGCCTATTGTACTGCCAAAAGCATGATTATAGGTATCTAAACCTTCTGAAGAAATAGTGTTTTGAATGGTGATATTGCAAGCAGGTAATTTCTCCAGTTTCGATTTTGGATTGGCTGCAAACTGATGTCTGTATAAAGAAATATTTTCGTCTAATCCCCAGCTCACTGAACAGTGATCTACAATAATATTCCCCATCGGATTTCCGCCCAATGCATCATCTCTTCTCGTTACTTCGGTAGCGCCACGACGAAAACGCATATGTCTGATAATAACGTCATGCGTATCGATTTCTAAAGTTTCTCCGGCAATGCAAATTCCGTCACCCGGAGCAGTTTGACCAGCAATTGTAACGTATGGCCCACGCATGCTGATTCTTTTTTTTAATTGAATGATTCCCGAAACATTAAACACAATAGTTCTGGCTCCAACAGCTTCGCAGGCTTCACGAAAAGTTCCTTTCCCACTGTCTTCTAAACTGGTTACCACAAATATTTTTCCGCCACGACCGCCTTGTGTATAGGCTCCGCCACCTTCGGCACCGGGAAAAGCAGGAATATCTGCCAGAACAAAATCTTTTGGATAGGAGGCCCAAGGCAAATACGGTTTTCCTTGTTTTGCCTGCTCCTGAATAATATGATAGTTGCTTGTCCAGATTTCGTTTAGTCTTTTTTCTTCATCTGCTAAAAGAGCATCGGCTTTTTCCTGAACCGGTTTTGGAATTACAGGATATTGGGCATAAGCCGAGGATACCAGAGAACAAAATAACAATGCCATAAATGTTCTTTTTAAAGTACGGTTGGAAAAAATAGTGCGCATTTGTTTAGTTAATAGTAGTTAGTCCTGAGTAATTAGTAATTAGTGATGAGTTCTTAGTAATTAGTTATGAGTAATAGACTTATAAATTAAAACTAAGGACTAATCACTAATTACTAACGACTATTTTTTTGCTTTTTCTCTTTCTTCAATACGTTTGTGCCAGTCTGCACTTTCTTTGTTTAAATCGTAGCCTTGTTTTGATAAATAATTATTGATTCTTCCTTTGTATTTACCAAACCACCCATGTTTTTCTTTAGAGGAACCTCCGTCCATCGCATGTTCTCTTGCTTCTACTAAAGCTTTATAGATATAATCTTTTTGCTCTGCAGTTAAATTTGGAAGCATATCGTTATAACCTGCAACTGTTATCGGAAGTACGCCGTAAGTCATTCCGTCCTTAACTTCAGTAATTTTGTCTTCAGATAATTCTTTGCCTAATTTTTTAAGGTAAGATTTGTGCAATTTTGCAATTGATTCATCTGCTTTTGATTTCAGTTTATCAATTTTCTCCTTTTGTTTTTCTTTGGCTAAAGCAGTATCTTCTTTTACTTTTTTGATTTCAGCATCTCTTCCGTCCTGAATTTCGCTTAAATCTCTGAATTGCTGAGAAATAATACTGGAAACCGCTTTTTCTTTTGCTTCGCTTTTTAAATCTAATTTTACAACGATTTTTGCTGCTCTTTCGTTTGTAACTTTAACATATTCAGGATCTAAATGCTGCTGCGCACTTAAAGCTGAAAATGCGAAAACCAACGATAATAAACCAACATTTATTTTATTTAGTGCCATGATTTTATTTTTAGTATAATTTCCTTTTAAACACATAGAAATAAAGCTTTTAGTAACGTATAAAGGTGTTTTACCTCATTTAAAAAAGGGTAAGCTTTGAAAGAAATATATTTCTCTTTTATAACCTTTTGCCAAAGCTCTAAACCTATGTTTCTATGTGCCAAATATTTTTCTTGTTATTCTTTATTTTAAATCTAATAAAGGTCTTATCAATGTTTCTTTGTTATTCGCCAAATCTTTCCAGTTTACTTTTATCGCAGGATTTACTCCGTTAATGTAATCTTCGATATTCGAGTATCCGTCTCCGTTTAAATCTCCTTTAGCATCCGATGGGTCATTTGGATTTAAACCATATTTTTTCTCCCATGCATCCGGCATTCCGTCTTTATCTGTATCGACATAAGGTTTTCCTTTGTATTCAGGATATCCTCCAACCTGAGAAATATCTGTAATGATTCCTTTTTTATACGAATCCATCGGTAAACGTCTGTGTTCGAATTGGTAAAAATCTTTTTTCTCTAATCCTTTTGCATATTCCGGAACTCCGGTTTTTACAGTTCTTACGATTCTTTCATCTACTTTATCTCTAATTGGTAAAGTTGCTCCAACGTTTTTAAGAACGAATTCATACGATTCTTCTGCAGTCATAAATTTATTGAACCAAGGCATTGGGAAAGGTTTGTCTACCTTCATTTTAGCAAAATATTCCTTTGCTTCATCATACGTCATTAACTCCCCTTTTTTATTCTCAAGCTGGATACCGCCGTCCCAGTTGTCTTTAGTTACTTTTTCGTTGTTGTTTACCACGTTTCCGTTTACATAAGCTCTGCCAAAAACCATATAAGGTAGTTTGCTTCTCCCTGATTCCGGTTTTAAAATTCTGTAACTAATTGGCTGCGTTAAATCGGTAACCGGACCTGGTTTGTAGAAGTTGTTGATGATGTTGTAATTTGCTGTATAATCACCTCCGTCAGTAGATCTGTTGTACCAGTTGAACACTACGTTGTTTACAAAATTGAAAATTCCGTTCCAGCCGATAGAAGGATTTCTTCCTGCATTATTGGCCCACATATTTCTCATGAAAGAGCAATTTTCACCACCTAAAGTACTTCCGAAAGCGTGATTGTAAGTATCTAAAGCTTCTCCGAATAAACTATTCTGGATCGTAATATTTACGGTTCCTACTTTAATATCCGGATAACCTGCGCCAGGATTGTACATGTGTCTGTAAATCGACATGTTTTCGTCTAATCCCCAAGTTGCAGAAACGTGATCGATCATGATGTTTCCAACAGGATTTCCTCCAATGGCATCGTCGCGACGTCCTACGAAAGTTTCTCCGCGACGAAAGCGTACGTGTCTGATAATTACGTCATGTGTATCAATCCAGGTTGATTCTCCGGCAATACAAATACCATCTCCGGGAGCCGTTTGTCCAGCGATTGTAATGTATGGTGCACGAATAATTAACGGACTTTTCAGTCTGATAATTCCGGCAACATTAAATACTATAATTCTCGCTCCTCCTTTTTCGCATGCTTCACGCAATGTTCCGGGGCCGCGGTCTTCTAAACTTGTTACGGTATAAACGTTTCCGCCACGGCCTCCAAACGTAAACATTCCGCCTCCTTCAGCACCCGGAAATGCAGGAATTTCTGCCTGAGGTAAATCTGTTGGTCTTGCTGCCCACGGAATATAGGGCTTTCCATGCTTTGCTTCTTCTTCAATAATAACTAAAGCTTTTTCCCAAGCTTCATCAGAAAGTCTTTGGGCTTCTTCTTTAATTGCTTTTTCCTGTGCCTGAACTTCCGGACTTATCTTAGGATATTGTGCGAAACATTTTGCGCTTCCCAAAAAAAGCAGAGCTGCGATAAATAATGCGGAGTTTTTCATGTTAATTTTCACTTTTGGTAATTCTTTTTAAACAAATCACCTGTATCTTAAAGAGTACAGGTGAATGTTTTTTTATAATTTTAAATATTTATTCTTGATAATTGTAAGTTCCGGAACCTCCGGTTGCATCACTCCAGCCTATAGTTTGTAATAACCATGGATTAGAAGTTAAAGCAGTTGTATTAAGTCCACTTATATAATAATTTGGATTGAATTTGATTTTAACAGCTGTTCCGCTAACATTATCCATTGGAGTAACCAGAGTAGCGCGTACAAAATTCGCATTATAATATGCTGCTAAATTTGATAATTGCGTTTGGAAAGTAGCCGGCGCAGCATCTGGATCAACAGCAATACTTGCACGTGATGCAGCCAAAGGATCAGCGGCAGTTGCGGTTGACTTATACTGCAAATAATTTCCTGTTCGTTGTGTCCCGTTAATTGGTGCCAAACCTAATTTACTAACTGTTCCTCCGCTAGTTCCAGGAAGTGATTCGTTATCATATAACATCCATCTTTGAACATCCCAGAAACGCTTTCCTTCGTAAGCCAATTCAACTCTTCTCTCATACAAACACGCTTCTATTGCAGCATATTTATCTGTTAAAGTACCAATTCCGTAATTGTTGGTTGATGGAATACCAACACGGGCTCTAATTTTACCTAAATATGCCAAAGTATTACCTGTTTGTCCTAATGCTGCATAACATTCAGCAATATTCAATAGCAACTCTGCGTAACGATATTCGATAATATCTGTTGGCGAATATGCATAGTTTAGAGCGTTACTTGCCGTTGCATTTGTCATTTTTCTAACAAATGCAGGACTTGTTGAAGTGGTATTAAGATCGTTGAAATAAGCTTTATTAGCATTATCCAGCCAGCGATAAGACCAGAGAACAGCATTAGCATTCTCTTTGTATCCCCACTTAACTCCTGAGAAAGCAAATGTTCTGTAAAACCTTGGATCTCTATTCAAGAAAAAAGTAAAATCATTATATCCATTTGCTGCGGTAGGTCTTGAACCATTCGCCATTGGAAACAAATCAATCATTTCTTTTGGAGCTGAAACTCCGCCTGTACCACCCTGACTTGGTAAACGAATCGCTTTTTCCCAGTTATTGTTAATATTAAAATTTACGTCGCTATTTGAACTTGATAAAAGCTGTACTGTGATAGCTTCTCTACATTTCATATTATCAATTAAAAACATAGATTCCCAATCTTTAATTGTACTTCCATACAATCCGTAACCATTCTGGCTTAATTCTGCTTCTGCGGCCAATCCGGCATCTAAGGCTGCTTGCCAGCGCTCATTTGAACCGTCCCAGCTTTTATTAAATAAAGGACTTGCAAAGGTTAATAAAACTCTGGATTTTTGAGCCAAAGCAGCACCTTTTGTAAAACGTCCATAATTTGCAGAGTCCCAATCTCCCGGTAATAAGCTGGCAGCCATATCCAAATCTGCAACTATTTGTGCCACTACCTCAGATACTTTAGCTCTTGGTAGTTTTATGCTTTCATCATCTACAGATGGAGCCATAACTTTTGTAACAATAGGAACACCGCCATAAGTACGCATCAAGTCAAAATATTGTATAGCTCGCATATAATACATTTGACCTTTTGCACGATCACGGAATGTTTTATCTAAACTCGCTCCTTTTACATCAATATCTTCGAGTAAATTATTACACTCTCTAATTCTTGTGTAAGCATTATTAACAAGACCTGTTCCTATTTTGGCACCAAAATAATCTTTTGCTACATCTGGCGTATTAAGAAGTTTACTTGGATTTGTATAATCCTGAACACCACCCTGCTCTTCTGTCAGCTTAGTGTTTGCATCTGTATAAACCCCTATTACGCTAGCCGTTGGCATTTTAAAAGAGGCAAAAAATTCATAGTATTGATTATCAACGTATGCTTGTACACGTGCCTGATTTTGGTAGAATGAATCATCATACTGTCCAATTGGCTTAACGTCTTCCAGAAAATTCTCACTACAGGAAACACCTAAAACTAGTACAAGTGCTAAAGTTATATATATATTAAATTTTGTTTTCATAATTAAAATCGAATTTAAATTAGAATGAGATATTGAAATTAAACGACCATGATCTAAGAGTAGGGTAACCCACAGATGAATTATCGTACATATTTCTGTAATGACCCGGGTAAGGGTTATATAAATCCCAAAGATTATTTCCTGTTATGCCCAATGATATATTATTCACTTTTGTATTAGCAAAAACTTGCTTAGGGATTTCATACGCTACAGTTAAATTTCTTATGAAGCAACGGAAAGTACTTATTTGCCAAAAATCAGAAGGATTTAATACACCTGTTTGAGCTAAATTAGGATATTTACCATTTGGATTATCAATTCCATACATGTCATTCCAAAACGGTTCACGTGACCACATATTACTTGCACTAGAAGTCGGCTGGCTTACTAAGTCAACAAAATTTGCTCCTCCCCAAGAAGTTGAGATTTGAGTTTTTAAAGATAGATTACTATACTTAAAGCCTAAATTAGTATTAAAACCGTATGTTCTGCTGCTTTTTGCCAATTTAGCATAATCATTACCTGCAAGAATTTGACCATTAGGTCCACCTAGAGTTCCATCTGCATTAAGAACACCTGCTAGATCCTGATAAGCTAATGATCCTTTTTGAATTTTAGTTGGATCAATTATTCCTAAATAACTTGGTGCACCACCTACTGCAGCTGCATTTTGACTTAAATAGTTCCAGTAATTGGTAATATCCTCATCTGTACGTAAGATACCATCTCCTGTTGAGGTTCCTTTCCATGTTTTGAATCCCCATACCGGATTAAATCCTTCCGAATATCCTTCTCTTCGTGTATTATTAGAAGGAAGTAAATTTCCCTGATCCGGATATTTTATAATTTTATTATCTGCATAACTGAAATTCACTCCCACATCATAACTAAACTTACCTTTTCTGTCATTCCAGTTAATGCTAAATTCAGATCCCCAAGCATCAACATGAGCGTAATTTTGTTCTGCAAAGGCTCCTCCAACAGAAATTGGCACACCAGTAGCACTACCCATATCTGTTAACATATTTTTTGTGATGTCATAATAGAAATCAGCAGTAAATTGTAATCTGTTTTTTAAGAAAGCCAAATCGATCCCAAGGTTATGTTTTAATGTAGAGTCCCATTTTGCATCTCTGTTTGGGTTTACTTTAGGAGTCAATCCTGATCCTAATTGACCTCCATTAGGTCCAAATTGCCAACCTTTATTCACGGTAAGGTCATAGAATTGGTACCATTTCCAAGGTTGAAGATTATCCTTTCCTGTTTTACCGATCGAGTATCTCAATTTAAAGAAATTTACTCCTGGAAGAGCTCTTTCAAACCATACTTCTTTAGAAGCTACCCAACCCAATTGAAGAGAAGGAAATGTTCCCCAATAATTTTCTGGTGCAAACTTTGTAGAAGCATCACTACGTAAAAGAAATTGCAATAAGTATTTTGATTTATAATTATAATTTAATGTTCCAAAATAAGAAAGTGTTGCATTATTTCCTTTTAAAGCTGTAGAATTACCTGTATCTACTGTTCCTGCAGTACGCCAATCTCCAAGATAATCCTTAGGAGTATTTGTATAAGCTAAACGTGTACTTTGCCACTCAGACTCGGATCTTTCAATACCAAACATTCCACTAACCTGATGATCCCCGAAAGTTCTGCTATAATTGGCAAAAAAATCGGCTTGTGTACTCTTAGAAAAATTACTGTTGTAATATACTCTTGAGTTTCTAACGTTAGTTTCTATAACATAATCAATCATACCTCCTACCTCTGGATTTTTAATAGTAGCACTTGGATAAGCAGCACTAGCAAGTTTATTGTCCTGCAATTGATAATTGGTAATTCTTGCCAAATCGTATGGTAATTGAATTTGTTCAGAATACGTAGAATTTTTAGTTCTTGAAAAAGTTGCTTTAAAAGACAAACCTTTAATTGTCGCTACTTTATAATTTAACGAAGCATTCACGTTAAAAGAAGAGTCATCTGTTGTTTGGTGTGAACCATTATTCAGATTGGCAAAGTAATTCCACCCTGCAATATTATTATTTGCATTCGCGCTTCCAAAGTTTTTATTTGTATTTGGAAATGGAGACATATAATACGTTTTACCATCTACTGTTGTTTGCCACGGAATAAATTTTGGCATATGCACCAAGTATCCATAATCTGCCTGTTCTCCACCGGCAGCACTTCCATAACTTCCATCGCTAATATTTGCAGATGCTTTAGTAAATGATTTATCTATAAATGCAGAAGTTCCTGAAATCGAAGCAGAGAAATCTAAGTTCTTCGCTATTTTGGCGTTAATTCCGGTACGGTAATTCCATTTATCATATTTTTGATATCCTAGATTTGCATCTTGTGTTAAATATGTAGCTCCTGCAAAATAAGTAATATCTTCACTACCTCCGCTTATATTAAATGAGTGTTTTTGCTGGATAGCCGGTTTCCAGGCTTCTTTTAACCAATCATAATTCAATCCTTTCATTTCCTCCAACTCTGCTGCAGAAAACAAGTTTGCCGGAACAGTAGCCGGGTTTTGCCCTGTAAAGAACCTGTTACTAAAAACCCCAAACTCATAAGCACTCATGGTTTTGGTATGACTAACGGCATCATTTACTACAAATTGACTATTGTAAATAAATTTAGCTTTACCCGCTTTTCCTCTCTTAGTTTTTACAATAACAGCACCTTGAGATGCACGTGAACCATAAATAGCCGCTGATGCATCCTTTAAAACTGTAATACTTTCAATTTCTGAAGGATCTAATCTGTTAAAAGCATCTAATGTAGCTTTACCAGTTGCTGGATCAACCTGAACCATATCATCAATTACGATCAATGGTATAGTTGAATTTCCATCTTTTGAAAAACCAAAAGTTTGACGAATTTGAATGGTAGCAGCATCCCCAGGACGACCAGAACCACCTGTAACAGCAAGACCTGGAACCAATCCTTTCAAGGCATCTGATAAGTTAGTTACGGGCAGATCCATTAAATCATCTGGTTTAATAGTAGCAATAGCTCCCGTAAGTTCTTTTTTCTTCTGGGTACCATAACCTACGACAACTATATTATCCAGTTGATTAGAGTCCTCAACTAACTTTGCATTCACAATAGTACGTCCGTTTAATGCGATCTCAGACTTTTTCATTCCGATGAAAGAAAACACCAATGTTCCTCCCGTTTTTACCTTAATAGTATATTGCCCATTAAAATCTGTTGTCACTGTATTTTTTGTAGATTTTTCAGTTACGTTAACTCCGGGCAACTGGCCTCCTAAATTATCGGTAACAGTTCCTGTTACGGTTACAATAGTGTAAGTGGTTGAGTTTTGAGCATAACTCATCACGGTCATTAATGTAAACAAAAGAAAACTACATCTCTTTAAAAGTGTTTGTTTCATAAATGTTTTTTTGGTTTGGTTAGTAATTGTTAGTCATGTTAATATGTTTCGTTTTAATAAAACAAGATTTAAATAAATCTTAAAGTATTCTATTAAATGTTCAAAACACATTTATTTTTTGTATACCAAAAATATAACGACGATACATTAGAACCGTCCTGCTCTATCCTGTTTTAATGGCATTATCTAAAAAAAAACTACTCAAAAAAACAATATTAATAAAAAAGAGAAAGAATAAATGTTTGAAATAGAAAAATTAAGGAATTTGTTTGAGCATAATGAAATTGAAAGCTTCCATTTTGACCAAAAGAAAAAGAATATGCATCAAAACTAAATTTTAAATGCTTATTCTTCAAAATACTTAATTTAAATTCTGAATACTAATGAGTTAAGTTTACTCATATTCAGATAAAAAAGATTACAGTTTTAGAA
>Ga0194135_10001387_pt1 | contig 14420 bp, 10 predicted proteins | sample LitLau_LLRF_2013_FD_134024 | JGI IMG/M metagenome (GOLD analysis project Ga0194135, IMG submission 134024) | Freshwater sediment microbial communities in response to fracking from North America - Little Laurel Run_MetaG_LLRF_2013 (version 2) | ecosystem: Environmental > Aquatic > Freshwater >...
GAGGAGTGAGTGTAGAATTAAGTCGGTGATACTTCTTTTTAGCTTTCCTCCAGAGAAAGTTGGACAAAAATGTCTTGCTTAATTTTGTGAGACAGTGTCTGGGGGAAATAAAGTATCTTTATCTTAATGGGAATCTGAATCCTATTCATAGTCTCATGCACCTACTACACATCTCACTTATTTCCTGAGACAAGTCAGTTTAGCTTAGCTGATAACCTTTTTAACTCTTACTCCGCTGCTTCTTGTTCTCCTCAGTCAGATAAACTCCTTCGTTAAGGCAGCTTTCGATTAGTGGGCAAAGTGAGAATACACCAGGCAGGATAGCTATAATAATAATAATAGGTTTCTAGCACGAAAAGTAATTTCAATTGGTTAGCTAAAGAACTATCATGTCTTTTTCCATTGTGATATCATTTCAAGGGACTCTCTTGGCCTATTCATAAACAATGACGATGATTCCGAGAGAGTAAAATGCACCGTGTACATTATTACTTAAGACTCTTCACTTAATATCACTTCTATTTCAGACTTTGCACTTTCTTTTGAAAACAGAGAAAAGCTCTGTGTTTCATTTTAAAATACTTTTCTCCATGAGTTTGAGTTATGTCTCGTTGGGAAAGTTGAGTTTTCACTCCAATTTAACCAAACGAGTTGTAGAACGTAGAAATGCATAGCATATACGCATAGTAATAATATGCAAGTGCGCCTCCTGATAGAAAAGCACACACACACAATGATAGTCAGATGTACCAAACGTGAAAGATGAAATAGTTGGAAATAACTTGTGTAAATTGAAAAGCTTTCCCCTCGTCGTGTAAGTCTCCTTCTTCTTAGCCATTCACCCTCTTGACAATTTTGACTGATGAACTGGGAAACTTGTTTCTGCTTCCATATATTAAGACGACGAGATAGGATTCCGACAAAGAAAGAATGAAAGTTTTATAGAAGGAAACAACATTTTACTACAAAGACAACATCTTGGTACAAAAAGTCTTCTTCTTCACAACTGTATTTCCCGATTGTTCAGAACTCGCAGGGTGACAGTTGGCATGCCCATTAATTCAAACATAAAGTACAATATTTCTGGGAACGATGAAAGAGAAATAATGCAGATGTGCCTTTGGTTATCAAAAGTACTCTTTACAAGCAAATCACAACAAGTCCAAACTGCTCTCAGCAAGTTATCCCAGTCAAGAACGCATCTACTTTGAAAGGAATCGTATATTTCATCTAACGGTTCGTAATAATCATTTTCAAAAAACACAGAGTTACGTTTTCACTCTCAACTTTCTCGTCTCGTGTAGCCCATTCCATTTCACAATATGTGGACTTGTCAAGTTGAGAAAGGAGCAAAAATATTGCCATAATGTGATCTTATACACACACAATAAAAATTGGAATTTATGAAACCCATGAAAGAATTCACGAAACGTCGAGGAATCATCAGATTCGATTTCTCCAGCGTATGCTTACTTACTTGCTGGATTCTTTGGGCTTGGGCAAAGTTTAAGTTGGTAAGTTCAATACAACGAATAATAACGAACAGATTACCCTACCCACGGGGGTCTTGACATTCCAGTTTTGATTACATAATCCCATTTTCTTAATAAGCCTTGTGTAACTTCCAACTTTGGAGTATGTATAGTCTCACACAAGATATCATATTTCAACAAACTTTTCCCCATACTCCTCCACACGGGCTAGAACATATTTTTTCCCCGTGATATGAGATCCTGCTCTCTCTGTTGGATTCAGCAGGGAATAAACCGTAAGTTCTGTAAGTAGCCAGGATTACAGACCTCTCTCTCTCTCTCTTGAATTCATTTTCCTCCTATCACCTTCACCTTCATCAAATATGAAACAAAATCCTCCCTATTAATTTTTTAGAGGAAAAGTATCCCAAATTGTGGTGGGGAAAAGCTCATTTTTAGGGTGCACGGAGCACAAGCAACGCTCTCACAAACTTATTGATGTGCTTTTGGAAATATTGTTGTTTTGTTAGCTTCTTTGTACAATTAGGAGTAAACATGTCGGCTCAAGTATATACAATGACAAAGTGGATCTATAAAATCAATAGATATTTAACATTTTATTAAGAAACTTATTATACAAAGTTAGTACCATAATAAAGTCTTTATTAAGGGTATTTTATTGCTTTTAAAATCTTGCCTCACTCTCCTCCAATTCACTTTCACCTAAGACAAAGAAGGAAAGCCACAACAACAACAACCCAGCCCGTTTGTCTACTTACTATGTCATTTTATGACAGACAATATGAAAGCCCCAAAAGGGAACCACAACATCATCATCATCTGTTTAGAATACGAAAGGAAAGAGAGGAACAATGCAGGAGGAGCATAAATCAGACAATGTCAAACATAGCTTTGAGATATTTAACCGGTGGTTTTGGTTTTGGTGGTGGCTTTCTTCGTAGTCTAACAACAGAGACTCCTTCGCTCTTGACTTGCTCCTCTGTACAACAAAGTTTAATGGAGAAAGTTGGTGAACGAAAGTGATTAGATTAAAGATGTCTTCTTCTTGAGACTTGACTCGCGACAAAGATACACAAGAGAAACTTCCTCATCTTGTCTTTTAATACTACAACCAGCCTGGAGTCTGTGAGCAAGAAAAGAGTCTGGTTTGCATTGTGGTGGCCAGAAGGACTTTCATCTGTATCTGTATCTGTGATTACAACAGGGAAAGTCTTCAGCTTGAAACAAGATGACACAGCATCGCAGAACCATTGCCACCGTACACACACAACACTCATTACCTTTTATATAAGTCATATGTACACCCAGGAGCATCCTAAATGTTTCTTGTAAGCCTTCTCGAAATCTTCTTACAGATATTTCTCCCAGGTTATTGAATCTCATCTACTAATACCTTATTGTGGTTTAAGTTGTTCTGCTGAGAAGGTAGAAATAAAATACGCCTACTCGCACAACAACTTCTTCATGATCAAGATGAAGATGATGACGATGTGAGGATGAGAGAGACAGCAGGTCTTAATATCTTATTATTATTTTCTGTGTGGAGTGTTGACTCATCGGCCAGGTTTGGTGGTAGTGTGTGTATCCTGAGGATAGAAATGATACGTTGGTATTTAACTAACCAGAAGAAAGCTTATGTTATTGTGCTTTAGTTTCACCGGTGTAGTCTTTGCAAGACAAGAAGACTGTGTAACGTAATAATAAGCTAACGAAGAGCAAAAGTTCTGTTAATAACTTTTCCTGTTTCTGTTTGCCTGTAGGTGAGGCCGGAAGACCACCACGTCTCATTGAAACACCCATAGACTCCGTAGTTCCGAAGAATGAGCCAGTCACTCTGAACTGCCGAGCTGATGGCGACCCTCCGCCAGAAATAAGCTGGATCAAAGATGGCAAAACTATTCGAGGTGACCAGAGAGGGTTAAGAAATCTACTTCCGTCGGGATCCTTGTTTTTCCTTCGGGTGAGTGTAACTTTCCCCTTACTTTCTTTTTCTCCCTTGAATTATTGTTCCCTATAATAACTGGATACATTTTGGATACATTTTTATTGTAGCTTTTTTATCGCACACCTTCGCTCCTCGCTTTACTGATGGTTACGCGTGTAGTGTAATGTTGAATGTGTGCATCTGTATTATGCATCACGGTATATGTAGTACTAGCTGCATTTGTTGTAGGTAGAGATAAAATGCATCAAAGCAATGTCACGGAGTACGTATTTGAGCACCTCTTCAGTCTTCAGTAAAGAAAGGGAAGAAAAGTTGTCGGAAGTAAGGACTGCCGGTCTGGATCTCAATGAATGAAATATTCCCTTGCAGGTCTCCCTCTACCCTCTTGACTATAACGTAATTTGAGCTTTCTCCAGGAGTGAAATTATTTTGTATCATTCCCATTCATTTCGTCCCCTATAGAATAGAGATAGAGAGAGAGAGAGCTTTCTTTTAGCTAGCTCAGAATAAGATGTCGTTGTTGAGTAAGTAAACTACAGAGGAGCATCTTGAGTGAAAGTAGAAAAAGTGGTGTGAGTGGTGTTTGTGAGTGTAGATTGTGTGTACGTGTGTGTTCTTTCATTCTTCGACTCTGTTCTTATTCTGTCTGTCAGAATCCTTAATGAGATTTAACCGAAATAAATCTCAAGACCAAGGGAGGTCGGAATGCTCCTTTATTCAATTCCCTTGTCCTCCCTCACCATCTCTTTCTCTTTATAATATTTCATTTCATGCTACGATGCCTTTGCTACCTTCTTCTTTCAAGGAACTTGGCTTACGCTCTTCGGTGAGCGATTACAATGGGATTTCAAGTGCACCCCTTACTATATATATATTATATATATATACAGATATATATTATATAGACAGAGGCAACATACTTTGCATGAAAGGACAGGAGCAGACGTCAGTTTCCGAGAGATAATGACACTATAAATGGACGGATTTGAGTCAGCTAGATTTGAAATTCATACATTCACACCCACTTCTTCTATTATGAGTAGGTTATATTCTGATGCCGTCCCGCCGTTATATACAGTTAGGTTAATCCTTACAAAGGAAACAACGCGGATGCAATATGCTGATTAATATGTTCTTTTATTTGTGCACAGAACTCATGCATACGGAATAAGTTTCTAATAAATATTCTTTAAAGTTAAATAAAACTTGAGGAAACATATTACCCGAGTTATTTACAGGGTCACAGACAGTGTTAAAAGTGAATTAGTACCGAGATGAGTTCTTAATTCACAGCAAGTGACAATGAACTCTGGAAAGCAAGATAGCTATGAATAGCCTTTGCGATGCTTCTTCTTCGTTCCTTGCCTATCATCCGATAAGCTATATATTAAGTTAGTGCTTGTAATAATCCTCTCTACACACTGCACTGACTGAGAATGCGACGAAGACATTGAAATGCACAAGCAGTGCACTTTCAATCTGAAATCCAAAGCTCTTGGGCTGAGTGAGTTTGTGTAAGGACAATAAATTTTAAAATGGTGTGTTTCCACTTTCTCTGCAGGTGCGGAAAGATCAAGACGCCGGAGTGTATGCTTGCATTGCTCGAAACACGTTTGGGGAAGTTACGAGCCGGAATGCAACTCTCGATGTTGCCAGTAAGTCACCATTAATCTCCATATATATTCTTTTAATCTCATGGCCCATCTACATTTGAAAGGAAATTCATCCCCAAAATAAACTCTTTAGTGTGGCACCGCTCACACTTCCTTTCAAACACTAACAAGTATAACACCAAAGGCATATCATCCTTCCTACAACCAAACCACAGAGAAGCTGCCCTTATCAACATAATGCGCCTACTTTCACTCACTTCCACCCTCCGCCTTTAACTAAGCTTTGAGCAGACATCATCACGTGAAAGTTTACCAAGTGTCTCTCTCCTGTCTCTATTTCTCTCGTGTTCAAAAGATCCCCGTACAATAATATACTTCCTTGAAACATTCAATGCTGCATATATTGTAATTTTACTGTCTCTCCAATCATTACAACATTCCCATCAGAGAGTCCTACATGCTCGTGTACAAACAAATACTCTAAATGCCGCCGTGATTTATATTTGCATATTTTTCAGTCAGTATTTTGTTTCTTGTAGTTAGTAAAAGTGGCAAGCTTATTATTATTATTATTACAAGTTAGATAGTCTCACACAGGTCACAAGTGGGAAGTGCGAGTGAAAGTGAATACAGGAAAGTTTATACTGACAACTTGAAATTGAGAGAAACACTCGGAGCAAGAGATCCTTTCATTTCGTACAGAGCAAGTGGAATGATGAGGGTACTTTGTAAATGTCAGAACTGAATAATGAAAGCACCCTGATAGTGTATAGAGAAGAAGGCGAAGTCTCCAGTTCATAATAAGCAGACCAAGACGAAGAAGGTTTTGTTGAATTTAAGTCTAATGGTTGTTGTATGAGTCTGAGAATAGTGTAGACGCGTGTGTGTGTGTGTTTTAGCTCCACAAGAAACAGCTCTCTCGTCTAATCTATCATGTACTCACAAGTTACAAGTATCTTTTGATATGAAAGTGTTCACGGAGAAAGATTCAAAACTATTCAAGTCTTAAGAGAAAGATATTTATCTTCTATTTTATTAAAGTCAAGAAACAATTAATCTTTCAACTTTCAACAGAGAGAGAGCGAGAGAGAGAGTCCCCTTTTCAAGTTCCAACGACGAGCCAAGTGAATCTTAAATTGTAACAGAATTTATCACGAAAATTAGTTAAACACTTTGTCTTGTGTTACATGTGGCACTGACGCAAGGGCGAGCAGTGTTTTAAACTTGAAAGTGTATGACGTGAACATTTGGTAGGTGATCTTTCATACGGTGTAAGTTGGTTTTTGATCGGTCACATTACGCGAACTACACACGGGTCGTTGCTGTAAAGTAATTCATAGATGGAAATATTTCAAACAACTCCGAGAAGCGTATTCGCGTCTTCCATCAATAGAACATGAGACATGGACGACGTGGAGGTGGTTTCCTACTTTTAGTTATGATTTGTTGATGAGCTCGCAAAGAGGTTGCATCTATAACTCATTCCCTAGCTTACTTACTTATGGGCCCGTAGTCTTTTGAAAGAGTGATACACATTCGACAATTTATGAGTTTGCTCATAAATAAAACTGCACGAGACCATTTAGCGTTGGAGATGAACGTGTGTGCATATACACTGTAGATGTGTAACATTAAGGGAGACTGATGGGTGTTTGCCAACTGTCCAGAGTGTGACAGACAAGGATGAAGGGTAGGAAGTAGCTTAGACGACGTCTCTCTGCGAAGTTTGATCAAGTACCAGCCAACAACTTACTACTAGTAACTTACTACTAGTAACTTACTACTAACTCGAAGCTTTAAAGAGAACACATACTCTCGGTATGGTTTCTCCGGACTCTCTCTCTCGGCCTCTCTTATGGTTGTTAGCTAGAGAGAGGAAATGAAACTGCTAAATCCAATAAAAACTTACACTCGGCAGCCCCCACTTCCACTTCCACCCATTCTGTATAGATGCGACTCCTCTCGTAAGAAGGAAGTGTGGGCATGTGGATCAACCGTACGTGAAATTGATGGATTGGCAATTAAAGAATGACTGATGGGATGTCTTAGAGTTGCAATGTCTTTTAGTTCGAGACAAGAGTCGTGTACAGCACACGCGGTGCTAAATAAATGACAGACGAGAGGTTGGCTTTTACTTTAAATCGAGAGAGGGGCTTTCTCCGTCACTCTCAGACGTCCAGGGTTCCCTATCAGATTCAAATATCTATTTAGTAGATCCCCTCCGCTCTTGTTTCTCTCTTGAACTCTTTATTATTTTTAACTCTCGAGTCTGTTGCGTAAGTCATAAATCAAATCGTAATGTAGTTCTGAAGCTCATGAAACATTTGATGTTATTATTGACTTCTGTGGCTAACACATATATACCTGCTACGTATCTTACATACGGGGTATAAGGAGAGTGTGTCAAAATGAATTCGTGTCGATGCATTTTTTGCTAGTTTAGCTTATTCAAGTGAAAATTCAATTTTACAACGAAGTAATATTAGATAACAAAGGAAGGGCTGAAGGTTTTGGTTTGTAACAGGAAGCGAGCGATAGACTTGGGGGCTTTCTTAGTTTTTCAAACATACAACCTGATTTGTATACCGTGTTATTGTTTGCTGAAGAAACGCGAGGTTTAAAACAAGCCATACTATTTGTATTTTGTACATGTGGTCGTGGTGAAAGGTAGTTTAAACTTTTTAACGGGTTTATACGTAACACTAACGCGCACACACGTATGCAAAAGACGAAGAACATGCATAATACTCATTTGTACCATGTAAAAACTTTCACCGTTTGCCTTCGTCAGTTTATTTTATTTACCTAGAAGTTATTTCACAAATCAAATTTAATAAACGGTTATTTTTACGACAGGCCTTGTTAAACTATGACTGATCACGTGAAGATTTCCGACACTGATTTACTCGAAGCTAAATAATAATAAGCTTCTTGAGCTTTCTCCACTGGAGAGACCCTTTTATACATGGTCACAAGAGGAAATAAATAGGAAAGAGCTGCCTCTTAAATCTAATTCGGTCAAAATTTAATTACACGTTATGAATTAGGTTTATTGCACTTGTGTGAAAGCCAGTTCAGCCTGTGAAGCAATATAATTGTAAATTTGAACTCACACACACACCACACTATTGACACTATATAGTTAGGAGGAAAACAGCTTTAATTTACACTTTGAAATCAAAACATGTTTGCGTTGTTTCAGACTGTTAAATTTTAACACAACTGCTGAATTGTTCCAACATGGACAATGTTTTTAACTAACTACCGACTGGTAAATAAATTCAATAACTAGTCGGAATTAAAATTGTAATATGCAGCAGCACTTATTGCTGTGTACTCGTAAAAGTTACAAGATTAATATTTACACGAAGTACAGATGAATAGGCTGGGGGAATTTATTTAAACCAAAGTGTGTGCGTTAGTGTTTGCGTGCAAATTTTTAACAATGGCTTACTTTTTACAAAAAAGAGATAAGAGCAAGTAGTTTGCAAAATAAATGGCTATAGAGGGAGGTGTAAAGCATACATGCTTATGTAACAAGGCAATCTAATGGATGCTTTCTCCATGCAAGCCTCCACTTTAGAGAGAAAGTGTTGTGCAGAGGTATATCCCATATGAGCATGGTTGTGCAAAAGTAAACTGTGCAAAGTATAAAAGAATTATTTGAATGTCCTCGATTCACGCAACAACGTTGAGGTTGGTTAGAAATAAATATAAGCCATTTATTCCGTCCCCATATCACAGAGCCCCATCAACTTAAGAAACTCGAGAGTATTAAATAAATACCCTGCTTATCGCAGAACACAAGTGGTGATGTTCATGTGATTTCTGGGAATGGAGCTGCCAGGGAGGAAACGCAAAAAATTCGTCGATAGTGAAAACAAGCCTAATCCGATATGTTTCTGACAAGAGATTTAAGAAAGGAGAAATATGAGTTGGGAATTAGTAGAGGAAGGAATCGGTTTCTTGTACAGAAGTACTAAAAAGAGTAAAAGTAAATAAGTGAAAGTCTCTTTCTTGTACTCATTTCCATTCCGTGTTTCGTAGAAAGTTATAAGCTTTTTACGAAACTTGGTTATACACTTGCCTTTCTCTCGTGCTAGCTCTCTCCTCAAAGTCATTAGATGTCAACGTGTAAAGTCTACAACTTTCACTGATAAACAAGCACACCTAACAATGAGCTGTAAGCTAAGGAAAAGCAGTACGATTTATATGGCCAGTTAGGAAAGAGTAATAAATCAAATGTTGGGGAAATGATTATTAATGTCTACCGTGTGTACCATTTAAACGATAATGAACAGATGTAAAACTCATTATCGATTGTACGTACGACTACGGGGACAAAGTTCATGTATTCAAAGCTTCACGTAGTGTGGCATGCAAATTTCCCCACGTTCTTCGCACGGAAACCGATTGTATATATATATATATATGCATACATAAATATATTATGTGTATATTAGAGAGAGAGAGTTCAGTAGGGACGATGAAGCACGTCATGTCAAGCACATTCGGTGCTCGCAACAAAATAAACTCGGTGTTAACTGTTGTATGATATTTACTTATGATTAGTGGCTGTTCCGTACCATTATTGTGGTTCTCGGACTTTTTACTACCTTCCATTCCATATATGTCTTTCTTGCTAAAGTCATTTTCATGAATTTCGTTGACTAAACAGCTCGTAATTCTTTGTGTTTAAGCTTCCTCAAGTCGTTTCACCGATCTTATGTGCCTCAATGTTTCAATTGCAATTTTACCTTGGGACTTGTACAGTACAACCTATACAAGTTATTTTAACAAGGGGATATTAAGTAGGTCTCTTTGAGCTCTCTTCTGAGAAGAATTCCCAGTCGTTAACTTGCTCACACATTCTCTACTGCTTTCTTTTCTACTACTGAAGTCCATGTCCAATCGTGTGAGCTATGGCAGGTGAACACAAGGATTGTGACATGTTGCATGTTTAAATGAAATCAAAGCAAGTCCTCTGAACAGGAAAGGGAGATACGGAGAGCTGTTAAAGTTGGAACAAAACGCACCCGTTTCTTGGTGTTAATGTATATCTATTAACTGCATGTCTTGCGATTAGCCCACGTTGTGCAAGATAACGTTTTGGGTATAAAATAATTTGCATTATTCTGCAATGGATCTTGAATTCGAATGTGTTTAAAAAATTTGAGGGTCCTTTCTATAGTCAACAGTCTAAAATTTGCTGTTGATATTTCATAATACTATAGGTATATATATTTGACGATTCAGTTTATTCCATTTATTTGCTTCAAAGTTTAAAAAGAAAACCTTATTATCATATAAATTGACTAGCTTAATTAAAATCAACACCTTGAGTTAGCATTACAAAATAAATTACTGGTAAGTTAATAATATTTGGAAGGATTAGTTTCAATTTGTAGAATTGTGACTTGATGATCTTCAATCTTTAAAGAGTCTTCAGTCCATTATAGAACTTTACACTTTCCTGAGAGGACAGTGATTCCATACAAGGCCCCAACTGCCGCAGCTACAGCAATGAGAGACCACAAAAGGCCCCAACATCGAGGTGTTCCACAAAACTCATCTGCGAACATAACAGCGTCGGACTTCCCTTGTCGTCCATTGTCAATCTTCTTGAATAGAACGTCATGTAGGCAGTCATAGAGCGCGTGAAGAGTACAAATAGTCCCAATGATAAGCATAACCCATCGCAAAGGATGGACACTCATTTCCACGTATTCTTCCAACGCCCACAGTCCCGCAGGAACCGCACCAACCAGAATTACAAAAACTCGGAAAGTCATTCCAAAGCAACATTTCATTCCGCACAATGTAGCACTCTGCGTGAAGGAGACAAACAATTAAACATTAATTCTGGAAATAGACGCGTAGTCATATATAAAACATAGAGTCATATAGAGTCATAGAATTGAGCATACTTGAACGTGTAGAACAAAGGCAGTGAGGATGCAGGCAGCGATGAAGACACCGGCAGCAATTCGAGTTGGAAGTCTATCCCAAGTCATTAAAATGAAAAAGGCACCCCATACCACTGAGCCAGTGTATCCTGCAGACAAAGTGATCCATCGAGTGCCCCCTTGACTAACCGTAACTCCTCCGAAGTTCTCATTAACCTGTAAATGTATAGATAAAGTAAATTGAAAGTGTAAATACGACGACAGTCTCGAATGTCCAATCCATCCATATACGTAAATCAGGACGACATGTGTTGTCCATTGACCGACGAGTAGTGGAAAGGAAGGATTTCCTTCCATATAGTTTTAGTATGTTTTAATTATTTGGTTAGACTGTCGTTACAAACCTCGATTCGTTTTACTTTTCCACACGTAAGCCACGTAGCCAGGGCATGAGAGAATTCATGGAGAAAGACCGCAACTAATTTAAGTGGAGCAAATATTGCTGTTCTCCAAAGGATTCCAGTGATGAGCGCAGTGAGACCGATCACAATGAACGCTTCTGTTTGAGATGTGTTACAACAACAAAATCCATGCACCTCCTTTGTTGTCGCCTTGAATTCCAACCAATTATTCGAACCCATTCTCCTGGCCTCACGAGAGATTAATAGGGAACTCTGCTCTTGATTTATCACCACCGCTTTTTTGTACAAAGTTTTCTTTCTAATGCTCCTCCTGCTCTGATTCTATTTAACGGTTTTATTGTTTAAATATTTATCGTCAATGTTTTGCTTGAGCTCCAAAGTATGTGACTGTAATATAATTCATCGTCGTTGTCAGATGTGGCTCGTATAGTCAACGCTACACAACAGTAAATGGGAATCCATTTATCTCAAGGTCGCTTATCTAATCAGCAGTGTTTGGGGAGAGAGATATACGTAATAAAGCAGAGTAGACGATGCTGCAGGGCATTGCAAGCTATAGAGCAATTCTTGATGTACAACTTTACAATGGCACGCAATGCTTGTTAATACTATTCACTCTCTCCTTCGTCATTCATTAATTTACATTTGTATGAGTCACTCGAAATGTTGTTACTCGTTGTCAAGTGCGAAATCTCCACTGAAGATGAATGGAAAATAGGACACAAGTCTGCCTATTGGTTATATTGATGAAGAGTTGATTCTGGTGATAGTTATGTTTAACATTTGTGCACAGTTCAATGCTCGGTAATAATACTCCTTGTTCAGACTTTATTGAAGTTAACTTTAAATGCGAATGTGTATGATTTTTGGAAATGTGCAAAAGTTGCTGCTAAATATAACTCCCTCCTCACTCGAATCTACACGAGCTTGTGTTTAAGTTGCCATTCGAGCTGCTGCTGGTGATGAGATCGTATCCCGGAATAATCTGCTTCCTTGTCGAGGCTGCAGAAGGAGAGTGTGTATTATAATGTGTAATCAGTGTAATGCATATGAAGATATGAAGTATTATATGTAGACCAGAGAGATTGCACTTGATTTGTTCCAACAGTTCACTGAGTATATAAGAATTCCCATAGCCTCTAAATACACTTCCTTAGCATTATCTGACGCGTATGCAAATGGACTTAACCAAGGTAAACTAAAGAAAAAATGCAACAAGCAAAACATGAGATCTTGTATGGATAGTATGGAATACTTTGAATATGTAGTATACTTTCAAATTGCAAAAATAAACTTTAATTAACCAGGCCTCCATTTCAGATACTGAGGAAAACTAGTTTAATATTCTCAAAGAAGAACTTTTCAGGTTTTTTTCTTGGAGAGAATGACAATTTGATGAAAAATAACCCAAGTTTTGTATGCCTTTGATTAGATCTGGAGAGAGCAGCGAACTTAACCTGTATAAAATTGTAGGTTTAAAAGTAGCTCGTACAACAATATAAAAAGCAAACAGCTATAACAATGAAATAGAATGACAACAAACAAGGTTCAGCGATTTCACGTCAAAATTTCTATACAGAGAAGATGAGCGATGGAAGCAATTTAGTGAAGCGATGTTGCATATCCCTTTGCGCAAATTTATCAGGGAAGTAAACAAGAAGCCTTAAAGGGAAATCCTCGGGTGAACGAATACAACGGGTGAATACTAACAAGTCAAGGCCTGATTTTAGTTTAGGATTGGCAACTACGTGCCCCGATTTTAAATTGCCAGTTCACTGAAATTAGTGAAAATTCTCAAAGTTTCTTCGTAGTTTACTTGAAAAGGTAGTGATAAAGCTTGGCTACTTGAAAATTTCGAAACAACAACAAAAAAGTAAAAAGAATATGAAGGGAAAGTCCAGGAAAGTATCATGATTGTTATTTTTTGAGGAATTCAAAAGATTTGCTCATACTCAAATACTGAAATCTTTAATGACTTTTCACAATTGTTTGGTGCAAGCGAATAGAAAGGATATTTCGAAAAGTGGCTTCTTCTCTGGAAAGCAGTGAAAGTCGGGAGAGTAAGCAGAAGAAGGGCAGTTGAAAATGTTAGTTGTGTTTCATGGAGAGTTAGTGGTGGACGTGTGAACGTGTCTTGGCCTAACCACATCACGTAGAAATGAATGCAATCCAGCCGGTGGTGGTTCTCTTACGCGACCATTATATTCGTTGGTGGAGGCATAAATAGGAAATCAGGTTAGAGACGAGGGGAGAAAATAAAGAGGGGTCTAAATTACCCATGTATGGCAATAACGGCATAAATATCTAAATGGTTTTTTGTACACCAAAGGGAGAATAAAGGTATTCAAAGAAAGCCAGGAGAGCAAGTCAATGGAGCACACACATACAAAGCTACTACTACTACAAAGTCTCACACACTTTCTATGTATGGGCAGGGATAGCGATGAGTTTTCAAGAGGGAAGGATTCAGGTTAGTTATAAGTGGAAGAAGTGGATGGAAATGTTTTGAATGGGGAAAGAGAGATGAAATTGTGCGAGAGAAAGGTATATAGAAGTAATGGTGGTGGTGGTGGTGGTGGCAGGTTTGCTGAGTTAAAGGTAAAGTGAGACTAGGGAGAGGGGTTTATTTTATAGGTGGTCATCATTCTGGATAAAATATTGGCCAATCTAACAGACATTTATTGTGATTTCCTGACACCTACGGAAATGGAAAATTTCTGGGAACGAATACTAAACGTACTAGGAGCAATGTCTATGTATGCGCTGCTCTATCTTTCAGCTCAACTCTCTCTCTCTACATCTCGAAATTCAATATCAACAGAAAGATTATTTCATTTGGGATTATCGCATTTCATTTTCGCAAATCATTTTCAAGCAAAGCTTAAAGAGAACTCGCTTAGAAACGAAACACTCGACACGAACTCTAGACTAAATCCCTCGGTCACATTAAACTCGTAAAAGACGATGAAAAACAGTCAGAATGATGAGGAGAGGAACGAGACATTATTTTAATTAAAATCGTATCAGATTATCCTTAATCC
>Ga0194135_10001388_pt1 | contig 14404 bp, 6 predicted proteins | sample LitLau_LLRF_2013_FD_134024 | JGI IMG/M metagenome (GOLD analysis project Ga0194135, IMG submission 134024) | Freshwater sediment microbial communities in response to fracking from North America - Little Laurel Run_MetaG_LLRF_2013 (version 2) | ecosystem: Environmental > Aquatic > Freshwater >...
CATGATCATCATGATATTCGTTTGAGTTAGGGCTAATGATACAATAGTCGTTAACAACGGTTAAAGCAATTTTTAGCCAGTCGATTTATTGTTATCTTGGTTTAGGTTGTTTTAATACTTACTATTGTACCGTTCACCCTTAATAGGAATTAGCATTCCTCAAGTACTACAACAACAAGAAGTTTCTTTATGTTATGGTGGGTAAAACGCTCAAATTACACTTGAACAGTAAAATTAGTAACTAGACTGGGGGTGTTAAATTACTGGGTGGTTTTCCTTTCGACTTCGTACATTTTGGGTAATACCCAAATAATGCTTTCTCGCATCCAGTAAATGGAGTAATAAAATAATAGTTTTTTCTCAAATGACATATTTATGGGAATATTTCCACTTAGAAAAAAGTACTGGACTTCCTATACAAGGTGGTGATACAGAGATTCCGAGACCTTTCATGTTTTCATACGACTCTAACCATATAGTCTACTTGAAATCATGTTGGATAGCTGGAATGCCGGTCCATATTCTAGATTAGGACCTGGGCCTATTCTCTACAAAACAATATGACTCCCGGGCCCTTATAAGGCCAACGCCCCGCATGATTCCCAGAACAGCCTCTCAGAATTCTGATTTATTATGTTTCGGCTGGACACCTGTTCTCCAAGTCTCGTCTCATTATCGTTTATGATTTGTGCCAGGAATTTCGCGTATTTCTCTATTAGATGTAACAAGGAAAACTATATTCGTTCCATTCCACAACCCTAACCTCATTAAGAGCATAAGACTAGGTGGTATGGGGTCAGGAAAATAAGTTTTTAAAAAAATGAAATGACCTCAGGCCAGTAAATGTTACTGTTCCGAGTTCAGGAAAGATGCTGCAACAGGAACAGTTGAGAAAAATATAAGTATTTACATTAGCAGCTTCAAGTTTAATACCAAAGTCTACCTTTTTCACTGAAGCTGTCAGAAATCACACAAAACGCAAAATTGATTGGTTTTAACATGTATAGACTCTTGGCTATCCGAAACGTTATCAAAAGCCATGTATTATTCTTCAATTATAAAGAAAATGAGGTATTTGTGATAAAAACGGAGAGTCCAACACTGCCATTTTGGGGTTGGATGCATGCACGAGGCGACGTTCCCGTAAGTTTTTTAAGTTTGGAAACACGGATATTGTGACGACATTCCGCCTGTAATGCTATGTGCCGTCAGCTTTATCAACTATCTGATTCTGAAAATAACTCATACCAGTCCATTACCTATCACTAACTTATGTCAGTCTTTGGTAGGTATCAAAAAAGCGCTTTCGTTGCTGCAGGTAAAATTCTTGTTTATTGGGTACCACTTTCAAAAACTTACCGGTGCGGCGGTCGCTACAGAGCTTGTTCGGCAGATAAAATTTCCTCCATGCAGACTCCTGTAACAAACGAAAAATTAAAAGTGACCGTAAATAAGGTTCAAAAACACAAAACCTTATCGACTTTGACTAGTCAGCGAAACTGGGATCCGCTCTTATATTTAAGACATTATTTGGCACGGTACATCAGGTAGATACTTAAGTAAATAAAACTAATAACACTTGATACTGAATGTTGATGGGCAGAAAGAGTAAGAAGGGCCGCCTGGAACAACAATGAAGAATGGTTAAACCAACATGAGGCAGTGAAACCCTCGAGATTTTTCTCAAACATGTCAAAACACTTGGCCAACAATGGAAACTATCAACAGCTCTTCATCTAATGCCACGTCAACACAGGACACCCATAAAGAAAAATTCATGGGCGCCTTATCTTAACGATAGTTAGAGACACAACGGATTCGGTCGTACGACAGAAAATCATAGGACGTTTTACCGGACAATAATATGGATACACCTTTTCTCGCTATAGTTGTTGATTCAAAAGGCTACAGTAAAAAAATATTCTCGTGGGACTGCCAGGTGCCCGGTAAAACGTCTTTTCCCGGTTTTCTGTCGTACGGCAAAAAGTTTCAGTAATCGTAACGTTTGGAACTATAGCGTTATTCTTAAAAAGAAAGGTGAGCCGCCTTTTCCAAATTCTATACATTAACAGTATTCCATTTACCAAGTAATGCTCGTAGATCTATGGCTTTTGATTTCATTGGCCAGATTAATACAAGTATTTCATTCAACAGAAAGACACTTTTTGGAAATCTCCCAATCAAAACATTTTTTTTTTAACTAAATTTTCACCGCGAATTATAATTTTTTTAGCCATCCCTACGCCAATGATTCTAAGTAGGTTCCAGGTACTAAAAGCCAGGGGCAGCTGTGAATGGCCGCCGCAATTCGAATCACAATTACTGTAATTATTTCTGTTGATATCATTCTCAAGGGGGTCTGTGGGAAAAGAAAAGCATTTTAGTTAAACCATTGTCAAGTGCCTTTTCAATTGTGCCGAGTAAGAGTGGACATTCAAAAAATATAATTGAGTGTCTTTTCATTTAAACTAATGTTTATCGTCACTAATTTCTTTTCATTTAGTTCTTGAATTGTTATTGCTATTTTTTTCTGGTGTTGTTGGTTAGTGAAGAATGGGCCCATGTATAACCCATAATAGGTAGAATTTTATGACATTGTTTATTTTTATTTTCTGAAGAGCGAAGTAACATAATATCCCAGTTTGATACTAGTTTTTTTATTCCATATGTCACATTTATTATTGCTGCTAACGAAAAACATGTTTTTCAAAAACAACATAACCCAACTTAACGGTCACCAGGCTAAGAAAATACCTACCTATTTTTAGGATGATTACTGGAACCCTTATTATTATTGTCCGATACCGATAGCCCTATTACTCATCATCTTTGAGTCTAACAACAGCCAGAGGCTCATAACGATAAGGGAAAACGAGGTCACGAAGTACGATGCCATATTTATAATCACTCATTACTTTACAATTAATGATATCAACAATTTGATGGAGACAAGCAGTCTGCCATCTCTATCGTTCTCCTAATTATACCATTTGAAATACATATATCTTAATTTGTTTGCATTTGTATTTACAGAATTTTGATAAGATAAGCTGGAGATATTAATTAATCAAGTTCTGGGGAGGAAAAGCCATTTTTACTTTGTACATTGCCCTATAAAACCCAATTCGTTTTTCTTCCATAACATAGGAAAAATAGGCTGATAAACTCATGGATAATAGGGGTGTAAACTAAAATTATTTTAACATAAATTTTTCAATATTTTTTGAAGGTTGTATGCCTAAAAATAAGCTACGTACAAAAAGGAAATTAATCGAACCACCATCCACCTCTTCAGAAAATGAAATGTGACGTTGCGACGTCATCAAAAAGAGTGCAAAAATTAATCGATGTGAAAAGGTCGATGAATTGTCTCAAGTCTAGTACCTTCCTAGGATACGTTCTTTTGGCCGTTTGTCTTGCCCCAGGGGAAGGGGGTTTCCAAAGAAAAGTTTTCACTTTCCGTAGTGAGATAAATCGGCAAAATATGGCCACTGGCCCTAATAATCAAACATAATAGCGGCAGCCACTTCTATAGTGCACATAGAATCTGCATAATGTTTTCCATATTCCAGAATTCAAGTCATCGGATACCTGACGAAGTATTTTCGATCCGGTAGTGTCTCGCATGACTGCTTGCTATGGATTTAGCCCGCCATACCAGTAGAATGTTCGCCCATCTGGCAAAAGAGCTTGTATCAAATTTGTACTTTTAACACAGAAAGGTTTCTTGACTTCCTGTGTAAAGGTAGCTCGTCGAGTGAGTCATACTTTGCAATCGAATACCCTGCGGTCTCTTGCTGTCACCCACTTTTTATCAATCTCACTGGAAAATTGGTCTCTCCAAACTAGGGACTGGATACTCTTCTTATTTTAAACACCAATGGACTCGTCCACTGGTATGAGTTATTTACAGATTCAGCATAAAAAGCTAGGATATAAATGATATTGAAAAGCTGTTTTCTGTGCAGGGCCTCGATTCGCCGTAAATTCCATTGAATGTTGCAAAAAGTCGAGATCGCTGATGTCACTGCGATACGTCTTTTATGGCGTGGACCTCACCGTTCCCAACGTTCTGCAACTTTCAATACACACAATGACCATAAAATCTGCTTTCACTTTCATAGTCTATAGTTTTTATGCTGAATCTGATTCTGAAAATTAATACTACGAGTGGACGTGGAAGAGTCCACTTCATAATATCTAACGACAGTAGTTTTAATTTCGGCTATTATTCAGCCGCGCGGTGTTTTTACAACTGGGGTAAGTATCGTGTTCATATTCGTATTCGACAGTCAAAAAATGAAATATTTGTTGAACAAAATATGTACCGCAAAAATAAAATCGACATGAAAATATGAATGAAGAAACACTTTTGACTTCTTAAAGATTCAAATATAAGAATCTTTTCAAAATACCAGACTATTCTTTTGGGTGTACCATATTTAACAAGTTGTTGATGGAGTTGAGCACTCGAAGTTGTACGGGTATAGAGATAGTGTGATTGTCATGGGATAGGTATTTTAAGGTATAGGTACCTTCGGTGGTTTATAAAACGAGCTGAAAATGATGGATCGATGTGTCAAAAGGTTTTATACGGTTTCCGTTTTAGGACACAAATATTGAGAGGCATTCTTCTCTTATCTCTTTCTCACAAAAACAACAACTACCCCCCTTATCCGAGCTTTGGTTAGCTAGTAGAGCCAGGATCCCATAAATTACTTATTTCTTATGTTATCATGGATTCATGGATGCGGCTTGCAAGCAGGAAACTTTGAATGTGAATCACAGATTGTCCAGTGTAACATTTCCCTACACAAATTTTCTAGTGATCAACAATTATTTTCAACTCCATTTTGTATTTAAAAGATTGAATCATTAGGGGTACTCTGTTTAGATTTTTCATAATCGGAAAAGAAAAAAACTCGCATGCTCATTGGCTGAGCCAGGTCAGGGACATAGCTCAATGAGGATGCGAGTTTTTTTCCACTTCGAAGATTATTAGGGGTACCCTGGTAAGATATTTTATGTATAATGTTTCCTTATCTTATACATACCTATATGTATAAAATTAAATGATATATCATTTCAATTTATCATTTTAGTTATAGATTATACAACATCTTGTAGCTTGCTTTTTCGCAGCTCGAGTTGCTTATAGGCCTCTGAAAATGGTGTAATATATGGTCGGACGTGAAAAGCGGCAAGACAGTAGAGTTTGTGTTGGATGCGAATCCTGGTTCTATTTTAATTGGTAGTTATCGTATGGGGGTATGGATGGAGTGGAGGGGTGGAGTGTGGACATGAACAAGTTTATTGTGGAATTGTGGTGAAGACCTAGGGTGAGTCGAGTGCGCACCTACCCATCTACCCTGTCCAACAAATCTTTTTACCTGCCGGTTTGAAGCGCACGTGTCCTCAATCCTCAGTTCAGTTTGTTGTAATTCTGCGACCCTACCTGGTTCTTATGCGAGCCCATCTTTTGTTCGGTACCTGGAAGTTCGGTTTTCCAGTTTTGTGCGTGTTGGCTGATGCCGTGATTTCGTGTCCTTGATGTTGAAGACATGTTCTTCAACGGAGGGAAGTGTTTAAAAATCTTCAATGTAAGTAAAAACTTCCTATTAAAAAAGCAGTTTTCTCAGAAGAAACTACACTTTGCAAGCTAAGTCTCTGTGCGGACATTAAGCACACAAAAAGTTCACGAACAAATTTTTTTCGATATGTTTTAGTTTTTCGTGTGAAAATTATTTCTTTTACTTGGATAGCTGATGATTAGGTACATCAAACTATACTTGTACATAGAACCACTAATACCTACATGGAAACTTGTATGATACAAATTGCATAAAAATGTAGGTATGCTGTTAGGTAGGTACTAATACTAATAACTTTACTGCTTACACGAAAAAGAAACCATAACAAAAGTATCAACTTGTGAACGGGAAGACAATCCCGGGCTTCTTTTTAGGTAGCTAATAATAATAACAAGCCTATCTATATTTATTTAGATACATGTATACACGTTTATTTGCGGTAGTACCTATTAGGTATATGTATAAGTATATGACTGACGCTTTCGCCCACATTAGGGCTCCAATTAGAAACCTTCAATGTGCATAACTAACTACTAAAATTTATAATTAGAATCCAGAAATTGATATTCTTTTAATTGACGCTATTGAATGTCGATTAAGGTCAATGCTCGTATGAACTGTAAATTAATGTCTTAGATTTACATCAAAACACAAAAAATTCCTTTCGGCAGAGCCTACAGGCGTAGGTAGATTTCTTTTAAGTAAATAATAATTTTTAAACTTTACCCGGGTAAATATTGAGTTAAGAAGAAAGTGTTTCATACAAAAGTTGTGGGTATTTCCAACGATACCCCACATGACGGCATTCCGCACTGTTTTATTTTAACGTGAACATCAACCCCCTTCCTCCCCACCGAAAATATAGGTTTTACGAAAAAAATGTGTCTTACAAAAGTTGTAAGTATTGAAAAGAACTTCCCAACGATACCCCACATGACGGCATTCCGCACTTTTTTTTTGGGGGGGGGGGCACTATCCCACCCCCTCCCCCGCCGAAAATATTGGTTTTACAGAAAATTGTTTGAGACAAAAGTTTTAGAGCAAAACACACTTATAACATATACCCACAATAGAATCAAGGGAGTAGTCCATACCTATTTATTATTACCTGTATGATGATCCGGGAATTCCTCATTTAAGTCTAATAAAAAAATCATTCGATATGCGTTATATAATAATAAATTCCTGTCCCATTTGTTAAAATCAGTAACCTCCATTGCAGAAAGAAGGAGTGGTTTGTCGAGACGCAGGTCTCTTTTCATGAAGAGCGGTTAATCTGCGTCCAACCTGAGACCTAATGTGGGGACATTAAATAAACTTGGGTCCCCCATTGGATGCCGACGTATAGAAAACCAACCGACCATATCACCCCTCTTCTTTTCTTTGTCACGCCACGCCATCGCTGCTCCGCTAAAAGATTTAAGCGCCATCTTTAACCATTGTTGAAAATCATTTCTACATAGTCGTAAATCGTGTAAATGTTTAAAATGAGAGACCGCGCCTATTCAAAGGTAGTACATATTATGTTCTCATAAAATTAGCCGATGTGTTAAACATAAAATTAGAAGTTCTAAACCTATAACACTTCGACAAGGGGGGAAACAAAAATTATAACTATTTTAATAAAGGTAGGGTATAGTCTTGAGACTTATTTCTTGTTGAGTTCGTGGTACCTTGATGAACTAGATGATCTCGAGAGACGACGACATCGCACTAGGACCTCACTTTGAGGTAAAAGCTAATGATGGTTTTCTACCGAAACCGGCAAAGGTTCTTACCTCAAAGTGTAGTCCTAGTGCTATGTCTCCAGGATCTTCCAAGCAGGTTAGAATAATAATTCATTGCTTGCGTCGTCCACGCGGTAGGCAAAAGTCTTACAGACTTTTTTTGTTATAAAAAAAGTGGGCAGGATGCTAGGAGTTCAGCAGACCTTGAAATGCGCAGTGAGATATGCCGATGTACCTGTGTAGAATGTTATTTTATAGCAGCACACACACTGGGATGCGTAACGTGCTCTCGGTACTTGTACGATCATCACATCTGTCCACATTTCCACTGGCCAAGGCCAAGAGGTGCACTTTTTCTCTTCAGGGTGGGAAGTGAAATGCAACACCCACGATTCAGGGCGTAAGCGCACCCCAGAAATATAATATGGATAGTCTAAAAGAGCAGACTTATTTGAAAAACGTAGGTTTTTTGACTTCCAAACTTTGCTCAGATGTTTCTTTTTCTTAAAAAAAGTGATTTGGTGACACTAAATATGCACATATTTTTTTGTCGGTTAATAGCAAACTCAGTAACGTCGCATCCATATATCTAAAATGTGCTAAGCGCTCTCTTAAAGGCCGGGGTTGCTTCGCTGTGGGAAAGCATTATTATTTTAGTTTTAGGTATTTTGAGTCCTTGGCTTACTTGCCATTTTAGCAACCACGTTTGGTAGTATATTTTCCAGTTTTAAATGCCATATTTGGGTTTGGAAGGCCAATGGTTCTCGTACTTCTCGTACGGTTCTATTTACTTAAAATTATCAGTAAAAATAATCGACATTTTTTAAAATCAGAATAAACCGACAATATACAAATACTAATCATTGTGCTGGGACGCCATTACGGTGGAATGATTGAATTAAAAGCCTAGAGTGAGTAAGTAATCGGCATTCGAAGCGCGTGGTGAATAGAAGAAAAAGCTCGGCATAGCCGCAACCAAAAAAGGATTAAACTAGTAAAATTGTACGTTCATTGATTGTTTTTGAATGAATGGAATGGACTAGACAATTAGTGCTGAGGGCAGTACGCGTACCTGCAAGGTACGAGGACGACGGTGCAAATCAAACTGCTCGACAGAAAAAACTTGCCCGGCTTCTTCCTTCTTTGGGCTAAACATCCATCTCCATCAACCTGCCGATTGATTGCTTTCATCTTTCCTTTATTCTGATACTGATTCGATTCTTCGCTCAATAGAGTAGTCACCAAATGATCGGTCAGTAAGGTTTTATAGATGTTGCTGAATTTTGGGTGTTGTCATTCACACACACATACTTAAAGACATCTGTGTATCATGTATCTAAGATACCTGCCGACCAACCTTCATAACTCTAATTTGGGGAACGATTCCGAAAGTATGCAATGGTAGGTATTGCATGGGAAAAAATGGTGGCGTGTCCCTCAAATTTGAGTTTTGAAAGGTGGTCGGCAGTCGAATTCCTCCATCCACACTGAATTTGCCTAAGCGCCCAGTCTGAAAAGTACCAACACTGCTGGAAGCAAGTCGAGTATTCGGGGTACAGGATTATATGGGACTGGCGGTTTAGTCGTGTTTTGCACAGTTTGCAGGTAATTAGCGTTAATTAGTGCATCTGTTGGGCAAGGTTAATCACTGGAATTCTTGCCATTCCAGTCATACAACATTCCCATCTTCTTCATCTCTCTTCAGTCCAAAATTCACACTACTTAAGAACGTTTTTAAAACAATTATGGATTCAACCTCAGTACAGACAAGCTTCAAACAGTTTCGACGAGCCCCTTTAGACATCCCATCCCTCGTATATGACAAAATTGATTTTTTTCCAACTTTAACTAATATACAACATACTATAATTCCATTGAAATCGGTTGGTAAATAAAGGATCCAGCAGCACCGACAGCACGAACGACAGCAGCTACAGCAAAATCCGTTCTTAGTGCAGGTCCAGATACCAATACCTATACTATCCCAACATTTCAACTCTCTAGCACTAACCGTTTGGGCTGTGCGAATATCAGCTCCCTACTCATTTATATATGAGATAGATTGTTGTTGTTGTTACTAATGTTATTAACCGAAACAACGCAACCAGCTTAAATTTTATCGTTTCCAAAACAAATGAAAGTCTTTCTGATCAAGAAAAAAAACTGTGGAGAGAGAGTAGTGTGAGAAATATTTGCTAAGTTTGAGTGAATGATGTCGTTGTGGTGTGTGGGTGTCTCCCCGGCGGCCCCATGTCTGTCGTAAAAACTAATTCCCCCAATTACCCTAATCGCAATCATGCTAACCTACGAGTATATCACAAGTCACAACAATTACCCACCAACTCAACGTCAACTTCTGAGAAATTCGCCAAATCAAGCATGGCTGCTTGGATCATGAACAGCATTCATCAAAGACTGTTTTCTTACAGATGAAAATAATTTTCCGAAAAAAAAACTAGAACATGAGTGACTGGAAGATGAATCTTTGGTTGCTTATTTCTCCACTCAGGAATCACCTTACGATAGTTTGACGAAATACTCAATTTTGAGTACTTGTATTATTGTGAGATGGCAGATTTTTAGATTCCGCGATCAGTAGCGCTATGGAAAAAACTGGAATGTATGTCTATGAATAATACCTCGTTGAGATGCATGATCTGCGCTTGGATGATCGATTTTCAAGTCAGGCTAGGAATCGAGGTACTTGATTCGTATAGGTAATTCCACGTTGCAGCAGGTTGCAAGTTGCAGCTGCCTGGAGGAAGGCGATTCATGCGAGGACCTAATTGTCGCTACGTCAGTCAGCCTGTCTTGAACAATGCTAAGCAGTTCAACTGGTTTCCTCGACTTTGCATTGCAAAAAACCACTTACATGCATCGAGTGCAAGAAAGGCGTCCTTCCAGTCCACTTGTAATGCTTGAAATGCCATTCTACTAGTGACGGATTGACTTTATTATCAATGGTCCGTCGGGTGTTCTAACAGAATACTTAATTTCATTCGGATTGCTCTGGTTTTTGTTGCCTGGCATACCATCAACTATTTAAAACAATGGGTATTTATTTATTATTAATTTGGCGATGCGTTGCAGAATACTAATAAGACGGTAACGACAAACAAAAAAATTCCTCAACCATTAATTTATTATGCCTCCATCTTTAACCGCATTGCAAGTGGCGGTCGGATAAGCCACTTAAATCCCTAATAACAATCGAACTTGGAAGAAATAAAACATATCCAATTATTAGTAACTCATCCTGATGGTCAAAGTTCAGCTCTAAAAACAGTCATTTTTATTGTTTCAGGAGTTTGAGCGACCATGCGGTCGCCTTTGACGGTGCCACTGGTGCTTCTGACGCTGACTGTATTCATCAGTTTTGGAAAAGCTTCGAAATCTTCTAATATCTCCCCATTCGACAACATGAAGACAGCGCAGGGCAGAAGTACGACGAACGAATTTATCACTAGTGATACGAAACGAGTGCCAGATCACGGTGAAGTGGTTAGTGAACTTTTTGAAAAACGTGTTCCTGGTAATGGTGAACAAGTAAAGGTTACCGACGAGAAAATGCTTAAAGCATTGGAGACTAGTTTGCTTTCTTTGTTTGGACTTAAAAAAAGACCGCATCCTAGCGGAAGTGTCGTCATACCAGAGGCTATCAAAGAACTCTACCGACGACAGACTGGCCTGGAAGTGGAGACGACCAATTTTCACTTGCCCGGAAGACTGACTGCATCTGCTAATACTGTTCGAACATTCCCTCATACAGGTAATTTATGTACTCATTTTCCACTAAGTGAACTCACCTTTTGCACGTTGTTAGACCAATCAACCACCCCATATCGTATAAGGTGGGTTACATCAAAGAGAGTAGATTGAATGGTTCTTCGACTTTAAACTATTGCTTCCAAAATCTGAAATAAAACCATTATTTAGTCATTTTCCAATATATTCCAATGGGCAGAATAAATATCTTTAGAGAATTGTAACTATGCTCCCCCAAATTGCGTATCTTCACTCAATATATCATCTCTGTACCACTATTGGATGTGTCCCCTGCATTCTATACCGTTAACCTCTTCGCATATCAACAAAAAATAGAAAAAATGGGGTTGTAATAGCAAGTAGCGATGACTAAAACTGGTATTTTCTTTTCAGAAAGTTCAGTAGATGAGCAGTTCCGTCACCACCACAGGTTTCGGCTATCCTTTGCATTGGACAAGATACCAAAGACAGAGAAGTTGCAAAAGGCCGAGGTCCATTTAAACGCTTTTGGGGCGCACCATATTCTAGTCCACGACATTGTACGGCCTGGCGTGAAGGGAAAGCATCCACCCGCAATGAGGCTCATCGACTCCCGGCACATCAGCGCATCGAACGGGACGATCACGCTGGACGTCACCCCGGCGGTGAGTAGATGGCTGCGGTCTCCCCAAGAGAACCACGGCCTCCTTGTAGTAATACAGGAAAGCAATGGTCGCGTTCGACTAAAACGGGACGTAGAAAGGCATAGCTGGAAAAAGGTCCAGCCTTTGTTATATACCTTCACCGATGACGGTAAAAATAAAAACCGCGTACCACTCAACGAGCGCGAGAAAAGGGCAGTTAGGAAACACAAGAGGAAGGACGGCCGCGATCTTTGTAGAAGACACGAGTTGTATGTGGACTTTCAAGAAGTCGGATGGACCGACTGGATAGTGGCCCCTCCAGGGTACGACGCGTATTACTGCGCTGGCGATTGCCCTTTTCCACAAGCTGACCACTTGAATTCCACAAACCATGCCATTGTCCAGACATTAGTTAACAGTGTCTTCCCTCGCACTGCTCCGAAAGCGTGCTGTGTTCCTACTTCCCTTAGTAGCATATCTATGCTTTATCTTGACGACGAGGAAAAAGTAGTGCTTAAAAATTACCAAGATATGACCGTGATAGGTTGCGGGTGCCGGTAGGAAACCCAATCGGTTAAGTTTTTTTGTATTGCTTCAACTCTAATGCTAGCTATTACAGACACTAAAATTTTTTCGAACGAGAGAGACCCGCACGACGTTTTCCGGGCACACGGTGGTCAATTATTATGGGGCCTAATAAACCCAGGAAGGGTCTTACCACGTCCCTTAGATTAGATCAGTACTAGTAAGCTAGAAATAATGGGCTCTCCCAAGGGTCAGCGAAAACCCTTCTATGCAAGACTTAACTTGTTTTTAGATAAAAACGCTTTTGTCCGCGATTTATGTTTTCATTTGTAAAGAAAGACTATTATTATCAATAACTTCCCGGTATTGGACAGGATGTTGTGATGGGGTCAAGCACCAAGATTTGATGTCAAGCTTACAGATAGCCGTTAGCAATTACAGGCGTCTGGCCCCATCACAACTCGCTGGCCAGTACCAATGTAAATATGATCCCCGAATCCACTGGTTTGAGAGCCGATCCCGGTGAGCAGTGCGGGATATCCATATGTTAAATCAAAAGTGACGCTTCCTTATCCTATATACTATGTTAAATAAAATTTGTATATTATTGTAAAAGAATACCAGTTTCCGATAAAAACATTGTACTTTATTTAAAATTGAATATTAGGGGTACTCTATCAAGATTTTTCATTGTCGGAATCGAAAGGAACTGGAAAAATTTTACGTTTAAAAGTTAACCATCTTGACGATTTTTCCCGATTCCGGCGATGAAAAACTTTAACATAATGTCTAAGATCAGTGGTTCTTTAAAAGTGTGAAAATTGAATCATACATTTTAAAAAATTAGAGGTCCCCGCTGTCACGTGATTTCGCGCCCAGGTGTAGCTCAGCAAACGAAAATTTGAATGGGTGAAAATTATCACCAGCGTCGTAATTTTTTCCCGCTACGAATTTCTGTTTAGGTAACACATGGGCCCGATGTGAAAATTTTGAAAAACATACAAAAAAACGAGAATGCGTGAATACTGAAGACCCGCTCAGAATCGATTATGTTATTATGTTATTTTTTGGTCGTCCGACTTTTATAGAATTACCATCAGATCCGTGGTTAGATAGTTATTTCCTGTTGACTTCTTGGTACCTTGAAAACTGGAAGATCTTGGAGACGACAACATCGCACTGGCGCCACGCAATGAGGTATAAAAACTTGATTTTTTTACCTTAAAGTTTGGTCCTAAGTGCGATGTCGTCGTCTCCAAGATTTTCCAGTTGGGTATCAAGCAATAGCCATTCTGTTGAATTGCGACTCAGCGCCGTGATCAGGAGGAGTCAATAATATAGTATTCACGTGAAGTCTAAGAATGAAAGAATTCGCATTTGTTCTTACACTTCACGTGAATACTTGCCATTTACATTAATATTCGTAAAATGTTACATTCCACTGATCTTATAGCTTTTAGTATCGCCTACGATTTACTATTTTATTTGTGACTTCAAAAGGCGTTTATGGCTAGACTTTTGATGTAGTTCGGTCCCCTGAAGCACGCCCATGCATAGGTACTAGTGACGTATTTAACTTAACTGACAAAAATACACAGTTATTGGTATACGTATGCCATACTTTATTTGCGAAGTTGGTAACGCTAACCTACCTAAATACACAACTTTGTTATTTTAGGTAAGGTTAATATGAACGCGCTCCACCCGACCGAAAGAAATTACCGACAAACGTGAAAATCTCTACATTTAGCGTATTAGCCGATTTGTTATTGGTTTATACGGTACTATTTTTTTCCTAGCATAGCACCTGATACGCGTTTCTATTAATCGACCTATCAAAATGGTTACTACATTAGACTCAAAATAGTACTGTGTAATACATGCCATTATTGCCATTGTCCCATATTGTCGAATTATGTCCCTATAAGCTTTAGGGTAGTTTTTTAAAATGTTGTCACCTTTTCCTTGTGCCTTACAGCATGACGAGATCTCATTGAGTTATCGTGAAATATATTGTGATGTATTATTGTACGTTTGATCTAATTCTTGTCTTGATAGATATACCTAGACATTATCTTGATTACAGTACAAGAGTCTTTACACCAGGTTTAACGATCTTAAGCCAATAAAAAGCACCGATTCATCGTTATACCCGGGATAAAGGCTATTGTAG
>Ga0194135_10001389_pt1 | contig 14403 bp, 3 predicted proteins | sample LitLau_LLRF_2013_FD_134024 | JGI IMG/M metagenome (GOLD analysis project Ga0194135, IMG submission 134024) | Freshwater sediment microbial communities in response to fracking from North America - Little Laurel Run_MetaG_LLRF_2013 (version 2) | ecosystem: Environmental > Aquatic > Freshwater >...
AAAGGGTATTTCTTAAATTGCTATTTTGGCTGGGCTACTATTTCAGGTGGCATTTTCCGACAAGCCGCAGATGGACCACACTCCAAATTTTACAAGCACATACAAAGAAAGCGATGTAGATTTCAAAAATGTAAAAACTGGAGTGTGGTCCATCTGCGGCTTCTCTAAAATTTCCAAAAACCGGAGGCAGTTTTACACTGGTTTCCATATGACTCAATGTTAAATTCCAAAAAATAGCCCGGTTTCTAAAGCAATTCCGATAATACCTAAATTAACTAATTTATTTAACGTTACCTAAATTGTAATTTTCAGGTGAAAGCACTGGCTATCGCTCAATCACAAGTAGATCACGTTAATCATCTGTACCGTCTTCTAATCGATGAATATGGAGTTTCTTCAAATGAAGCAAAATCCGAAGAAGTCACAGAATTACAAGAATCTTTACGAGCTTTGGAAGATGCTGTTAGAGCTCATGGCCAAAAATTACGTGAAACCAGTCCTGCTCGAAGAGAAGTTACATGTCCTGTATGTACCCCTGCCAATCGAGGAGCTTGGGATAGTACTCTGTGGCGCTTGGAACAATGGCTTAGCCATGCAGAAGGCAAACTTAAAGTTTCTATGAAGAAGCGTCCACCAACAGATTTAGAACAATTAGAAAATGCGATATTAAAACAAAGAGAACTCGTTTTGGATCTTGATAGTCATCGCAGCTTAGTCGGTGCATTGTCTAATGTTCTAACTCACTTGAATGAACACGGGGAGACATCAACTATGGGTCCTGTCGAGCTTGACCAATTGAAAGAAAGACTTAGTCGAGCTTTAGAACTGTGGAAGAAAGTTTGTCACAATACAGCTTTGTGGCAGGCACGATTGCAAATCGCCCTCATTGAAAACTCCAACTTTTATGCCACCATCGAGCGATACGAACAACTTATCACTTCGATTCAAGACAAGATCCAAGAGTTGGAACCTGTTGACTTGTCAGCTCCTAGAAAAGTCACAGTAATGAAATGGAGACAATTTGCTGTAAGCATTTTGAGACTAAATGAATTCACACATGTTATTATTCCTGTACAGTAAAGTTTCATTTAATTTTGCAGGGAATTCGAGACACTCTTATCCGAACAGAACCAGAAGTCCGAGCATTACTGGAAACAGCAGAACAACTCTTCGTTAACGCCACAGCGATAGAAAAAGAAGGATCATTCCGTCCAGCTTTGTCTGCTTCTGACAAGGACATCTTTGTCACTCCAGAATGCTCTCAAATTCTGGATAGAATTTCGATTTTAAACCACCAAATGAAAACCCTACAAAAAGTATGCGATGCTTATGTGAAGCATTTAGGTCCATTCATCGAACAAGGCTCAGGGGATGAAGAAATCGGAGAACGGTCTTCCTCAGGATTACTTAATTTATCAGAACAGGTACGAGAATTAACTTCACTTTAGCTCCAGCCGAATTATTATCGTTCGTATCATAAACTAACAGTAAACTACGCTTGAAGTGAATTTCAAGCGATCCATTTTATTTTGATTAATAAGCTTCTTAGATTCTAAGCGTACTATTTTGTATACCTCTCATAGATATTCGAGCGTTCCGGCCGCTCAAGCCCTGCTCTCGCACGAAGCGCCACGCCAACACCAAGCACACCCCTTGACAAGTAAATATATATGATTTTGTATTTTACAAGTTTTATTTGCTATAAACTAATTAGCTTATTTTAGTTTAGTGCACTGTAGCTAGTTATTTGAATCGTGTACATTGTATGACAACTAACGTTTGCTTGTATCTTCTGACCAATTAGTGAACCACGAGATCAATCTGCAATCGTGAGAGGAGGACGATATTTGGTTCGAGTTGTCCGAGCGTCAATTCCCATCCAGGCGCTTATCTTATTGCTCCTTGGAGCAGCGACATTAATTCCATATGGAGAGGAAGACTACTTGTGCACATTGAGAAATAACTTCCAAGCATCTTTAGAGCCAATGCTGCACTACCCTGATGGACCACCACCAATTTGAAAGAAGAAAGTCAATTTAGTGCTGGAACAATTACCTATGAATGGTGCTACTAAACGTTAGACCGATGAAATTAAATATTATATATATATATATATATTATAGTTTAATCGATAGAAATATGAAATATGTTATAATTCTGTGAAGTTTAGAAAAACCGTTTAGTGCTTTTGACTCGAGTCTCAAATTCTCACACACACACATACTGTAAATATGTAAAATAATGAAATCAACTAACCAATAGTTAAAATATCAGTGATATTTTGCTTCTTGAAGAAAGTTTAAAAACTTAGTCTTTTCTTAATTTTGATTTATTAGCAATTTTTATGCATTTATTAAGACAGATGCTTATTTTAAATTTTATTAGAATAGAACAATAATTTTAGAGAAATAGAGAACTATCACGAAATATTAATCGCTATAAAAGGCCCTTTTAAGTCGAAATTATATAATGTCCTGTGATTGTGATGCACCTGGTTGTCGTCGTCGTCATTGTAAAATTAAATATACATGACTTAAGTTATAGTGCCTTGATAAGAAGAAAAGTAAGTGCATTGCGAAGTTTCGAAATTTTGGTGCAGCCTGCGCAATCAAGTTATATAGTTGCTTATTGTATGAAAAAATTGTAAACCATTTCCAGCTTAAGCATGAAAGCTAAATATGGAACAACAAATGAAATATATACCAAAACGCCATCATCATCAGTCCCACACACACACAGACCTCTATGAATTCTTCATGTATAACTAAATATATATATATTCAGGTGGTGATGATCCTGGACGAAGTAAATTGATCCACACACACTTGTGATCTGAAGACTACCAACTACGAAGTACATAGATTAGATTATAACGAGCGACTAACCGAAAGTTAATTAATTATTATGAAAAAGTGAACTGTCAATCTCTCAACGAATCTACTTCTGTATAGTCTTCTTTGAATCTAGTTTTAATCTGAATTTGGTGTGTGGTTATAATATAATGTCACATTATCATTAGTAACTGTAGCTTTATAATAATAATTACTCCAAAACTTCAACGTGTGTCAAAATTTATTCAAAATCATTTCTGATGTAAAAGTTTACTAGTTTAATTAATAAAATGGTTGGAAAATATCTTGACAGTTGAGTTCTTTCATCGAATGAAGCAATAATCTAATCATGATCAAAGTGGCTATTTTATTGTATTTTACCGAGTACTATTTGCACACAGAGTTATTATATGTATTGCACAAGACTTGACCATACCGGATTCTCGTAACGGAGTACGATAAGCAATTTATTATTAGCAGGAGATGAAATTGATGCTTGGGAAGATTCATATCGCTTGATTTTAATTAATTTGAGCTCATGAAGTCGGTGATTTCAAAGAGATTTGAAAGTTACGGAGGAACAGAGGAAAAGGTGAGAACACACACACACACCTTCACTTTGAGTGTGTCCACGGATGTCATGTGCAACCGGACGGTCACATTGTCCCCTGTGGTTAATCTCTTTCTAATCTCCTACCCCCTGGGGACTTTCCTTTGTGATTTACCTAAGCTTTTCCATATTATATTCATTTAAAACATCCATATTAACCTTTCAACTTTACTGGGGATATTCAATGAATTACACAGGAGGCCTTCTGTTTTCATGAAATCATAAACAAGTGACCACTCATAATTATTATTATTTTATGAAACTACACACGCAATGTAATTTTACTTTTTCTAATACTTTTCTTACGAAGAAAATTATCAAGTAATCTGTGAGTGAGTATAGTAAACTACAAAGCTCCATCTGAGCCTAATCGGCTTATATGTAAAGTGACAAAAATCATGCAATCATAAAGTCCAGAGCTAATTCTTCCGTTGAGTCCGGAATGAATGGAAACAATATTATTATTATTATCGCTGTTAGTAATGTGTGTCCTGTGAAAATGAATTATGAGAAATCGTGTTTAGACGATGAAATGCTACTGTTCGTTCATACAAGAGATTTGTAAGATGTGATGACGAGGTGTAGTGATTTGTGGACGAATATGGTCACATCAAATAACAGTCTTCGTATATACAAATAAGCTTCTTCATTGTAGTACCCACGTTAATTCCTTCTTATTACGCATTGTGTTTCCAAACAAGCCATTTTACGTCCACTTAATCTGTGTAATTTATTCTCTGTAATGATATTCGGCCTATTTTTCATGCTACTTTACTTTTAAGACATGAGGTTCATAACACATGGATTGCATCAAAAACAATTTTCTCCGTTTGCTCTTGTGTTGCCTCAATCCCACTAAATGACTTTTAGTGAAATACATTTGTCTCACTACTTTCAGATAAACTTGACATGTGCCTCTTGTGAAGAAACGAAGAATAACATTGCGAGATCAAATTGCCCCAGTAAAACAGAACTCAGGGGTGAAAGTGTCTCCTCTGCTCAATGAAAAAGATTTTAGGGAGTTTTCCTTTTCCCTTCAGCTTTCTCGGTTCTTCGAAACAACCCGAATTCGGGTAATTTGTGCAGGGAAACTACCCATGACTGTTCTTGCTTAGTGTGCGTGTATATATGTATGTATGTCCACAAAGAATTTGTACGTTCTCATCCCCTCCTGAGGCAACTCTGGTTGCATTGTATGTATGTATATATGTATACGTAGTCTCGTTAAGTTCGGCAGAATTTATGGATGTAACCGAAGGCAGTAGATTACTAGACGAAGAAGGGTTGTTTGAAACCATAGCACAGTCCTCGAATATACGGAGACGCCTCTACCTACCTACACAGTACGTACACAACAACTGATCAGGGGAGAACAGAAGGCGAAGCAAGATCATTACAAGAAGGATAGTAAAGGAGATGTATAAAAAAATCCCGAGAAAAACTGGCTTTTCCTTTCCCTATAACTCCCCTTGCCTTTCTTGAAGACTCACACCAACTTCATTCCTTGCAGTAGAAGTAGTTAAAAGTTCAACCACCAAAAATATTTCGCTCAACTACGCGTAAGTATATCGGCATATCAAAATTCAAAAGTTTTATAGATACAAAATTTTACACCGATTTTTTACACGCAAACATTTATATTGCAAAACCGGCAATAAGCGGTCACACATAAGAAAATAATATTGAGAGTTGTGTTCAAGAGACAAATCTATTTTTAAACGGATTAAATTCAACTTCTTCTTCTTCTTCTTAAGTAGATTTGGCAAGAATTCCAACGGAGTGAAATTACTTCTTTGCTTCGTGTGTGTACTTCATACTTAAGCATGCACAGAAGAAGATTAACTAGACTGAGTGATTCATGTTGCAGGAAATTAGGCTCTTGAATCATTTCACGTGTAATTATGTCATATACATATCATCATTCATATCTGAGAAGTGACAAGAGTTAATTACTTTGAGAGGAGTGAATTAAACGGGGGGAAAATAACCGGTGGAATTTTTCACACAAACTATTTGAAACGTGACTTATTTCATGGATTCCATAAAGAGTCATTAAAAATTGGAATGAGATTCATGTGAGTTTACAAGAGTTTACATAAATGTGAGAAATATTCAAAAGTAACTTTGTTGCGAGGAATTAACGAATACCACACGAAGAGCTCTTTTATTACGAGAAGTGTGAAACTTGATTATAAAAACTAACGACGAACTGCGAAAGGAATCTACGACATAATATGACAGTGCGATTTAAGTTATATTGGATTGGGTGACTGTAATTTTACAATTTGTTACAATTTGTAATTTGAACCGGGTGTGAAAATAAATAAGTTTAATAGTGTGACAATAAAGGGAATGCCAAACTTGGAGTTATACGGCAGACTAATAAATGATCAAGATCCTACTTGTCCGTGTGGGTGTGTTTGATTTTAAGTTAGGCTAATCGCCTGGGATTTTTTTATAATATAGTAAAACCAAAAGTGCAAAAATAGTTTCACGGGTGGCTGGCTACCTTTTTAGCAGTAGCCTTCTCGAATTCTTCCCTAGAAGGAGTTCCGGTGTCTGGAATTTCATACAAAAGGTAATTTAAGAATTTTTACACTAAAAAAGAAGCTACAGAGTAAGTAGAGTAGTCGTTACGCTTTACGCTACGATAGTATTTTACAATAAGTTGGGGGATCCAATTAGTCGTCTTTCAATAAGCTACACTACATGTAGTTAGCGGAATGAGAGACAATTTCCCCAGGTAAAACTTAAATGTCACAGTTAATTAGAAACCTATGCGTGCATACCAAATACAAATACATGCATTCACACACATTATTGTTAAAAAGATAAGGTGGGGTTTGTTTTGTCTGTTAGTCTTGAATAGTCTTGATGATCCAATTCCTTGCAATTGACTCCAATAATAACAATATAAAGAATAATATAGAAGATGAAGAATAGTTTCAGGAAACTATAAAAATTCCCATTCAACCGGTCCACTGTATAAAAATGTACAAAAATGTCCATTCAATAAAGAATAAAAGTTTTAAATATTTAAATCTAATCTGGTTCCTCTTGAGACAAGTCTCTCTCTCTCTCAGCTAACAACTTAAACACAGTCACAAGTTGTCATCTCGTTTGTGTGTCTCAATTTCAGTTGGAGAGATGCTTCTTGATTTCCCAAGTACTTAGTAAACTAAAAGTTGTAACTTGTAAACTCGTCTACTTAAGTAAAAGTTTACAAACTGCTCACACACATAATACCTAATAAGAAATATACATATATGCATATAATGCTCACACATACACACACCTACGTGTTCACGAAGAAGAAGAGATGACAATAGATGTAAGAGAGAGAGAGAGATGAGACGTGTAATAAAGTTAAGGAAAGTAGTATACCACTCACTGTAACAGTGCTACACGTCATCTCCCTACAAAGAAATGCTAATTTACGAACCTTTTAATTTAACAGCCGAGCTTTTTAAGATAAGCAAACGAGTTTCATTCCTCTCGTAATAATGTCCTTTCCCATTGTTCCATAGTTCCATAAAGATCTTACCAATAAACAACTTTTAACTAAACTACTACAAGTGCCACTACTTCTGCTATTTCGTACTATGAATCCTTATTATTCTCTATTTCCGAGTTCCGTCTTAATTGACATATGTAAGACGCGGTATATAACCTCGTATTGTTTTCTTAACCCCAACTCTAACCTTTGTGTATCTCAGTTGATGTTATAATCCTGTAAATGCAAATGTGATTACGTGTAAAATGCAAATTCCTACGAAATCGTGAGGTATTTTGTGTTTTTCTACCAATCCCACGGTAGCTGAGCAGAGTGAAAATATGCTTCTTTCTTTGATTACACTTAAATTGACGGAAATGTAAACAATTTATATGTTCGTTCAGAGTAGATGGCAATGAAGGAGAATTTACCTTCGGAGAAATATAAACTTGGTTGTAAGAAAGGACATGGGCCTTAAGAAGACACGAAAGAGACCACAAAGCAAGATTTGATGTTTTTTGTCAAGATCACCACCAGTGTAGTTGAGGTTGGGCTTAATCAACTAAATTTCATCTTATTGGAACAAAATGCGATAAAATCTACGAATACCTAATGCTTAAAAGACGAAGAGCGAGGTTCGTTAGTGAAATCAACTAGATTCACCATTGTACTTAAACTGTTTTATAAAGTGGCTAATTAGGATACTTGCTGCATGGTTTCCCGTTCACATTTAATATGAAACTATAATTTCCCCTACTTCTCTATATACCTCAGACTTGTAATATATAACAACCTTATAGCAAATATCTAGAGAGTAGTTTTATGGTTTAAAACTCGCGAAATCCACGAACTCCACATTTTTATTTCGGTTCTATTTATTCGTGCATTATCCTATTCTGTGATTTTTCACGAATAATCTTTCAAAGTTCTGACACACTTCAACCTTATAAACTCTTAAGTATGATCTCCGCTTGGGGGTAAAGGTGCTCTAAAAATGCTAAAAATCCTGATATGTTTGCATTTCAAAGTCAGATTTGAGTTGGACAAGAAGGAATGAAACGAAGACCCGGTTAGTACTTGGTGTCCACCTCCTCCTCCTTATCAATTGTGTGTACTTGGTTGTAAGTCTATAGTATATATGTATTTAACTGGTTTGTGATTGCTCAGGCGAAGGTGTATTACAATAATCTACGGCATATCACACTATAATGCTTTTATGATACGGTCATGTCCGTGTAATAAGCAGAAGACAAGGATGAATCGCCGTCCGGCGATGGGGATGAGAATTTGGTTACCGGAATGATAGATTCTTGTGTAGGAACATATTTCCCAAGACATGTTTGTATCGTGTCAAAGAGAATTACGGGATGAGTCTAATGATGAATTTATTATTATGCATATCACTCTCTGGATTAGACTCGCCCGCAGAAATCCCTATTCAGACTGAGAGAGAGATAGATAGAGATGGATCATCATCATCAGCCATTAAGTCATTCGTCCACGAAGAGAAGAAAAAGAGAGTGTGAATAAGCTGAGATTCCACCTCGTCTGCTATGCCTTCTTCTCGTTCATCCATTCCTGTCTTAAAAAGCTCAAGGAGTTAACCGTCAACTTAAAAAGGAGCTCTTTCCTTTGCATTATTCTGTTCTACTCTCAGGATTAAACTATCCATTTATTATTCCTCTCTATACATTATTTCCTTTATTACAGCAAGTCTACCTGGTATTACAAGAAATCGAAATCACAAAATTACATTATATAGTACACAAGAAGTCTCAGAACTCCCAAGTTTACATCTAACAACCTTTTCTGTGTTTGATATCATTGTTAAAGAAAGCACTTCCACCAGAACTTGTGTACTTGTATATGTAAAGCATAATAAACACACGAGTATAAAAAGTCTCGGGTTGTATTATTGCATTCGACTTCATCCGCTTGCCGACTCTCTTCAATTCTCGACATAATCAAATGTATATATGTGGGTATCGTCCTAGTACATATAATGTAAATGTATAATGTATGCGTATAATAAAACTCGATTTTTTTAATCCCAACCAGCAGCTACTCTTGTAAGTCTCGGTGTTTGTTGTACTGCTTGAATGGTGAGGGCGGCTTGTGGTGTCTGTTGTTGAGGTTATATGCACAGTCAGTTTCGGCAAGTCAGGCCTTACGGAGTGTATATGCATAGGGTGATTCTTCTAAAGAGAGAGAGAGACTTTTGATTAGCATTTAGAGACAACAGGAAGAAGGGCCGACGAAACCTCAAGAAAAGGATCCATCTGGGGAATTATGCTTTGCTTTATGATCCAAACACACCTTAGAGTGTATAAAGCTCGGCTTCTAAAATCTTCCCAATAGATTTCGAAGAAGATTCTTCGGCTCGTCTTCTGCCATTTCTTTTACCCTCTCTTTCATTGTGGTCGCGATGAAAGACGCAAGGGAGATGATGTTTAATGCATTATACGTAATGCACTACACCTGCCACACACTCATCCCTTAAATATTATGACTTGTATGAGAGAGAGAGAGAGATAGGGTTGATGAAGATGATGATGCATCCATACGCACAACGTAATATGTGTACGGATACATTCTTACATAATTGTAACAACAATGGTGATCATGTCAGTTGAGAGTAAGGAATAAAGTCTAGGGAGGGCTGTAAAAGTTGTAAATGCTCAGAGAGTGGTCTAGAAATGAGGTAACGTGATAAGTGTGTGTGTAGTTTTAAGAAGACTCATTATCAGCTCATGGCTCGTCTTAATGGACAAAGCTTTATGGGTTATGAGGGTGTAATGGACATTACAATTGCGTGTAAAGAGAAATTGAAATACTTTTTAGTAAACTCAAAAACTCAAGAAAAGCAATGAAGGTATTGCTTAACTATATTGCTTAACTTGGGCCCTTCTTTACGTAAAATAGCGTTTGAAACAATTGCTCAAGTACGGCAGGTAAAGTATATCTTGCGTTTAATGACGAATGCATTTTGTGTCACATGCAAAATTTTTTTCTCAGCTACTGCCTGTAATTGTAAGGTCCACCGAAAATACAATAAAAAAACAAAATGTTTTCATTGTTTGCACGTAAAAGAAAGTTCGTTAGACATTTAATGCAGTTACACATTATCTGATTCCTTATTGGAAGAATTGTTTCAAGGGTAATTTCTTGGTAAAGGGAGTCAAGTTAAGAAGTGCCCTCAATACTTTTTAAGAGTTTTTGGGATCTGCTCCTAGGTTAATGGAGAAATAAGTAAAGGGAGAAGTGTCTATATGCTTGGCCTAGTAACCCCTCGAGAGATGATATTTCAGGTAAAAATATACCTACAGACTTGTGTATAATAAAGATAGGGGCGATAGTATATTATCAGGAGACTTCTTCTTTAAGAGTCCGTACAAATTCCTCAGAGATTCGTTTTTGGGCAGACAGGTAGAAATGTTCTGTGTGTACTAAAGAGTGTGTATGGACACTGTGTGCAAGTATTCTCAAGGAAGACGATGAAGCATTGATCAAGAGAAAAGATCAGTTTCAGTTTTACGATGAGAAGTGAAGATGAGGCGTCTTCTGTAATTTCAAAAGGTCTGTCCACAAACTATACATCTCTGGCAAACGGAACTTGGTTGAGTTTTATTCCTTCAGCCAGTCATGTATAATGGATTTTTTCCTCCAGAGTATAAAGTGTTTTGTTGCGGTTACGAAATGCAATGAAGAGAGTATATAATATAATACGAAGCTTTTGGGAAATCACAGAGAGATGGTGGTGGATATTTCTTTTTAAAGTTAGTTAAGATGATGAGTCAGATCGTCAGATGAGATGCACAGCCTCTGGTGCTGACTGCCAAGAAGCAGCATAAGCGTTGTTGATATTCTTTCTCTCATTTTACACACACAAACAAGTCTTTTCATCAAAAACTCAAAAGGCGAGACATCAGAATTCAAAAAGAAGAGAGTTCCACTAGATTGCATCAAATTTTTCATGTTTTGAGGTTCTTTTTCACAAGGAGAAAAAAGTTTCGTCATTCACTCCTTCTTCGCGTCTTTGAGAGTGGAATAACACGATCAAGTATACATATATACATATCAGGTATCACATTGTTTGTCATGTGAAGAAAGATTTCCCGAAAACTTTTATGTTTCCTCATCGTGTAACTCATCCGATTACTCTTTCAATAATCTTTTCAATTTGGTCCAAAAGGAGCTTTATATAAATTTTCTTATGAGAATTGTGTTCCTATTTTCCTTGGAACTTCTTCTTAGACATAAAATGGGAAGTGTATCACACACTCACACATTGTGTGTGTCCATTTATGATTAGTTTGTGTTGTCTACCTTTGCCTTCTTCTCTTCGCGTCATCTGACAACCATGAGATTAAATAAGTTTCTGTAATTTTTCCTAAAGAATGGTCTTTTTATTATTCTCTCGGTTCATTGTGAGTTCATAGGATTTAGACACGCTTCTTCAGAATACCTTTACCTTTGAGGGAGAATTCAGAATTGATGCGGGGTAACCAACACCGGTAGCTCGGATGACGTGTTTTGTTGAAAGTTAGGGATAAAGAAAAGAATTAAACACCTCCAGAAAGAGAGAATGGTTAACATTAAGTAACAATGAGAATATACTTATGTATAACGCTTCTTGAGAAATGTCTCAAGCATGAACTTTAATTAAACTTTCCCTTTAGTCCCTTATGGTCTGCTTAAAAGTTCCCATCACTTGAATCAAAATTTATTCTTATTATTCTTAATAAAAAAGGTAAAAAGGACATAGTTCATCATGCATATATGCGATAAAGGAAATTAATGACCAAAAAAGTCCACAAGTGATGAAGACACACGATGTCCTAACGAAGAATATCTCTCTCGACGCAGGGAAAGGAGAAGCCGTTGCATCGTTGCATGGCTGTTGTATAAAAAAGAAGTCATCTTATTAGACTCGTATAAGAAAGGTCGCTGCGGATGTTGGAAGTATATTATAATAATACAGAACCAGCAGCTCTTCAACTCGATGGGAGTCGGTCTTTTTGTCTCATTTATTACGAATCCTGACTCCCTTCCAGCTTTATAATGACTTGGACTTCCACGACTAAAGAACTTGTATGTAAGAGACTTCGCTGAGAGGGATCGCATGGTGTGTTTAGTGTTTACCTAATCTTGTGTGTGTATGATGATTCCTTCTAATGACTCTTGTGTAAGAAGATTGTGTCGGGTGAACAGAAAGTATAAAGTTCAATAGATAATTGCACTGTAATAATATTTCTCTGATTATGATTGAGGTTATGACCACACGCAAGCTGTAAAAATCCTTCTTTTCTCCCGTTTAATATGTGTAACCTTATTTATCACTCGATTTTTCAGAATCTCGAGTCTTTTCTTTATGGTAAATTGGTGTTTTTTCGTCAATTGTACAATTTGTACATCTGTCTTATGTTCCACTTATTATTGGAATCAGGGACAATAAAGAATATAATAAAGTTCCGAGGAGTACAATCGTACGCAATAGACTCTGAAATTATTGTGAATCTTTACTACAAAAGAGCTTCACTAAAATAGAGCAAAAAAGGAGATTTCAATCTTAAAAAGTCACACGCTGTCGTCTCCGTGTATTGTGAGGTCATTGGAAAAAACGTAAAATGCATATTTGTTTTACAACAGACTTGTCATTCGGAATAATATCTAAAAAGATTTAAGATACGGTAGAGAAGGACTTGAAAACCACAACTGTTGGGATGTTTGTGGTTTACAAGGAATCATTTTATTCCGCTCTGTAATCAAAATCCTTTTTCAAAGAAATTTTGTTCTTTTTATTTAATCTTTATCTCGTCTCCTGTTCTTAATCAAATTGAAACTGCTTTCAAATTGCGTTTTTGTTTGAACAATTCCGTTGTTGAAAACAAAACACGAGTTTTGTCCGTTGAATGGGAATTATAAGAGATTTTCCTATACACAATCTTTCGATTCTAATAAAGCTCAGGACTTTTAATATATAATATGAATGAAATAATGTTTTTATATATTTCTTCTTAGGCGGAATTTAGAAACTAGTAAGTATGTTTTTGTGTTTCCAAAAACACGAAGTAAAGCCTTAGCTAGAAGATAAATTGTCTTTAATTTAAGAAGGCAGTGGCTGACACACGAGAGTTGATTAAAAAAGGACAGTTGAAATCCCACAAAAATGACTCCAAGAAGTATGACCAAGAGAAAATCTAATTTATTTTCAATTTCTAAGGTTTTTGCTTCTTCTTTGTAATCTTCCACACAAGCAACATTTACTATGTGCATTAGTTGCAGCGCAGTTTGTGGCTTAGACGTCTCTCACTTGCTCCTGGCTTTTTGATTAGATGTGCGGTTGCAAATTGAAATAATAGATTTGCTCATCTGAGGGAGTTCCGTGTAAAGATGATGTACAACTTGATGTTTAGGTGGACAGGAGAGAAATACCTTTTACGTGTTTTTTCTCACAAATAATCTCTCTAGAAGACACAAGTGATTAAGAAGTTGCACACACACACACAAGTACAAAAGCCCTTAAAACGGCAACTCAATTTAGTTTCTCCCAATATAATCTCATATAAAGATATTTAATCACACACACACACATCCAGGTGTAGCGAATAATAGTGAGTTGTGAAATAAAAAATACCGTAAGCGGTTATATAAAACGCATTGCAATAAACTATTACAGAGAACTATTTTTTGGTCTTTTGTAACTAAATTTATGAATCCTAAAGGAGATTTCACCCATGGTTGATTCTAAACTCTATAAACTGTAGTGTAATAAGAAAAACTCTGGTGAAATCACGATTCTAAGGAAAGATGAATGCGTATACATATATATATAAGATTGGCCGGAGATTAAAAATTTATGACTTAATATTTGTATTATTGAAGAAGAAGGTGTTAGGAATAAAGCCAGAGCAGATCGAGTGTATATACAAGTTGTTATTAGCCATTATATGAATTACTAAGGTGGAATGATCATTTCCATTATTGCTCAGTATCTTTGTGAAACACAAGGGAACTTGAAGGCTTGTTTCCAAACACAAGAAAATATATGAACGAGGTGAATGGCTGTCATGTCATGATAGAAGGAGTGACTGGTATGAAAGTATATTGGTTAAATATGGGGGAATAAGTGGCTGAAATAATAAAATTTTATGGAGATCGTGAAGAAAGGAGCATATAAGAATATTTGATGGAATTATCCATTCCGATATACTTAATACAAACACTAAACACAGTACTACATAATACACACAAGGCTGTTGAAAGAGTGGACTTGGCTGCTATATGTGAGTGGGGCATCGGAAGGACGATTAAGTGGGAGGATCAGCCTCTTCCAAAGCACCATGTTATTATGGTAATATTCGCACAATTATTTTTCGACCACTACACATCAAGAAGAACGAGAGTATAACGACGACGACTAGGACGACGACGATTGCTTGAGAGTAAAAAAAGAAAGTCCGGAGAAT
>Ga0194135_10001390_pt1 | contig 14398 bp, 4 predicted proteins | sample LitLau_LLRF_2013_FD_134024 | JGI IMG/M metagenome (GOLD analysis project Ga0194135, IMG submission 134024) | Freshwater sediment microbial communities in response to fracking from North America - Little Laurel Run_MetaG_LLRF_2013 (version 2) | ecosystem: Environmental > Aquatic > Freshwater >...
AGTCATTGAATAAGAAATTTTGTCTAGATTCCGATGCAAAAACAATCATTTGGTTTGGTCTTATCGTTTTTGAGTTATAGACACTCAAAATGTGTCCCATTTATAAAACTCACCCTGTACATATAAACATTTGATTTACTCTCTCTCTTGAGTGGATCATCGTGAGATTTCCATCTCAAGAGTTACCTTACGTGTGTGTGTGTCAAAAGTTGGGTGCATAAATTTCTGCTAACGATATGTTACAAGAGAGAGAGAGAGTGAAAGTTCAGTTTTTCTTTCTTCTGATGTTTGTCTCCTTCAAATTGTCCGCTTTCATCTTTCATTAAATGTCTCTTCTGACTGACTTTCGCCCACTTCTTGTTATTATATATGTCCTTCTTCCATAAAGGATGAGATGGAGAGGAAGCGTCGTTGTTCTCTGTTTTATTACTCGTATATATGATAATGATTATACACTCATATATAGTATGATTGTTATTACAGTCTCTTATTATTGTATGGTTACACAAAAGTTATTAAGTTAGAGATGCACTTTCTCTGTAGACTGATGCAGCCTTGATGTACGATGGGGTGCTTGCGTTGTGCCAAGGACTTAAGTCATTCGATGCCACTCATACTGTCCGCCCGGCTAATTTGTCCTGTGAAAGGGACCAATCCTGGCAAGATGGACTTTCGGTCCTCAACTTTATTAACAGTGTAAGTATCCACACTAAGTCTACATTATTGTGTCTCTATTTATGGATTTAGAAACACTCGTGTCTCCTGAGTTCGTTTATATATGTACTTCGAAAGATGACACCTGTCTTTGCGAGTCCATGGCTTCAAAAATAATTGCTTTCTAAAAATCATCTTTTAATGGCATCGTAGGAGGATTTATATTTGAAGCAGTTGTCTCACAAGAAATCCTACTTATTGTCCATATATGTCCATTGTTGTACAGAGTACAGAGTTATTAAAACACGACACTTATCGTTTGTGTGTAGGTATCGTTTGACGGGTTGACGGGGAAAGTTCTCCTTCGAGAAGGCAACAGACACGATCCAACGTTGACATTTCTAAAGCTAAAGAACAGATCTCTGCAACCGGTTGGGCATTGGTCACCCTCCAAACGCCTGATCGTTCATGACTACGACGCATTCAGCAATCGTGATACAATCAACGTCACCCTCAGGGTTACAACTGTTCTTGTAAGAAGCTTATACACTTTCCCCTTGTCTCTTTCCATATACCGGACAAGGTGATGACTGACTTTAATTCATCCCAGGAAAAGCCGTACGTGATGCTAAAATCGGACAAGAATCTGACAGGCAACTCACGCTACGAAGGGTTCTGCATTGATTTGCTCAAAGATGTGGCCAATTTGGTAGGATTTCAGTACACAATCTCAATAGTTAAAGATGGAAAGTATGGAGTTGAAGATCCCGATACGAAACAATGGAATGGCATCGTCCGTGAACTTATAGACGGGGCAAGTTGTGATCAATATTCTTTAATGGGCTTTGTTTTTAGACTTTCTCCAACTTCTTCGCCACTGTATACAAACACTACGCTACGTTAATACAAATCCTGTAGTGTACTTGTGTGTCACAGTTTTGCTGCCTCTATTTACGAGATTCACTTCATTTAATACTGGGAACAACTTTAGAAGGAAAAGTCAACAACAGAGAGAGACAACTCCTCCTTATTCCTAATGCTCATCGTTAACTTGTCTAATTTTTCTTATCGCTACACAACAACTTACTTTATACATATTGAATATTACATATTATTATGCACACAAGAATACAAATAGCAAAGCAGAGCTAAATACGGAGAAGTTGAAAAGGGAGTAGAGTTCTTTCGATGCCAAAAATGGATGTGACTTTGTGTCTCTGTGTTTTAGAAATCAGACTTGGCAGTTGGGTCCATGACCATCAACTCAGCACGAGAAAAAGTCATTGATTTCACGAAACCATTCAGGAACCTTGGAATTTCCATCTTGTTTAAGGTATGCCTATCATACATACGCGTTAGTATATATGTATATGTATGTATACGTAAATGTCAGTGTACGTACATGTCTCCATACATTCCTCAGGGTTTTTTACAACTTTTATTTCTATTTCAGCTCCCAAAAAAACCCCCAACGAGACTGTTTAGTTTCCTCAACCCTCTCTCTGCCGAAATCTGGGCGTGGGTCGCTGGTAAGTGAATTCTAATTAGTTTCCTTTTTACTCTCATCACTCTTCTTCCTATCTCTCTTTGCTTTCTCTCGTACAAATAGAGAGAGAGAGAGAGATATCCTTCCTTAGCAGCAGCAGCATCCTTATCCTTAGGTTGTGTTTTTGATTACCCAAATAAATAATCTCAAACTCTCTTCTTGATCTAGTTTACTTTTCAATAATGGGACACAACCAAATGAATGTAATAAAGGAAGTCGTGATAATCTGCAGCCACTCTAAAAGTTAATGGAGTTCTTGAAACTCTTCCCCGTACATGTATGTGTGTGTGTTTTCTTCAGTTAGTCGTCTATGTACAATATATATGTATTTATGTAACATACTATAGCAATGAATCTTTCCACGTATACAGAGAGAGTCACAACTTGTGTGTGTATAGTTTTATACTCTCAGCGGATTAATTTTAAGGGGAAAAGCAATTATCTTCGTGTGAAATGAAAATACGTGCTTGGAAGGTAAAGAGAAGAAGAGGTACAGATGATGAAATAACCTTGCGGTTACTTCATATCATATAAAGAGAGGGAGTGAGAGAGAGAGGTATACAGAACGGCAGAGAGTGTGAAAGTGCAAAGTAGTATTAAAGATAGATTTTGAAGAAGATTGCCCACACTGACTAAGAGAGAGATAGTTTCAGCAGCTTTATGGTTTTTGTGGTTGGCAAATTGTAGATTAAGCTTGAGCTAAAGGCAGTCACTCTTTTCTGCTACACAACCTTTTGTAGTTGTCGACCAAGACTTATCACACACGAATATGTGAGAGATTTCTCGATCCAGCATTGGCATTGCTAATTTTTCAATGTGGGAAATATGTCTTGTCGTCTCTCAACTACTAAACGGATAAAAGTCTAAAGAAATATTGTATAAAAGGTTTGGTTTTTTCTTCTCGAACTCCGTCGTTCTTCTCACAGGGTCATTATTATGCCATAAGTCACAGAGGAGAAAGTTGGATGGAAGAATGACGGAGTAAAAGTAGACTTGATGTCAGTGTCGTCTTTCCTCTTTTTGGATTATTCAATCTGCTTTTGAAAAAGATACCCGCGTGCATTTTACTCAAAGAAATTATATGGGAGCACACACGCACACATACATATACGCATACATATATACATATATATATTATATTAGTATGCATATATTAAGATTAATATATATATATATAGCTGGCTCATCCATCCACGTGTATAATGCTGGTGGTAGTGGTCCGAAGGCATCCAATCTCTTAACGTCTTCTTCTTCTTCTTATGTGGCTCCTCTCCACTTTCACCCTATTAGCTTCTTCTTTTGTGGAGACACGAACAGTACATACTTTCTCTCAGTACAAAAGGAACAAAGACATTTATCCCTTTTTGCATCACCATAGCTCATGGAGTATCGAATGGTCCTGCAAAACTAAACACACTGTATATATATATATATATACACATATATATATATATATAATATATATATATATATATATATATACAATGTAGTATATACAGGGTGAGTTGCGTAAATAGGACACATTTTGACTTCTAACTTTTCAACGCAAAGTCACTTTTGATTGCGATTTTCCATATTTTAGTCTTAATTTTGCTGCTTTTTTGCCCAGATTACAGAAAATGTAGAAGCTTCGAAAAATTATTTTCACTAAGTTATTATGTAATTTTTTAAAAAATCATGACAGTTTGTCGTTGAAAAATTTTGAAGGACAATTTAAAGACTTGCAAACTGGATATTAGTAGATATCCGACCCATTATTTAACCACAATAGTGAAACAAGTGCCAATATCTTTTGAACTACAAAATTTTAAGTTTCGAATTTTTTGTCGATGATAACACATTTTTTCAGCTTTAAAACAAAACCAACCGCGTTCAGAAATATCCACGCGTTCGTGAGTTGTGAGTCTTCAAAATGTTTAGTTTAGTTTAGTTTATTTGCATCAAACCTGCTCACACTGAGCTCCTTATGCTTGACAATTAATAATGATAGTAAATTAGAAAAATTAGAGAATGTGTCCTATTTACGCAACTCACCCTGTATATCTGTATATCTGGATTTCATACGGTAAAGAGTGAGTTAAAGAAGTCAGGAATGGGGGAATAAATTATCCTTTTACTGAGCAAGATGACCATTTACAGATTTACAGATTTCTTTAATAGGCCAACGCAAGAATACACGTATATTATATCTCACTCACTAGCATATCATTAACAACACCGGAGAGACAGAATAAAGTAGCTGACATGGCTAATTGTCCTCTTTGAATTGCGCGTATTAAATTGCTCGTAAAAAGATTCTAGTGAAAAGGCTCCTACTGTATTTATACACATTTATTTATATGCATTCAACTTTCCAATAAGTCAAAAAGGAAGTATATAAAAGCGGAAGGATGTGTGTGTGGTCTTTATATCGGTAAAGGAAGTAGTTTTGTGGGGTCTTTCAAACCTTGAGATAAAAGAAGGGACACACACATTAAGAGAGAAAGACATTTATTTCTAATATTCCTAAAACCTACGCTCTTCTTTCACTCGGACTCTCTCTCTCTCTGTCAAAAAAGCGTGAGACGATGACAAGACTATTACACTCAGAGTTCACGTTGTCTCTCGTGATGTTTGGTGTCATCTCCGTGATGAACACAGGGAATGCTGCTGCTGCTCTGACTTTCGCTCTCTATGTATAAAAGTTGTGAAAGCCTCTCGTCGTGAACTGGAGAAAAAAAGAGGAATTCCCCGGAGAATTCCCGTCGAAGTCTCATCATCATCATCTCCTTCGTCTCTCCTGAGAACTTTCCTTGTGGGTTCCTTCTTTTGTATTGACACACTCACACACACACAGGAAAGGGAGAAAGCGAGAGAGAGATGATTCACTTCCTCTTTTTCTTTATGATTGCAACTCTCGAGGAATGTCACGGAGCTATACATCATTTGTCCAACTACACACTACAGGAATGTTGTGTGTAATTTAGTAATTCAAAGAGTAATTGAGACTTCTATTGTGCAATATTATGTCCGAACATGCTCGAGGTATGCCAAGGCCTTGTTATTATTATTAATATGAGGAAGAGAAAGCAAGAGAGATGTGTATAGAAGAAGTATTTAACTACATCATGATGATGACGAGTCGCTTCGAGGACACAAAGAAAGATGAGAGAGATATTTTGGTAGCGAAGAAATTGTTTTGTGTGGCCTGGGGAAAGTAAATAAAGGCTGACAACGTTCGTTCGTGTCTCTTTTTGTACAGGTGCCTATGGTCTCGTGTGCTTCTGCTTGTTCGTTGTCGCACGGTAAGAGATCATACTAACCAAGGCCATAAGAAGATATGTAGCATGAAGCGTATCATCATTGCAAGTCCCATTTGTGTATACAAAACAGATTCACCCCGAACGAGTGGCTTGCCCCTCCGCCATGTGCTGGGGATGAAGGTGTCCTAGAAAACCAGTTTTCTTTCCCAAACTCTGTCTGGTTCATCACGGGCACTTTCCTCAGACAAGGATCCGGACTTAACCCCAAGGTAAATGACAAATAAAACTTCTCTAATGATTATGACCCACAGCCCTAATTACAGGTGTGTGTGACTATGTGTAGGCAACTTCAACACGTCTGGTGGGTGGGATCTGGTGGTTCTTTACGCTTATCATCGTGTCATCGTACACAGCCAACCTCGCTGCTTTCCTCACAGTGGATAGGAAAAGTCCCCCTATTGAGTCCGCAGAAGATCTCGCTCATCAAACGGACATTTCTTATGGGACGCTTGAGAGTGGCTCAACGATGGATTTCTTCAGGGTACTACTCATTTATATTCAAGTCTACTGATACACCCACACGCCGTATATATTATACATATATATATCTATATAGATATAGGCTCACCACATAGAGTATCAGTTAGTGGCTGTGTATGTGTGGTTAGTTCAGAACAAAACTAAAGAAACTTTTTAGGATCCCACGTGTAAAATAGTAATGATACTTTCTCGGTGTGTGTGAATCGACATGTTCCTTCTTCTACTTCTTTTTGTTTCTTTCCAAGTGAGAAACTTCTTTGCGAGAGCAGTCTCCTTCCTCTGTAGAGATCTCTCTCTCTCTCTTCTCGGATAAGAAAGTAGGAAAGAACTTTTCCCAACACCCTCTACTTTAGTTTTAGTTTAGCCTCGAGATGAACTCCACACGCAAGGAGTAAGTATGTCTATGGATATAAAAGATTATGTATATGTAAAAGGATATTGGAAGCACGTAAACCGATATGAATCTGATTTGTAGCGGTAGAAAGGGATAATGAAAGAGAGGGAGAGCAATAAAAATTTGGTTAACCCAAATATGGTGAGTGTGTGAGATCATTAGAGAGTGTCTGAAGTAGATATACCTAATAGAGAGTATGTAAGAGAGGGATGCATAGTAATAATAATGAATGGGGGTGAAAGCTGCAGCATCATCAGCTTCATTGAGAATGTGGAGACAATAGAAGTGATGATACGAAGGAAAGGACGATATGAACACTCTCCACCAGGTAGTCCTGTGTGAAGTAATGAGAGACATGGTATTGATTATCATAAAGAGAGAGAGAGGCCAGCGGCTCTCTCTCTATATATACCTATACGTACTTTCTACCTATAGATATAATATAGATGTATCTGCGTATAGGAGAGAGATGATTTAATTTGATTATTCTTCTGGCCATCTTCCAGCCAGATAGTCTTTGAATCTTTGCCCAAACGAGAGAGAGTAGAGTTTGTGGTCTGCGTTAGGAGTATAGGACCTTTGGGAGACTAAAAACGACACGGGAGAGAGAGATTCATTTTACTCTCTCTCTCGTTGAAAGGAAGCTTGTTTCATAGAGAGAGCAGAGCTGTTTCAATTTTAAGCTTTAGATTTTAGAATAATATTCACATATACTCGCGACTCGCGATAGTATAAAGCTGCTGTTGATTATTGTAATGCATTTAAACAAGAGTGTACTGATTGACAGAATTCTACGATCGCAACGTATCAGAAGATGTGGACGTACATGGAGAGTCGGCCGCATGTGTTCGTCCAAACTTACGAGCAAGGAATCAAACGGGTGCTTCAAGGGAACTATGCCTTTCTAATTGAATCTCCCATGCTGGACTATGTTGTCCAGAGGGACTGCAATCTCACCCAGATAGGTATGACCACTCTCTTTATAGGAACAACATATATTTGGCACTTGGGGAAGACTGATTGGAAGTCTGGGCACGTTAATTGGGTTCTATGTTGTATCTCATAATGTTATTAAGTTATTAATGATGCGCTTTGTGCTCCTTCCTTCCTGTAGGTGGTCTCCTCGACTCAAAAGGCTATGGGATTGGAATGCCAAAGGGTATGAGAGTCCTTCTTAATATTGACATTAAGATGGAGGAGGTGAAAGAATTGTTACTGAGGCCTATATAATAATAAACTTCTTAGGTTCTCCGTGGAGAGATAAACTGTCCCTGGCCATTTTGGAGTTACAAGAGAAAGGAATGATTCAACTGTTTTACAACAAATGGTGGAAGAACGCAGGGGACGTGTGCAACCGAGATGACAAGAAGGATTCAAAAGCCTCCCCACTGGGGATTGACAACATTGGAGGAGTTTTTGTAGTCCTCTTTGCCGGCCTTGTCCTCGCTATTATTGTTGCTATCTGCGAGTTCTGCTGCCATGTCCGAAGGAATGCCAATTTACGCAAAGTAAGAACGAAAAAATGTTTCTTAGTCTTCTGGTTCTTGTGTAGGCCTTTCGTTCGATGCAGGTCGTTGTCTGGAGAAAGTCAAAGAGAATGATAATCTTCTTCCCTCTTCCCTGAGGGATTGCACATACACACTCACATGAAACTCCATGTATATACATTTACACGGAGAGTAAATATTTGTGTATTAGATGAGAGTTTGAATTGGGAGAGCTTTGTAAGGAGATCGAGGCTCATCTCCAGTGGCACTCTATATCATAATTAGGATTAAATTACGCATGAACGCAAAGTGAATCATAAAATGTCTTGAGAGAGAAGAAATCCACTTTGGATAAATCACGAGGTTAAGCAGAACTTGGGGAATTTGTGACGTTGTGTCTGTGCCAAAGAAGTCTCCACCGCTCTCCCTTTCTCTCTAGGAGATAACTTGGAATTAATATAAATAGAAACCCGCTTTCTCATAAGAATTTGCATTGAGCTTGTTAGGGAGATACGGAACAGCGTTTTATTGCACTTAGTGCCTCCAAGTAATCATCATGTCGTGGTATTTGCAAAAGTGTCTAGTAATTCATTTCCCTACTGAACTCCAATCTCTCTCTCAAGAGTATCAAACCAATGTTCTCGACAGTTTTACTTAAGTGGCTACTTTTTCTTTATGAAGACACAAGAAGACTTTCCTTGGCTCGGGCCTATCGATATCTCCTTGTACATAAGCATCTCCTTCTTCTGCGGGATCATCGAGGAGTAAAAACTCGCTATAGTCGAAGGGAAAGTAGTTTAACTGCTCCCACCACCACCAACATTGAATTCTTCTTACATACACTTTCACTGTGCTTTCTCTAGAGAGAGAGAGAGAGAGACAGATCTAGACGGTTCAATCTTTGAGATATCTTCTTTCTATGGTTTGCGTGTGTGTGTCTTCTTCGCTTAGCTCAGCGCTGATGCTTGCAATCTTATCATTTATTGCCAGCCAATCCTTAATGGAGAAATATTTAATCCACAAAGATCAAAGGACTCGTGTGTGTGTGTTCTTTTAACAAGACATGCTGCGTACAATTGTTTACGGATCTCGTCCTGTATAGTACCAATGTCACATATATATATTCTATCTGCACGCTGTGGTCATTTCTTATGTGTAAATGTCGAGTCAATTATCCCACAACCACGCGCCACGCAAGGATTCCACCCACACTCTAATAATAACTTGAGATATATATATTGTCCTGTTTTATGTGACTTATTGTGCCATTATTGTAGAGAGTGAGATTCCACTTCATATTATAGATGAGATGCGGTGGTAGGTTCATTTGTTTCTTGGAACTTTCTCCATATCCAACCTGGCTCTGTATACATGTGTGTGTAGATTTTTGTCTCATATATCTGTATAGGTGGTGCATGGTATGGTATATTGTATGTGTATCCTTTGTGCAATAAGTGTTGTCTGGAGTTGGTCCTCAAAATAATTTATCTCTCCTCTCCTTCCTATTGTTTCTTTTTTGTCTTTTTATTACTTTTGGGAAATTTGTTACCCAACTTGTTCCTTGTTCTTTTTAAGGAAGACAAGTGTTCTTCAAAATAACTCGAGAAGACCCTTCGTCTCATCGTTCCTAGTCGTCCTCCTCTTTTTATTTATCTCCCTCGTCTCTCTTTACTTTCCTCGTCATCTCTTTCTAATTTGCTCCCCATTTCTTTTAACTTCTAACCAACAACGGAGGAATTTAAACATTACTTTTCTCCTCCCTTCACAAGAAGTAGACTTTCTCCGAAAACTCAGTGTGTGCTGATGAGTAGCAGTCTATTTATATTGTGGTGGTAAGGAGACGATTCTTCTGTCTTGCATAGTTTAACTCATCTCTCGCTTCAAACTCGATTTACGAAGGAGTAGAATATTAATTATTCTCTTATCGTTCGTATATTGGAACTTCTTTTAGAAATTTCTTTTCTAGTCCATCTAAAGAAAATTGGAATGCTTGATATTCTCCCCAAAGAACAATGTTCCTTTAATTCCAGGCGTTGCAGCAGTCGACGTTTCTAACAAGCCAAGAGATATTATAGAAAAGTATGCATTGTAATAAACTGTCAAGGAAAATGAATTACACACACGAAATTATTTGGAATATTTGGATGCGACTCTTTATTTCTTCTTCTTTGTCAGGAAGAGAAGTCTAGAAGAGAAGCAATATTATAATATTGTGTGGAAGAAGATTCCCTCGCAGAAGAATATTTATTACTTTACATAATATCGCAATAATAAATGTCAAAGTTAGGGCCGAAGTACAAGTGGTGGTGTGACCTAACGTATTTTGTCATGTTCATTTATGCCTACATTCATGTTTGGACTGGCTTTTTTAATGCTAAAGCAGTTGGAATGTGGCCAGGAGCTTCAGCAGCAGCAATAGTAGTAGTAGCTCGGTCAGGTTGTGTGGTGTTTGGAGAAAGCATGTATCTCTTATTATTATGAGGGAATATGTCTTTATATAGATATAGTTCGTGTGTGTAACAAGATAAATATCTTTAGCTCATCCTTTCACTCATTTCAGGTTAGAGCTCATCCCATTTGTTTCCTCAAGGAGGGCAAAACTGACTTTCTCCCTTCCTTATTTCCACTTGACCACTTATAATAATATCTCTCTACCATGCGATGAACTAGGCATAACAATAAAACGTGAGCTATTGCTTTCTCCGTTTCTTCTCCTACGAACATGAATTATTGTCTCCCAAAGAGACTTATTTTCCAACATTCCTTTCCGAAGAATATGACAAAAAGACACGCAAAACAAACCATATCATAATTCAAGGTTGCTCCATTACAATATAAATATATGTACAATATATGTGTATGTGCGTGCGTAGTGCTGATGTATATATATCGTACTTAATAGTTCTTCTGTCTCTCTAGGCTCCTCTGTGCTCTGAACTTCAAGCGGAATTAAAGTTAGCAATGAGATGCTGTCACTCATCAAGAGACGAAGCGATTCCAGATCACCATATCCATCATCACAACAAGTCCTCTCCGTCTTCTACTTATGTTCCAGTCATGCCGGAAGGATCAGATAATAACCCACCCATCCCTATGTTTGAAATGCGCAAATCTTCGTTTGATTTCAGTTCTTAATTAGCCTTAAATTCTTAGTTAGTAGTTAGGGTTAACAATATAATGAGGGTATTCATAAATTGCTTCGTAACTACAGCATCTTCGTAAATTTACGAAGTTCACGAAGCAAATATTTTGAATCATGAACGACCCCTTGATATTTCTTCGTAAAATTTGAAAAGTATAGTTTCTTGGAGACAAAATTCTTGCGAAGATTACTTTACGAAGGAAACTCAGGGGTCTGAGCGTAGTAACTGTCGCAAGTTTCGTAAGAGAGAATTTGGCTAAAAGCCATGGGAAATCTTCGTAAGCTTCGTAAGATTTTTCGTAATCTTCGCAACTTTACGAAGTTTTCGAAGATTACGATGGTTACGACGCTTACGAAGCAATTCATGGATACCCTCAATAAAACCTTGTTCTACTTTAGTCTGTTTTTCTGTTTTTGCAGCAGACGTTGAACAATGTATACTTTATGCGTTCTAAAAATAATTACATAATTTATATGTATGTCCATTTAATTAAATGTATATTTAACGTTTAACTAATCTTAATTTAAGTAGCCCTCTATGTTATATCATAATGAGCATATAGCAAAGTATATGTAGTAGGTATATAATTAGCATTATATTTATATTACCTTAATTATTATGAAATTGGTGCGTGAGAAACTAAATGCAGGCATGAGATGAATAAGGAGTGGAGCAAAATGGAATCAGAGCAAATAAGCATATATACATGTGGAATATAGAATATATATATTATGTAAGTTATTAAGTATAATATTAATTGTTTAATCTAACAGTGAAACTATACGTCGAAGACGATGACGACGAGTGCTATATATACACAGTTGTGTGAAAGAAAGTGAAGAAATGCTTTTGTTCTGATGGTGTTTTCTGAACGTAGATTTATTACAATACAACAGAAGATGAATCAGGAAAGTAATTAACAGATTAATTTTTTCAATTAATGTGCGGGAAATAGTTTTTACACAATTAATATTATGATATGATAGTAATAAGAGAGAGACTCCACTCTACGGAATAAATAAGTTGATACTACTGAAAAAATGTGAGAACACCGTGACAAGTTATTATTTAATTTATGGGAATTCACTGGTGCTTTCCGGATAAACAAACGTATCTTATGTGTTTCGTACTAATTATTGTAACAGTGACAAGTTAATCCTTGTAAAATAATACACAGAAATAAATTGAAATGCTGGTACATCAACAATTACATTTTAATGCGTTTGTTGTAGTTATTAATTATTATTACCCACTCTCGAGTTAATAGCTCTTTCCTTTCTTTTGTTGTTTCACTAACTCCTTGTACATAAGCGTAACTTACAGTAGAAGAAGTTTGCAACTGGCGTCTCCATTTTTATGATGTATGAACCTATTCACGCACAAATAATAGATTATATTCGGCTGTTTAAAACAGTCTTCATTAAACAGTCCTCCTCCACTTCTTTATCGTAGGGAACATTAATGTACACATATTAATATTTGGACAGTAAATAACGTTCCCCAGTGAGTTTTATTAATTATTTAACAGTCCTTTGAGGATATTTTCACTGTAATAACAATCGTAAAATTGTTTTGTTGACTTTGGCAATGAAAACGAAAACAAGGAATTTCCATGTAGAAATATATTTCAAGATGTTCGTTATATTTCTCTATACTTTTTAGAGACGGGAACTCGCTCACGAGTAGTCTTAAAATTTAGGAGATTTAAGGGATGATGAAAGGAGGAAACTTATTATTACCGGAATAAAAAAGGAATGAAAAAACTCGTGCATTCTCTAAAGCCAATTTTATTTACAGAGAACGGCGGCTCATGCACACATGAAAAAGAAGTCAAACATGGATTTAACACAGATCGAGGCTTAAATTGAATTTGTTTTAGCGTGACGGAGAAAAAATTAATGAAATTTTAACTTTAACTTCAACTAAATATTTTGCATTATCTTGTCAGTAACATATTTTCAGAAGTTTTTATTAAAAGCCAAATAGGCTGTGGAATTTTCACAGGAAAAAAACTTTTCTTTTTAAGTTTCTTTAATTTCCCAAAAGTTTTTTGTGTAACAGACAAATTAAAACTTTATGAGGACGTTTAAAGTTTAAATGCATTCAATATATTTCTTTAATCTAATAATGTTCAAATAAAGTGAAATCATGTCTCAGTTCTCCATCTCGTTCTATCTTTTCTCCCCAGCTTTTTACTTCCATCCAGTCGTTTTATTTCCGTAATTCTGAAAAGTCTGCGATGCATTTTTTGCATATTCCATTTATCATGCATAAATTGTCTGGGGAATAATGTACAAACAAGGTACAAAAAACCAGAGAGAGAGACAATAGAAACGTTGAGACTGACGCGACGCCTAGTGACAGGAAATGTATTTCTTACAAGATTATAGCTTTCTCCAGGAAGCACAAAGAGAGAGCACGAGTCGTATCTTAACTTCTACAGCTTCCTCGATCAGAATGATCAGAAATGTATTACAACAAACGCTTCTGAGCTATTCCTGGAAGATGGCTACTCTTTGCTCGTAGAAATAGTTGGATAACCTTCGTTTCAAGAAACGCGACTTTTTACACAAAGAATAAAGTGTTAGAAACCTCAGTGCGCATTACACGTAACCTAAATCTGGAGGAGAAAGTTTGGTTTTTTCTGAAGAAACCGACAGAGACATGAAAGAGGTGTGTAAAATGACTCTGCTTGCTTCCCTGCATTTTTCTAAAGATTTCTTGTAATTTACTAGCAATTTCTTGGAATTTTACAATGATACGAGTTATATCATCTCTGCAATGCTGTAAAACAATGATGGAATAGGTACACCGGGAGAGTGCAATAAAAAGTGAACTTGACACTCGTGTAGGGATAACGAGTGAAGTGACCCCCGACCAGGAGGAGAATCAGTGAAAGCATTTCTACAGCAGTCATTGAAGAAGAAGGATTGACCTCATTATGCTAATGAAATTCAAGAACATATTTAGTGGTGAATGTTCTCTTTCACATCTTAAGAGAGATGCTTTCTCACTTTCAAACTATTAAATAGGTTGTGGGTAAAGAGTAAAGTGTTCCATGGCCAGACACATATTAGGAGAGTGTTGCGGTGGGTAGCCTTCTGTGTCAGAATATTTAGATAAATTAGATTGACTCGCTTTCTTAATGAGCCCGTCATCGCATCATCGCCATCTTCTTTCTATGTTTTCAAACTTCTTGAGTCTTAACCTTATTATTAAAATATTAAAAACCTACGTCAAGCAGATCTCTTAAGCCCAGGTATTGGAATGAAAGATATGAACATAGCCTGTTGATGTTCATCTTGAAACATACCTACAGAGAAACTTCTTATACAAAAACAATGAACGAATACTTTATTAAATCCTGCAACGAGACAATACAAACACGACGA
>Ga0194135_10001391_pt1 | contig 14397 bp, 12 predicted proteins | sample LitLau_LLRF_2013_FD_134024 | JGI IMG/M metagenome (GOLD analysis project Ga0194135, IMG submission 134024) | Freshwater sediment microbial communities in response to fracking from North America - Little Laurel Run_MetaG_LLRF_2013 (version 2) | ecosystem: Environmental > Aquatic > Freshwater >...
ATTCTATTGATTGGAATCTTTCTACTACTGCTGGACCTACAGGGTTCCCTCACCGAGGGAAGCGATCTAACTTGTAAGATAATTGAGGAACAAAAGGAAGCTCACTTTGCCAGTGCTCCGAAGGTCGAGAGTAGTTATGGAGAGGAATGGTGTGAAAAGCAGAAAACTGTCAGGACCAAAGGGGGTGAGTCCCAAACTCAAAATCTTCAATCATAATTATACTGAATTTATCATTTAAGTTTAATAATCCATGGCTGAATGTCTTTCTGTTTGTCAGAACGGAATTGTACAGGCGGTGAAATGGTGGGGGAGCATACCAATGAGCATGGACCCTTGAAGTACTTTCTAACCCTTTTCGTCATCATTGGCTATGGCGCTGTGGTCCGGACGGTCCTAAAGAGCTCTGGACTCCCAATCCCTTACACCGTAAGTTTGGACACGTTTGGATTTCATGGGGCCTAACAAGATTTCTGCTTCAAATTGAGCGTAATTGGCTAACTTTTGATAATATGAATAGGTCATCTTAATGCTGTCTGGCTTGGCTTTCGGATTTTTGTCCAGACGTTTCTGTGACAATCTCCACGAGTATACTGCCATTGCTAGATCACCACCGAAGGTCATTCTGTTCATCTTTCTTCCGATTCTAATATTTGAGTCAGCCTTCTCCATTCCAGTTCATACGTTCATGAGAAGTCTGACACAGGTATTCAACTCGAACAATATTTGTAAGGCGCTTTTTATATACTCCAGTTTATGCTCAATTTATTTTCATTTCCTTCCTCTCTATTTTCAATAGATATTGGTCACTGCGTTCCCTGGTAAGCAGACTACTCGCAGTTTTTTTCCGTTCCCTAGAACGAACACATCCTGATTTAAGTTTATTAAAATTTCAGGCATGATCATTTCAACGTTCGCAACGGCCGGGATCGCCATGCTCTTCCTGACGAAATATGAATGGGACTTGAAAACGGCCGGACTATTTGGGTCCATCAGTAAGACTATTGCCAGACATCGTGTTTTAAAATCATGCAAGGTTTACAGAGTTACTTAATTTCTTGTTTTGTTTTCTTTTAGTCAGTGCGACAGATCCAGGTAAGATCAAGGTTGTGTTCGTTTTAAGCCTTTGGGAAGTGGTGCTTAGTTTTTTGGCTCATTTTCAGTGGCTGTTGTTGCAATCCTTCGCGAATTGGGTAAACAAATGGTCAAGAAATCTCAATAACATTTAAATGGAATCATCTCTGTTAGCCCTGATTTAAATTTGAATTTATTAGGGACGTCTGAAATGCTTAGCGTGAATATCGAAGGGGAGTCTCTCCTCAATGACGGTGTAGCCATTTTGCTCTACGAAGTATTTCAAAGTACGTGTGAAAAGCTTTACAAAATTTGAAATCACCTCGGGGTATTAATTTCTTAAATTACAGAAATCATGCTTTGCGAAATCGATACTGAGACTTGGAGTATTTGGTACGTGATGTGGAGGATCACACTAATGTTCCTCCAGATTGCAATTGGTGGGCCAATTTTTGGGTGGATGATGGCAAAGATCATAATCTTTTGTCTCTCGAGAATCTTCAACGATGCCGTCGTAGAAATTACGTTAACCCTGGTGGCAGCCTATCTCACCTATTTCATTGGTAAATTATAAATCAATTAATTTTCGTCATCCTCATCATCCTTCTCAATTTCTTTGTGCTAAATAGGAGAGAAAATTCTTAGCGTCTCAGGAGTGATGGCCGTTGTTTGTAAGCCACACACACACATTTTCCGCACATACCTAAAACTAAAACCCATTTCCTGTTCATTAGGTTTGGGATTGACAATGAGCTCAGAAAGGACATGTATTAGCCCGGAAGTCGAAAGCAGCGTCCATCACTTTTGGGAGGTAGGTCAAAGGTCAAGGTCAAGATCTTTCGATTTTTTCCAATCTCTTAATATTTTCATTTATTTTCCATGGGAGATGCTGGGATACCTCGCCAATACTGCCCTCTTCGTCTTTGTTGGAATTATCATTGCCGTAAGCGGTCACTTCTTCGGGGTCAAGCCGTTACGATCTTTCAATTTTTTCCATTCTCTTATTATTTTCATTTATTTTCCAGGAAACAGCGTTCAACTCTGCTGATTTGACTGATTTGTATTATTTGGGTAAACCAATCCCCAGGATTCAGAACATGACTTTTCCCCACAAAAATTAGGTTTTTCTAATTTGATCGTTGATACGTCAGGTTTCTTGTATGTCGGATTGAATTTGATTCGGTAAAATGCATCCTCTCATTATTTACGGATTGAAATTATTTATTTTTTAAATTAATGAAGTTTTGCCCCATAGGTTTTTAATGCTGATGGTCCTTTCTCCCATTTTGGCTCGCATTGGTTATGGACTAAAATGGGAAAATGTAATCCCAATTAATTGAACCCAAGTATCAGAATTAACCAACTAACTTTCCAGTTTCTTTTACACATGTTCTGCCTGCCGTTGTCTTTCCAAGATGATGATTATGATGTGGGGAGCCCTCCGTAAGGCAAATTGATGATTCTAACAACTGATTGTAATTTAAGATAGCCCTTAAAATTAAGTTTATTTTGGATTTCTTAAGGTGGAGCAGTTGGCCTCTGCCTCGCCCTTGAAGTTTATAGTGGGGAACTCTGTAATTCATACGGATCGATTGGTCCGAAGGTTAGTCACAATCACCGTTACCGTCCTGGAAACAATCAAGGCCAAAAACTTTCCTTGTCTTCAGTTTTTGGTTCAAACTGCTGGAATTGTGATCTTGACCCTTTGCCTCAATGGCACGACAACAGAGACCCTTCTTAGAATCCTACGTCTAACCGAGATCTCCTCCGGTCGACTTCAAGACATGCGAAATGCGGTCAAGCAGCTCCATCATTCCAAGATGAAGGTCTTAGATCTTATCTTAATCTTTATTTATTTATTCATATTTATTCTTAGATCTTTAATCTTTAATCTTTGAAGGCAGCTGCCATGCTCAAGCATGACAGATTCCTTGCGGATGCCAATTGGAAAATTGTGGACAAATACACCACGATCGGTGATCCTTACATCAAGGTTAGAAGAGAGTTTAGGAGATTGCACATGTCAGATTCAATGCATTACTCGAATTTTAATTCTAGAAAAGTGCGAAGCCAGAAGTGGAAACGGTTCCGAGTATCCTTTCCCTCAGACCCGGTGGGAAGGATCATGTGACAGAGTGCAACGGTTCGGACATTTTCTCTACTTTATGGAGATCATAGTGAGGAAATCCTAATAATGTCCTATTTGTAATTAGTTTGTCATAATATGATGAAGAATGAGCCCACAGAAAAGGAATTTGTGGAAATGACCGAAGAAGCTCGCCTTCGCGTCATCCGAGCACTCAAGGTTTCAACTTTTTGAACTTTTAATAATTTATCATCAGTCAAGGGGCATAATGTGTAACTTTCTAAATAATTCTCCAGGTCTCCTTTTGGCATCAATTCGAGCATGGTAGGAAACGCTGAAATTGAATCCAGGGATATTTTTTTTTAACTTTGATTTGACTTGCAGGAGTTTTGACCGAAATAGCAGTTCAGCTTCTCGTTGGCGTGGCGGAAACCGTTGAAGACAAACAATTCGTCATGGTCCATGCCAAGGATCTTAGGTTAGTTAGGTCTTAGATCTTATCTTAATCTTTCTTTATTTATTCTTAGATCTTTAATCTTTAATCTTTACTTAATCTTAGAAAGTTTTGGCAAATACGTGGCTATCAGCGAGTAATGAAGACAATATTTGTTCGGAAACTGACAATTAGCAAAGACAAAACGCCAGAGCCGACAATCCGGTTACTGTTCAAAGAAATTGAAGCCCGTATTTTACTTTCAAAAGGTCTTTCGTTGACATTGTACAATATCTTATATTATAGATGTCTTCGTCGCTTTTGGAAACTAATCCATAAAACTTGGTTTAATTGGCTCATCCTGATAATCAATTTGGCCAACATCATCCCCGTTATCATGGAACTGACGACGTCGCGTGGCGATGATCCAAACGACACGTATTTCTACATTAACATTTGTTTCACGGTCATCTACCTCGTGGAGTTCGTTTTGAAGGTAATATCCTTTTTTATTTGGCTTGAATTTCTCTTCTTCTAATGCAGGTAATTTGGTTTGTTTCCGGCTAGCTCCTGGGTCTCCGTCATCACTACTTCAAAAGTGTGTGGAATTATATCGACCTTTCTGTGTTGGTTGTGAGCATTGTGGAAGTTGGCATACGCATCCAGCTCAGGGGTCATAAGAGCAGTTCGACCCTTCAGCAAGTCTTCACTGGACTTCGCTTGGGACGGATTCTACGAATTATTCGGATCCCACGGGTGAGTGAGTCAGGAGGAGGGAAATGAGTTCATTGGACTCTTCATTTTAATTTTGATCTTACATTCCTCCTTTTCTGAATTCCGCAGTATCTCATCCCAGCCATCCGTCACTATGTACTGATTCAAATCAACACTCAACTCTTCCTTGGATACGACATTGGACTTGTAATCCCATTTAAAAATCAATGATGAATTAACTAAATCATAAAACACTTTGACTCACCGTTTCCAATTTACTGGTAGGGGTTCATCAATGCTATCATGGACGTTCTAAAGTTTCTTCCTCAAATGGTATGGACAGACAGACGTCTCCAACAATCTCACGATTAGTTTTGCAATGTTTACGATCAGTGTTTTTTTTGCAGGTCGATCATCCGAAAATCCTGGAGAAGTTACGCACGAGCCTCGAGAATGAGCGGCTGGCCGCTGTTCGTGAAATGGGTGAGGTGTTCTATACGTCATGTGCATCCATTTTAAAAATACCCAACGGTTTGGTTTGGAAATGTCCGTCTTTACAGGTTTGCTTCAGAAGGATCACCCTGGGATCGTCATTGCGGTCAAGACTCGCCATGCGAGTCGAGCAATTTTGAATCAAATGCGGCAAGCTCTAATTGAGCTCAAGGAAGATGGTGAGAATTTCGATTAACGTCAGAATTACAATAATCAGACGCTGATACCCTTCAATGAGTTCCTCTCTTGAATTCTCAGGTCTCGTCGATGAAAAGGAAAATGAGCTCCTGAACATAATGATCGAAGAGAATATGAAGCGCCTTTGGACTTCGCCCGCAAGTATCCCACCATCCGATCCGCTCCTTCTTCTAGGTTGGTCCACCCGAATTTGACGACTTAGGAAACCATTAAAATTTGGTTTTTCATTGCAGGCAACGTTAGTTGGATCATCGGAGACAATGCCCTGCTAAAATTCATGAGAGTACGAACTGGCATTTATCCTCTTTTGGATTCAATTCCTCCATAAGTTCTAACTTCTAAACTTCTATAGGAGAATGCGTTGTTGCGGAATTTCAACTACGGGGAACAGATTGCCGAGATTGGAGATGCTCCAGACGGGATTTACATTGTTGTTTCAGGGATGGTCAAAATCCATTTCATACCTCGGACTCAATACATCACCGTAAGTTTATAAATTATCAAGCTCGTCAGCAGTGCAGTGGTTAGATTGTGTTTTTTTAATAAATAGGAAATGACTGAGCAAGGACGACTACCAAACGTTGAAATCTTTTCGGACATGACATTCGAATCGGAAATGAACGACTTCTTGACGACAGGGGCCGTGATTGGGGAACTCGGGGTCCTGACAGGGGCAAGCAAGGCCTACTCGGCGACCTGCGAAACGTCCGTGAATGCCTACTACATCTCCATGGAGGTGATCAACAAAGCCATGGCCACCTTCGTGGATGCACTCTCGTCTTTGGAATCTCGAATATGGCGCGGGGTTGGGATGAAAATTGGTCGACACCTCCTTCCCGTCCATCCCTTCCACCAGACCTGGCACCTCGACAGGATTCGGAATCGTACGTGGCAACTTCTTCAGTCTCATCAACTTTCAATCTTCCACAAGTTAATCCCGACCCGTTTTTTTATTTCCTCATTCAAACCCCAGATCTGGAAAAATCAACCGTTCCCCTTGGGGACAAGTATACTGAAATGAAATTCCCGTCCTTCATCGCCGACGTCATCCTGCTTCAAGGGAGAGTGAAAAATTACCACAACAATGAGTTTTTCACCGCTCCATGCCTCCTCCCACGTAGTTGCGTTCAAATTATGAAGGTAAGCGGCTCTCCCCTCGCTTTGAGCCGCCGAGCTCTTCCCGCTTAGCAGTTGTGATTAGTTTGAAACAACGTTTAAATTCCAGGCTCCAGAGAATCCACTCCAGCCTATCCTGATGTTTGTCGCTCTTGACGAGACCAATGACCTCACGGACATTACGGACTCTCAGACATCCCTTTATGACCGAATCATGATGGACACGATGCGGAGCACGGGCCACACCAAGGTAAGCCCATCAGGTTCCATATTTACAGAATCTTTCTTATTAATTTCCTAATCGCATAACGCTTCTCCGATTTTCTTTTCCAAACTTTTAGAATCTAGCAGCTATCACTGCAAATCGAGATCGTCGGAAATCCGTCCCCCAGAATTTTGGAGTGCGTAAGTTACGGAAATTAGTTACTCTGGAAAGTAATGGCGGGCTCCAATTCCAATTATTCCTCAATTTGCAGGAAAGAAAAGCAAACGGAGCCTATTCGCATCACAAAGCTCCAGGGCGATCCAAGTCCAAAAAACTTTCCTCCGTCGCACCATTTCCCCCCGCCGCTAATAAAACGTGAGAGGACAAGAACGAAGACAAAACCTGCACCGGGGAAAACTCCCTTCCGGCCCTCAAGGGACCAGGACAGAAATTAAGCCCAAATTTAATAATTCACTTCAACATAAAAATACACAAGACGGGACGGGATTGTAAGGGGGAGTGCATTGTGCAATTGTTTTGTGAGATTTATTGGCCCACTAAAATCCTGCTAAATGCTGCCAAGGTGTCGTCGGGGGAAGGGCCCAATAATAGTGGGAGGAGAAAGCAGAGCGGAGATGGAAACCTTATCACTTTTTCACACTCGATTTAAGTTAAGTTATAAGGAATGGTAGAAAAGGATTTTCTCCTCTCCCTCCTTGCCAAGTTATTACTTTCTCCAGGTTCTGAGGAATAAAAGGAAACTCTCCTGCCTGGAACCGTTCTCTCTCTCAGTCCCAAAATATTATTATCCATATATGGAGAAGTCAGTCCAGGAGCTTATGAGCGACTCCCTGAGAGATCTCCTCCTTAGCATTCAGACTGGCAAGGTTTCTTTGCGTCACTGCCCTTGGATTCTTCCAGCATCCAGCGACGGCGAATGGGAAAGTCCCTACCTTTCTCCGCTCATCTTCCAGTTTTCATCCGTATTCCGCAAGTATAAATTCTAAGTTTGGACTCCTGGGAACTGGGCAGAGAGTTAAATTGGGTCACATTTCGTATTAGTTTACCACAATTATTATATTCGATGAAGGTGCGACAGGGAAAAAGGAAAGTTCCGAGAGACTCCACCGACTCTTCCTCATCCGAAATAATAATATGGAAATGCCTTGGCCCTGATGGATTTTTGGGTTAAAATGTCTAAAAAAAAATTGGAACTTTGCTGAGTCGGGGAGTCCATTTTTAGAAGGAAGCTTAACGCTCGGCTGACTTTTGATAGAAAGGAGAGATTGGTGGCAGGGAAACTGACGAGACGACAATGGCGAGGAAGGCGATTGTGGTGGTGGTATGACAAAATCCGAGTCCTGTCTCTCTGGTCCTCCCTTTATCCCCATTCCACGGAACGGTTTCCTGATGCGGCGGTGGTTCCGTGCGACGGAGGTCGAGGTGGTGGTTGGTGGGTCGGTCGGTTCCAACACAGCCAATGGATTCTGCTGGATTCTGCTGGAGAGAAGAAGCGAAGCAAACTTTCTCCCTCACTCCCGTTTATCATCAAAACTGAAATACTTTTACTTTCACTCTGTGAGATTTCCAGCATCCTTCCCTTTCACCGCTTTCAGCAAGGAGGCACTTTATTTCAGCCCTTCAGTCATTCTCTACCACCGTCGTTTTGCCATTCCGCTCTCGCATCTCCGCTCTCTTCCAGCAGTAGTGCTTTTAAAATGGACAGTTTCCTTCCTATTTTTCTCAAGTACTCTCCCAAGTGTGGGGATTATAATTTATCGGATCTCGAATACGCAAAATGTGAACTTCCATTTTGTACAACTTAACTCCAATCACCACCACCAATCAGCAGAGCTTCTTTTCTTCAATCATTTTCATTATTGAAATCAACGGTTGCATATTTGAGGGAATGGGATTCTGTTCATTTCTACACTATACACACACTGTTTTTCTGTCCCATACAAAAACACTCCACGCTCCAACTAGGTCATCCATCCTCATCAGCTAATAACTGTTGAGTTAAAAGTTGTGACGGAAGCTCACTTACCTTCAAATTCAAAAGACTTTTGGTGCTAATTGACTCGTAGTAAAAAGGAATAAGTGCTTTAGCAGGAGCAAGACCAAGACGTAAACTTGCACAAGTGCTATTTAAGGGAATTCACAACAAAGAAGAAGCATCTTACCCATACATGGGATGGGGGCTCTTCATGAGCATCCCATTGTTGTGCTGCCTTTGTATAAACAAAGGCATCCCCATATCCGTCGCCGTAAGGGGAAAAAATGAAAGTGAAAGTGGCCCGTCCTCTGACCTCAAGTAACGGAGAGCCTAAAGACAGGATTAATGAGCATAAGACAGAAAAGGAAACAAAGAGCTAGAGATTATTGTCTTATTGATTCTTCTCATACCCAGGTCTCATCATCACGAATCACGACTTTATCACTTTACAATTAAGAGATAGGGAGGAGCGGAACGCAAGATTCTGTCAAGCCTGAATCATGCGAAGATCACCAGAAAACTTTGTTCTTTGCTAAAAAAGGAGCCCAAACTTTATTTCACATTTCCAACATCCTCCTCCACCACCACCACCACTACGCTCTCACCCCCTTTCCTTCCCCTTTTGGTCTTCCTTTATTAGTTTGCAAAAGGAAGTTGCGTTGGCTCCTTGGAGTGAGATCTTGGGGATTCCCACGAATCCCTTCATTTTCATTTCAAAAAATTCATTTCCCAATTCCTATTTCCAACTAAATTTTATTGTGGGGGAGACGCAAGTCCAGGGAGCTCACTGTGCGGACAGTCTTTATTTAAATTTACTCGTTTTAGTTGCACGAGTCTCTCACACCGGCTCCGAGATTTTTGAAGCTTTCTATCCATGTTGGATCTGAAAGCAAGAAAATTGACAACGCTTGATTAGCGTGTGAGGTGTGACAAGTCAAAAAGTGTCACCACCCGTCACCATATCGGAATCAGTGCAGAAATTCTCTCAAATGAATCAAAGAAGAATGTGGCCTTTCTCAAATCACTGAGAGCGTCTTTCAGTGTAATTTCTAGTTTTGTTTTGTTTCGTTTTGTTTTCCTTCCTCCTCCTCCTTTCAGTCGACGGAATTCAATTGTCTGCGTTCCCAAGTACATTTGAGGTGATGTTGGACTCGGGGAAAGTGATTTTAGGTTCTGTTGAAAAGTTTCTGTGGATCCTGCTTGGTTCCATACTGTTCGGATATATTTCTGGTAAGTCCTAGCTATTTTTTTCTATCAGATTGAATTAAAAAAAACTATAAAATTGAATTTAGTCATCATTAGTGTAGAAAAGTTATAATTTCGCCTTCTCCTGCTGCGGCTCACTTGTTTGTTGCGAAAAAGATGATGGATAATGGCTCTGTCAAAAGGAATTTCACAGAGAATTTGTCGAAATTAGTCACTGCCAACCAGTACCAGTACTAATTCGTCATAAAATTTTTATTATTTCTCTACAATTCTAAGGATGACTTGATTTCTATGACTTATTTACAACCGCGTTCATTTGCTTGCAGCATACCTTGGGACCCCAACTCAGTTGCTTTTGATTAATTCTTCAATGATTTTAATTGTAATGTAACTGTAGCTGTGTCATTTCAATTGTTTTATTGGATGACTATCAACTAAGTTTGTAGCATTGTACCAGCTGAAAAAAGGAACAACTCTATCATAACTCGACAGAGATTGATTAATCCAATTTCCCGTTCTATTATAATTATTACGGTTAGTAACTATTAAAGAATATAATCCTGAGGGTAGTTGAGCATCTTGGGTGCATCAGCAAAAAAAAAAAAATTCGTGAAAGTGGTTTGTGCATTTACGAACAATAAGTTGCGTAGCGACTTGCATGCATGTGCAAATCCTCTCCTCTGGTTAACGAAAACAATGGAATTCGCGTGATTGCATAATGGAAAATGGATTGCATATAATTGGAGGAAATGTAGGGGCAGGGGGATAAACAATTTCTCAAGCTACTCGCCTTTTTTTCCCAAATGCAAATCAACGTCCGTCCTTCGATTCGAAACTGTGCCAATTGGTTCCAATTCTCTTACTTTCTGTTTTGTATTCTTGGGATTAGTACCTCAATTAATTAATTGGAATAAAACTAACTATACTGTCCCACTGCTACCGTCCACGCATTTTGTAACGTTTAAGTTAAGTTAGCATAACCGCAGTGTAGTGCTTGTATACGCACTCAAATTTTTGGGAAATAAATTTCTAAAGTGTTGTTCTAGTAGAAACAAGATCACACGGTAACTTAACCTAGTAGGCCAATTGAAGTTTACATGATTTATTGCTAAGCCTATTCGTTTCACGCGAGCAGATCAGAAACAATTTTTGCAGTCCAAAAGTTTAGAATAGGGTTTCCATCTGTGATTTCGATTTGACGTTCGGGCTGATTGTAAATGAAAGTTTTTGAACTTGACAATAAGACAAACGTGGGATTTGAATTAACAACACTGGACATTTCATCCCGTCCCTACGAAATCATGAATATTGTAAACCCCAATCACTGGAAGAACACGTCTGCAGTGCAGAAGCCCAAAATTTATTTTTGCTTCATTTTATGTTCTATCTTAATCTTGTTTGCTTCATGGCATCAACTTCATTAGCTGGTGGACTGCTTCTTGGGTAGGGTTAGACTGAAAATGAACTTGGAAATCGTAAATGTGCCGCCGTGTTATGCAATGTAACCTTTTGCCTGAAGGGCTGAAGAGCAACGCCCAAATGACAGTTGCAAACAACGGGAGAATCTTCCAATCGTTGTTTTTTCCTACTCGTGCTGAGCCTTTGTCTTCCACACTCGGCGACAGTTTTATATAGGAAGATCTTACATTGTCTAATAAAGCGTCTGCTTTTTAAATCTTACTAGAGAGGAAGAGACGTGCACTAAGGAAATAGGAATCGAAGCGTGACCCCATACCCAAGGGAACTCATTAGATCCACACAGAATTCATGAATCGTGGTGTATGGTGTCGTCGTCGTGCCTCGTCTGACGACGATTGTTTTCCTAAAGGGTTTTTCACCGTTCGCAGGAACTTCACCTTGTAATTCAAATCTCGGTAGCCACTAACAAGATTTTCTTCACCAATTTTGACTGACGGAAGTCCGCCGGCGGCACTGCTTCATCTCCCTCTCTCCATGCATATTATTATCCCTCGTCATTGATCCCATCTGCCATCAATCACCCGAGAATAAGAGAATGTCACATTTGTGGTCGTATATGCGGATGCAGAGACTTCACTTCCATGTCAGGATTAGCTCATAAAATGAAGGTTATTGGAAGGCTCATTCCGCATCCACAGTACCTTCATCTTCATCAACTCACGGTGAAGAAAGGAATAATGGAGGGATGATGTCCCTCTGAATCTTAATCATCACTCTGTACAAGGAGATTTTGGGCCATGATTACTTGTTTTTCTTTAGGAGAGGCTGGGCACAGGGATGTCAAAGTCTTTGGGGAGAATTGCAATGGCAATGGGAACTGTACTTGGGTTTATTATGGGGGTAGATCGTGGAGTAATTTAGGGTGAATGGGGTAAAATAAATCATTTGACGACGCGAGTCGTGAATTTTACGAATTTGGTAAAATTCCGAAGGTGGGTTAATTATAATTACAGTAGTGAAGGAAGTCGGGAGAGGATGTAGAAATTAGTTAAATTCAACTTACTCCTGTCTCTTGCTGAATGGAAGCTGAAAAGTGGTGACCCCGTGCCGTATTCGTGAGGAGAATTCATTTGGGCCTGAAAGCCTTTTTTAGGATCCTGTAAAGTTCCATCAGAAAAATATTCTAATATCCACTTAATAAGTTTAGAGTGTAAAATGCCTTCTTTATATTCAGGATTCAGGGAAAAACTCTAAACGTATCTCTGAATTGGAATAAATTGATGGATATCTCATCTGAATAATATGAATGGGGAAGAAATTGAATCCGTGATTGGAAAGATGCTCGTTGAAAATAGTATGAAGAAAAGTGGAAATTGAATGATGAGAACTTGCTGCTCGGATAATTCGATGATGATGAGGATGATGAAAAGGGACGTCTGCTGGATACTTCCGATTCAAATGAACGGATCTTCTCTTTGATCCGCGAGACGGAGGAATCGGGGAGAAGTTTCCCCAGACATGGAATAGTATTCATATTCTTCTGATTATGTAAATTTTAAATAATAAAGGCTAATGCCTATCCTGCATCCCAGTTGCCTGCCCCAAGGGGTTTATTACAATCCACCCCATATCCTTCCGTCGACAATAAGGCATTGAAACGGATGCGGGATTTGCCATTTATTTGCAACAACTGGAGTGTTGCACGTGTGCTAATAAGGATTCAAATCGTGGTGGATTGAATGGGAACCTTCTCATTTGTACCACTTGGCATAATACACCGGAAACGAGGAGAAATCGATGAAATCCTTTCGTTGAAGATCAGTTCCAAGTTCCAAATCCCCTAAAACCCGACAACACCGACCCAGCCCCGCACATCCCTCTCCAACAACTCCTCTTTTGTGATTGCGCGTATTAATGATGGGATCAGTTTAAGCGTATCCATTACATCGCTTTGAGAATCCGAGCACTGAAAATAGATATCTTTAAGATTTTCATTGTCGACTAATCCTCGGGCTCCCTCTTAGAGCTTTTTACCCCGTTTACTCAACTGACAGCATATTATGTCTCCATTTCCGCCTTCCGGGAAGGCAAACCTCCTCCCAGCCTCGGTCTTTCTTGTCGTCATTCCTGGAAACCTCTCATGGCTCACAGTTTCAAGAAAGAGAGATCCTTGGGCTCGGCTCCGTTGGTGGTGAAAGATATGACTTTCCTTTCTCTATTGTTGTGGTCAATCCCATCAGATTAGGTTTCGGGTTTGATTCTTTCCCGACTCTCCGTCTCTCTCATGCAATGGTCCCCCGGACGCAGTATTTTCAATGGGACCGTCTTTCCAATTTCTTTAAATACAAGAGACTTTCCAGAGATCAGAGACTTTGTCCCAACTTTCCATTATTCTTAATCCCACCTCCTGAACTTTGATCATTTTTATCAGGAAATGGATCCGGGGGTTTTCGGAAGTTCGGGACGGGGAGCATGCGATAGATGACTTGAATAAGTTAATTTCCTGCTCTCCTAAAATTTTGATGGTTATGGTAATACAGAAGAAAAAATATCTATTATGGAGGAGTGCTGAAATGAGATGGTGGCAGACCTGACAAACATGAATTTCTGCAAATAGTTTTGGTTTGCTTGTTTGGATGGCATTTTAGATTATCAAAAATCAAAAACCGAGTCCCATTGCTCACTTTGCCTAATTTTTGTTCTCCAAGTTGCTGCTTCCCATTCCAGCACACAATTGAAAGTTTGGATGGAAGAGTTGTGGTTATTTGTGCCTTTCCAGAATTCGCCTCTATCTCATCCCATGGTAATCTAAAGAAGCGATCCCTTTCCTGTCGTGGGGAACCCCCCACTGGGATCCAACTGAGAGCGAATCACATCCCGAATCCAACAAAAGAACCTTTCCGCGACTTTCCACTCGATTAGAGGGGAGTGGGCGTTTAAACGTTTCAATTCCCCAATGAACTCCCAAAAGTCCTCCGTTCAAGTGAGCATTTCCGTATTTTCTTCCAGTGTAGTGTGTGCTCGTGTATCTTTTTCAGGGGATTCCCATTCAATCCTTCCCAGTAGGAGTGATGTTTTGATCTGCAAGGAGAAAAACCGAATGAATTCCGTCGGTGGTGTGGTATAGGCGTAACCATAGATTGAAATCCCTTTACAAGGCTTCAACGGAAGAGAGGGACCATGTTTAGTTAAATATTTTCCGATTGAGTTCATTTTTTATATGAAGGGGACTCTGACTGGCCGCGGGGAGAGAGTGGCGTAATTGAGAACAGGTTGAAGGAGTGCCCTGCTGGGAGCTAAACGGACGAAATCGTATTGATTTTACTTCCTTTCCCTCCGAACTTTCCTCTCCCGCTTTCTCCGCACCGAGGGCGGAGGGTGGGTCCGGGATCCTGCTAAAGACTCAACTGAAATTTACTTCTGCAGAAGGGAAGCCATTCAGAAAGGACTCGAGTAGCCGG